>OQWI01001277.1_pt1 | contig 11026 bp, 8 predicted proteins | sample 1691551 | NCBI WGS metagenome assembly OQWI01 (sample SAMN03418259, study PRJEB22391) | human gut metagenome | biome: human-gut; feature: organic feature; material: feces | host: Homo sapiens | place: Tanzania | collected 2013-01
CACCTTATCGATCTTCATGGGCATGAGCTGCATCATGGATTTGACCGAACCAGACGCCTCCTGGCTGACGGCAATACCGCCCGCCAGCACCGGGTACTTGATAGCGGTGGTCAGGCTGGCCTGCTGGCCATTGATATAGCAGATGTAGTTGGCACCGCCGCCGATGAAGTTGAAGATGTTGCTCAGCGGAGCCCCGGTGATGGCACCGATCTGCCGGAAGCCGATGCCCAGCAGGCCTGCGGTGTTGCCCGTCAGGCGGTTCCATGCCGTGCTGAGGATATCACCGCTGATGACGCCCCACAAAATCTCGCTCGTGGTGGGCACCAGCAGATTTTTCACCTCATCCACGGTGGTCTTGGTGGTCGTGTTGCCCGAAGAATCGGTGGTCACCAGCGTTTTGATGCTGCTGTAGTTGGCGGCCAGATTCTTCACATCGTCCAGCACGCCGTATTTCCACAGATCACCGGTGACATCGTTCAGGATCAGGCGGTCGATCTGTCCCTGCTCATTCAGCGTATAGTAGCGCACGGTCAGGCCATTCAGCTTTGTCCCCGCTATTCGGCTGGGACGAACCGTCCCAGCCAACCCCTCCGATGTCGTATCCAGAATTTGTACGTCATCGGCCAGAGCATAGTCCCCCAGCGCGGTGGCGGTGTCGTTGATGGTGCCGCTGACCGATTTGGACTCAATGGCGGTCACCTGCTCCCCCTCGGGGGTCACGCTGATCTCCACCAGCCAGCCGGTGGGATAGTTCAGGCTTTTGTCGATATTTACGGTGCGGGTGATGCCGTCAGTGCACATCACCGAGATCTTTTGCAGCACATCGGCACCGTTATCCTCCACAAGGCTGCGGGTGGCGGTCTGCACCACGCCGCAGAACACGCTGTCGGCTTCCTCGCCGGTGATCACATCGGCTACCTCGTTGTCCATGCCCAGCAGCAGGGTGACTACTTCGCCCACACCGCCGCCGTTCAGGGAGGAGATCTTGGACGCCACGGCAGCGCTGCCCAGCGTGTAATTGCTGCCCGCCACGGTCAGTGCGGTAGGTGCGCTGGCGCTGGGCGATACCGCCGTAATGCGGCCTGCGGCGCGGCGGGTGTAGATCCACACCGTCTGCAGGCTTTCGCTGTAATAGTACACGTCGTACTTGTTCAGTTCTGCCGAGGCAGAGGTCTTATCGTTGCGGTAGACGCTCACCGGCGTAAAGGGCAGCTGGGTGCCCTCCTCTGCCACAAAGGGACCCTTGCGGCTCTTGAGCAGCACCGAGGAGGTATCCACCTGACCGTTGGACACCGTAAAGCCCAGCGAGCTGCCGTAGGCGCTGCCACTGGCGGTATTGGCGCGCAGGGCGTTGTACAGCAGCAGGGTACTCTGCTCGTAGGTCATAGCCTGTCCCTGCGTGCAGGTCAGCTGGTCCCGCAGACCGATCTGCTGCGCCTTGTTCAGCTGTGCCTGCGGGAAGGAGCCGGTCAGGTCGGTGGTCTTATAGCTCAGCAGCTTCAGCACCGCTGCGCAGGCTTCCTCCAGCGTGACGGTGTTGTCCGGGCGGAAGGAGCCGTCGGTGTAGCCGTTCATCCAGCCCTGCTGCACTGCAATGCGGATATAGGGTGCCCACTGGGAGCTGCCGGGCACATCCCGGTACAAAGTGCCCACCGTGCCCTGCGCGTCCACGCTCTCCCGGTAAGTGGAAAAGGACACCAGCATTTTGGCAAAAGCGCCGCGGGTAATGTTGGCGCCAAGCTCCTGACCGGTGGGCACAGCGCCCAGAGTAATAGCCGTCTGCAGGGCCGTGTTGTTGATGCTGGCCGCCGAGACCGGCAGCACCAGCACCGACACCGCAATGCTGACCGCCAGCAGAAATGCGAGAATCCGTTTTTTCATTGGTCGTACCTCTTGTTCTTTGTTTATCACGCCGCCGCGATCAATCGTAGCGCAATGCTTCAATGGGGTTCAGCCGGGCTGCGCGCCGCGCCGGCAGGTAGCCGAACAGCACGCCGATGCCCACCGAGATGCCAAAGGCCACCACAATGGAGTTGAAGGAGGGGCTTACCGTAACGGTGGTATCGGTCATGAACATGGGCAGCACCCTGTTCGCCACCATAGACATCACATAGCCCAGCGCAATGCCTAAAACGCCGCCCAGCGCGGAGGTGGTGGCTGCTTCCACCACGAACTGCGCCAGAATGGTGCGTTCCTTTGCGCCCAGCGCCTTGCGGATGCCGATCTCGCGGGTGCGCTCGGTCACCGACACCAGCATGATGTTCATAATGCCGATGCCGCCCACCAGCAGCGAGATGCTGGCAATACCGGTAAGTATCACGATGACCATGTTGATCATCTTGTTCATTTCCTCCAGCCACTCGCTGGCGCTGTACACATAGTAGCCGTTCTCGGTCTTGAGGATCGACATCAGTTCCTCTTCCAGGGTGGTCTTGGCCTCGTTGGCAAAGTTTTCGTCGGTCATCATCGCCGTGTAGCAGTCCACCGAGCTCTGGCTGGAAAGCCGCATCACGGTGGTGTAGGGCAGGTAAACACAGTCATCGTCACTGCCCTGCTGCATGGTGGGGTCGCTGACCTTGGCAGACAGCACCCCTACAACGCGGAACTTATTGGCACCAATCTTGAGCGTCTGCCCCACGCCGTTGCCGCCAAAGGCCACCCGGTTCAGGTAATCGCCAATGATGCAGACCTGCTTGTTATCCTGCATATCCATGTACTGCAGGCCGCGCCCCTGAACGATCTGGTAATTCTTCATTTCGGTAAAGTTTTCGTCCACACCGCTCATGTTGGACCAGCGGTAGCTGGTGGTACCGATCTTCAGCGTGCCGCTGGCGTTGCCGCTGAAGTTGACCTGCGGCGACACCGCCTTGATCAAGTCGGAATGCCGCTGGCAGATGTCGTACATCTCCTCCACCGACACGGAGCGTGAGCCGTAGCCCCACACCTGAATGCTGAGGGTATTGGTGCCCAGTGCGGAAAAGCTGTCCCGCATGCTCTTGGTCATGCCGTTGCCCAGACCTACGATGACGATGACCGCCATCACGCCGATGATGATGCCCAGCATGGTCAGAAAGGTGCGCAGCTTGTTGCTCCACACGTTCTGGATGGCCTGCCGGAAGGTTTCAAAGATCATGCCTGTTCCTCCTTTTCCGGCGTTTCGGGCAGCAGGGTGGGCTGCACCATGGCCTCCGGTGCGTGGGAGTCGCCGTCATACACCACCTGGCCGTCCTCCAGCCGAATGATGCGGTCGGCCTGCACGGCAATGGAGTTGTCGTGGGTGATCAGCACCACGGTGTGTCCCTGCTGGTGCAGCTGCTGCAAAAGCCCCAGCACCTCGCGGCCGGTATGGGAGTCCAGCGCGCCGGTGGGCTCGTCGGCCAGAATGACCGGCGGGTTGCGCACCAGTGCCCGCGCAATGGACACGCGCTGCTGCTGACCGCCGGAAAGCTGGTTGGGGCGGTTTTTCAGCTTGTCGCCAAGCCCCACCTGCTCCAGCACCTCCCGGGCGCGGATGTGGCGCTCGGCGCGGGAGATGCCCGCATACACCAGCGGCACCTCCACGTTTTCCATCAGGTTCAGCTTGGGCAGCAGATTGTATTGCTGGAAGATAAAGCCCAGCATCTCGTTGCGAATGGCGGCCAGCTCGTTGCGGTTCATCTTGCCCACATCCCGACCGTTGAGCCGGTAGGTGCCGTGGGTGGGCACATCCAGACAGCCGATAATGTTCATGCAGGTGGATTTGCCCGAGCCGGACTGGCCCACGATGGCCACGAACTCGCCTTTTTCGATTTTCATGGTGATGTGGTCGGCAGCCTTTACCGTGGTATCGCCCATCTGGTAATACTTGCACACCGCATCAAACTCGATCAGAGCGCTCATGCATCCCTCCTGCGTCAATCCACTACGACCGCGCCGGCCTCGGCGGGGTCGATGCCCTCTGCGGGCTCTTCAGCGTCCGCTGCAGGGGCTTCACCGTTTTCCGTCTCCTCCGGCAGCACTTCCTCGCCGCCTTCGGCAAGGTCTGCGGCGTTTTCGGTACCGCCGATCACTTCACCGTCGGAGTAGTCGTAGCCGCCGTCGTCATAGTAGCTGTCGCTGCTCACGGAGCTGGGGTCGTAGGCGATGGTATCGCTCTCGGACAGGCCGCTTGTCACCTGCGTATAGTTGTCGTCGCTGACACCGGTCTTGACCTTGACATACACATAGCCCTCCGGTGCGCTCATGGAAGCATCGGCGTTCACGGCGCTGGGCGAATCCTGCCGCACCAGCACATAGCCGCCGCGCACGATGGCGGCATTGGGCACGGTAAGCGCATTTTTAGCCTGCGCCACCACGATCTCGGCATTGGCGTTCATACCCGGGCGCAGACCATCGGTCTCGTCGATGCGCACGGTCACCGGGTAGGTGGTGGTGCCGCCGCTGGTATCACCCTTCATGGACACACGGGTGACCAGACCCTCGTAGGTCTTATCCTTCACGGCGTCTGCGGTCACCTGTACGGTCTGCCCCACCTTCAGGCTGCTGACCTGCAGTTCATCCACGTTGATGGTCATTTCCAGATAGCTCAGGTCGTAGATGGTGCACAGGTCGCTGCCGGTGCTCAGGGCATCGCCCACCTTGGCATTTTTCTCGATGATGGTGCCGCTGATGGGCGAGGTGATGGTGTAGTTATCCATGGCGTCCTGCAGGTTCTGCATGGACAGCTCCGCACCGCGCAGGGTCTCGGAGGCAGACTGGATGGACTCGGTCAGGTCCTCACCGCTGAGAGTCAGGATGATATCGTCCTTGTTCACACTGCCGCCCTCCCGCACATTGATGGCGGTGACGGTACCGGAGGACAGCGCAGTCAGGGTGCGCTCGGCCTGATACTGGAGGTTTGCCGCTGCAATGCAGCTGACCCCGTTGATGGTAGCCGTTGCAGCCTGTGCCGTGGTCAGCCCGCCCGCATTGGATACCGCAATGGTCACGGTGCGGGTGAGCAGGTTGCCGGTGCTCAGGGCATCGGTGCCGGTCACGGCGGTAATGGTGCCGGGCAGCACCTCAAAAGTACCGTCCAGCGTCACCTCGGCGGTCTGCCCTACCGAAAAGTTGGCGGCATCCGCAGCCGGGAACTCCAGCACCAGATTCATCTTGGAGCTGTCCCGCACCACGGCCACTTCCTGGCCGCTCTTTACCTCATCGCCCTTGTTCACCTTCAGGCTGCTGACGACGCCCGCCACCTCGGCGCGGACATACTGACGGTCCGCGGTCTTATCGTAGCTGCGCTGCGCCTGCTGCAGGGTAATGGCTGCCTGCTCCACCTTGGTGGTGGCATCGGAGGAATCCACCGTGTAGAGCACGGTGCCCTCCTCCACGATATCGCCCTCTTCAAAGCTGCCGGTCAGCACCTTGCCGGACACCAGCGATTTAACGCTGTAAGTATTGGCGGGCTTCAAAGTGCCGGTGCCGCTGAGCGTGTTGGAAACATCCCGGGTCTCGGGCATCGCCTCCATATAGGAAGTATCCACGTTGGCGGGCTTTGCGCTCTTGGGCTTCAGCAGCCACCAGCCGCCTGCCAGCACCACGATGGCCACCGGCACCAGCCACTTCCAGTTCTTTTTGGCAAAGGCCGCCGCGCCGCCTTTTTTCGGTGCAGCTGCTTCGCCCTGCTGCAAGTCGGCGGGCTGTTTAGACTTGTTCCAGATCATTCTTGCCGTTCCTCCTAGGTTCTTTTATGACAAGGCGCTTTTTTTGTAAAAAGCACCCATCAGAAACTCATATTTGTAGTGTAGCGCATTTTGCTCCGATAAACAAGCGTCCATTTTTCGTTTCACGGCATTTCCATAAAGTTTCAGACTTTTTTAACAAAGAACATCTTTCTTCGTGCGCCGCTGAGCAGCTGCGTATCCTTTTACAATACGATTTAAACTGCTTTTTTCCTGCGTCTTTTTAAACCCTCTCAGTCAAAGCCTTACGGCTTTGCCAGCTCCCCCGAAGGGGGAGCTTCTCCGCAGCTATTGGCTCACGCCAAAAAAGCTCCCCCTTTCGGGGGAGCTGGCATCGCGCAGCGATGCCTGAGAGGGTTCTTTTGCCGTTTTTCCTCGCAACACTTCCCTCAAAAAGAAAATCAGCCGGACCCGAAGGCCCGGCTGATCTGTTCTTTTTTACCCTGCGTCTGCGGTGGGCTCTACCACCACATACACCCCTGCGGGCACACAGGCGGCCCATGCGCCGTCCTTGTCCAGCCAGCCGAATTGCTCACAGACATGGTCCGGGCACTGACTGTCCAAAAACGCGATGGCACCATCCTTCACCTGCAGGTGCACAATGTAGTCCCCTACCTCGTACAGATAATCGTGATCCTGCGCAAGGGGCAAGGTCTCGGTAACGCCGTCACCAAAATCCACAACGGCCTGTAAGCCGCTGCCCTTGGCGGGGTGCTGCGCCCGCACCACAAGAAAAATACCTGCGGCCAGCGCCAGCACCACCAGTGCAAAGATCACATTTTTCTTCCACGCGCTGCCCTTGGGGGCGGCGGTATCAGAGGGTTTGCGCTTCATGCTCATGCAGCGTACTTGCTGGCAGCTGCACCGGCAATGCGGCCAAAGACGGTAAAGTCGGCCACAGCGTTGCCGCCCAGACGGTTTGCGCCGTGCACGCCGCCGGTCACCTCACCTGCTGCGAACAGGCCGGGGATCACAGAGCCGTCAGCCTTCAGCACCTCGGTGTTGGTGTTGATCTTCAGGCCGCCCATGGTGTGGTGCACACCAGCGGTGACCTTGATGGCGTAGTAGGGAGCGGTATCCAGAGCCTTTGCAAAGCTGGTGCGGCCAAAGTCGGGGTCGTTCTTGGCCTCAACATAGCCGTTCCAGGTCTTCATGGTCTCGGCAAAAGCAGCCTCGTCCACGCCCATGGCCTTTGCCAGCTCCTCGTAGGTCTGGCCGGTCACGGTGTAGCCCTTCTTGATGTAGCCCTGAATGACGCTGGAAGCATCGGCCATGGCCTGATCCACCACCAGCCAGCTGTAGCTGCCGGTCTGAGCGATCTCGGCAGCGGAAACCACGTCACGGGTGCCCACTTCGTCGATGAAGCGCTTGCCCTCGGCGTTGATCAGCACAGCGCCGTCGCCGCGCAGACCCTCGGTGATCAGGGCAGCGGTGTTAGCCTCCACGGTGGGGTGGATCTGAATCTGATCCATGTCCACAGTGTCAGCACCCACAGCGGTAGCCATCTCAATGCCCTGACCCTGTGCGCCTGCGGCGTTGGTGGTCATAAAGCCCTTCAGCTCGGGCTTGTACTCGGTGACCATCTCCAGATTTGCGCCGAAGCCGCCGGTGGTCAGCACCACAGCCTTGGCATTCACGGTGATGGTCTCGCCAGTGGAACCGGTAGCCTTCACGCCCACAACGGCGCCGTTTGCATCGGTCAGCAGCTCGGTAGCGGTGGTGTTCAGCAGGGTCTGCACGCCGGCCTTGTCGCAGTTCTCCTGCAGCAGGGGGATCATGTAGGAGCCCACAGAAACGGTCTTGCCCTCAGCATTCACAGGGCGGTGGATACGCTTGACGGATGCGCCGCCGAAGCTGGAAACGCTGTGCAGGGTGATGCCGTGCTCGTCCAGCCAGTCGATGGCGTCAGCAGAGTTGGAGCACAGGGTCTCCACCAGAGCAGGGTCGTTGATGCCCTTGCCGCCGATCATGGTATCCAGCTCCATCAGCTCAACAGAGTCGAAGTAGCCGGTGGGGTTCTTCTGGTACTCTGCCCACTGCTCGGAGACGGTCTTTGCCAGAGCGGTGATGGTCTCGTTGTCAGCGTACTTTTCAGCAGCGGTCTTCAGGGTCTTTTCGACACCGGCAGACTCGCCGAACTCGTTCTCATCCTGATACACGGTCTTGCCGGCGTTCATGCCGCCGGTAGCGCGCACGGAGTTGCCGCCCACCATGGGCTGGCTTTCCAGAATGACCACGCTCTTGCCCTCGGCAGCAGCCGTGATGGCAGCAGTCATACCTGCACCGCCTGCACCCACGATGGCAATGTCTGCGTCAATGGTGGAGTCCTCGGCCTTGTTTTCCTCGGCCTTGACCTCGGTCTTGTAGTCATCAGCGTTCAGGCCGGCTGCGACCAGAGCGGCAGCAGCAGCCTCCTTGATGGCGTCAGAGGTGATGGTTGCGGTGGCCACGCCGTCCACGGCAATGCTGCCGCTCTCGGCAATCGCGCCGGGCAGCTGCTCCAGAGCCATGGTGCCGATGCCGGGGGTCTCGTCCTTGCCCTCGGCGGTGCAGCCGGTGATCTTGCCATCGGTCAGGGTCAGGGTAACGGTAACGTCGCCGCCCATGCCCTTGGCGGTGCCGGTGAACTCGCCGGACACGCCGCCTGCGGTGGAGGAGGCAGGCTTGCTGCCGCAGCCGTAGCCCAGCAGGCTGACGCCCACAACAGCCGCCATGGCCAGCGCAGCCACGCTCTTGCGGATCTGATTCTTTTTCATTGTTTCTTCCTTCTCATTTTTGGGTTGCTTGTGTTCGGATATCTATCAGCAAAAAAGGGGGAGCTGCTCATTCGGAAAGCAGCTCTCCCTCGCTGAAACTTAGGAAAGGATTAGGCGTTGGCCTGAGCTGCAGCAACAGCGCAGGCAACGGTAGCGCCGACCATGGGGTTGTTGCCCATGCCGATCAGGCCCATCATCTCAACGTGTGCAGGCACAGAAGAAGAACCTGCAAACTGAGCATCGCCGTGTACACGACCCAGAGAGTCGGTCAGGCCGTAGCTTGCGGGGCCTGCAGCCACGTTATCGGGGTGCAGGGTACGGCCGGTGCCGCCGCCGGAAGCGACGGAGAAGTACTTCTTGCCGTTCTCGTTAGCCCACTTCTTGTAGGTGCCGGCAACCAGATGCTGGAAGCGGACAGGGTTGGTGGAGTTGCCGGTGATGGAGCACTGCACGTCCTCCTTCTTCATGATGGCAACGCCTTCCATAACGTCGTTAGCGCCGTAGCACTTGACGGCTGCGCGCTCACCCTCGGAGAAGGGGATCTCCTTGACCACAGTCAGGGTCTGGGTGGGGATATCGTACTCGGTCTGCACATAGGTGAAGCCGTTGATACGGGAAATGATGTAAGCTGCATCCTTGCCCAGGCCGTTCAGGATGACGCGCAGGGGGGTCTTGCGGACCTTGTTTGCGGTGCGGGCGATGCCGATAGCACCCTCAGCAGCAGCAAAGGACTCGTGGCCTGCCAGGAAAGCGAAGCAGGTGGTGTCCTCGCTCAGCAGACGAGCGCCCAGGTTGCCGTGGCCCAGACCGACCTGACGCTGCTCAGCGACAGAGCCGGGGATGGTGAAAGCTTCCAGACCTTCGCCGATGGCAGCAGCGCACTCGGCAGCATCGGTCAGGCCGCGCTTCACAGCGATAGCGGTGCCCAGGGTGTATGCCCAGACAGCGTTATCAAAGCAGATGGGCTGAACGCCGCGCACGATCTTGTCGCAGTCGATGCCCTTAGCGAGGAGCATCTCGTTGCAAGCGTCCAGAGACTCCAGGCCGTTGGCCTTCAGGCATGCCTCGATCTTCGGCATGCGGCGATCCATAGATTCAAAAGTTGCCATGAGTTGTTCCTCCTCTCTTATTCCTCACGCGGGTCAATGTACTTCACAGCACCCTGCTCTGCGCTGAAGCGGCCGTAAGTACCCACGTTCTTCTCGTAAGCCTCGTTGGGGGTCTTGCCGTGACGGATATCCTCCATCATCTTGCCCAGCTTGACGAACTGATAACCGATGACCTCATCGTTAGCGTCCACTGCCAGCTTGTTGATGTAGCCCTCGGTCAGCTCCAGATAGCGCACGCCCTTGGCCTTGGTGGAGAAGATGGTGCCGGTCATGGAGCGCAGACCCTTGCCCAGGTCGTCCAGACCTGCGCCGATGGGCAGACCGTCCTCAGAGAAAGCGGTCTGGCTGCGGCCGTAGACGATCTGCAGGAACAGCTCGCGCATAGCCACGTTGATGGCGTCGCACACCAGGTCGGTGTTCAGAGCTTCCAGAATGGTCTTGCCGGGCAGGATCTCGCCTGCCATAGCAGCAGAGTGGGTCATGCCGGAGCAGCCGATGGTCTCCACCAGAGCCTCTTCGATGACGCCGTTCTTGATGTTCAGGGACAGCTTGCAGGTGCCCTGCTGAGGTGCGCACCAGCCCACACCGTGGGTGTAGCCGCTGATGTCCTTGATCTCATAGGCCTTGACCCATGCGCCCTCTTCGGGGATGGGAGCCGGACCATGCTTAGGACCTTTGGTGATCGGGCACATATTCTGTACTTGCTGCGAATAGGTCATAATCATACTCTCCTTTTGACAAATGTCGCTTTGGCAGCACAAAACCGCCGCCGCGCCCTGCCGGCACAGCCGCCGCTCCATACTGCTTGCATCCGAACCGGGTGCGCTGCTCTCTTTCAGCGCCTGCACCGGTACTACCACGCATGGTTTTATTATAGAGAAAACGGACGAATTTTGCAAGTCATTTCCTGCAAAAAGTGCAGCCGGGTTTTACGGTCATTCAGCACTAACTGTCATTTCCACCGCTTTATACAAAACAGTCGTCAAGTTTTTGTCAATTCTGCCGTAAGCACCGGCAAACTTTTTGTACTCCTTTCTTTTTGCGCGTTTCAGCGCGGGTCTTTCTGCACCGGATGCAGCGCCCAGATGGCCGCAAAACCCGCCGCCGCACCGGCTATGGCAAGCAGGTGCCGCCCGTTCTCCAGCGCCAGCAAGTTGGCCGCAAAGGGGAACACAAGGCTGCCCACGCTCTGCCCCAGGGCCAGAAAACCGTAGTTCACCCCCGCGTGGGGCAGACCGAACAGGTCGGTGGAAAGGGCAGGCAGCACCGCCGCCAGCGCCGAGTAGCAGAAGGTGAGCCCTGCGTAGCACACCACCACCCACCAGCCCCGCGCTGCCCAGAACGCTGCCGACAGCGCAAGCGAAGCCGCAAAACACCATCGACCTCTCCCCGGGGCAGATGCTGCGCACGAAGCAGTACTGGCTGTGCGCGGGCGCGGTGTGCTTTTCCACCCCGG
>OQWI01001283.1_pt1 | contig 10993 bp, 9 predicted proteins | sample 1691551 | NCBI WGS metagenome assembly OQWI01 (sample SAMN03418259, study PRJEB22391) | human gut metagenome | biome: human-gut; feature: organic feature; material: feces | host: Homo sapiens | place: Tanzania | collected 2013-01
TAGGTAATCTGGTTCGCGTAAAGGTAGTAAAGAACAAGGTGGCTCCTCCTTTCCGTAAGGCTGAGTTTGAAATCATGTTTGGCGAGGGTATATCTAAGATAGGTGAAATCCTCGACCTTGGTGTTGACTACGGAATAATCCAGAAGTCAGGCTCATGGTTTAGCTACAATGGAACAAAACTGGCACAGGGTCGCGATGCCACAAAGTCGCTGCTCAAGGACAATCCCGAACTCATGGAAGAGCTTGAGGCACTTATCAAGCAGGCAATAGCCGACCACATGGAATAAGAGAAATGTTCACGGAGATAAAGAAAACTATTCTCGGAGTATATAATGTAAAACTCCGAGAATAGAATATACAAAAAAGAGATGGCAACACATTCAACCTAAGGGTTAGATGTGTTGTCATCTCTTTTTTCGCCATATCGTCATCGGCATCGTGCCGTTGACGCAGGCTAATTTCTATGTATAAATGATTATATGTCTAAAGGGGAAATACACCTCCTGGTCCATCCGATCCGTCGCCGCATTCGTGGCTTGCGCCATTCGTGCGTGTGCGCGGTCATTAAAGATTAATAATGTGAGAATGTGAGGGACGTGGATTATTCCTCGTTAGCACGGAGCTGCTGAACATAGATAGCGTGCTCCATCTTGAGACGCTTCAAAACAGAAGGCTTGTTGTACTGCTGACGAGCGCGGAGCTCCTTTACAACACCTGTCTTTTCGAATTTTCTCTTGAACTTCTTGAGTGCTCTTTCGATGTTCTCACCATCTTTTACTGGTACAATAATCATTTTTTTTTACTTTTAATTAATTTGGTTATACATGTTTGCGGCATTATCCGCAAATCGTTGTGGGGTTAATTTTTAAAAGCAGCAGACCGTCCACACCAAGCATGGTATGACCTGCCGCTTTTGTCGTCGCTACACGATTGGGCATCACACCCGGTCGTTACAGTGCGTGCACCGGATTATTTTCCGTGGTGCTCGTCAGATACTGTCAACTTCTTGCGGCCATGAGCGCGGCGAGAAGCCAACACGCGGCGACCATTCTTTGTAGCCATGCGCTCGCGGAAGCCATGCTTGTTTACGCGGCGACGATTGTGAGGCTGAAATGTTCTTTTCATTGTCTTATTTTAATTTATTTGTTATATGTTCACACTTTTGGGTTGCAAAATTACTCATTATTTTTGAAACAACCAAGATTTAAGGTCCTTTTAGCCATGATTTTATGTATTTTTTTGGAAAAAAGCCTTTCTTTTCTCCCTGAATACGTATAATAATAAAAAAAACAACCGCCCATTGCTCATTATTGAGTGAATTTCAGTAACTTTGCATCGTCTTAACACAGACACACTCAAACACTTGGGCTGTTTACAGGTATTTGCCCCGTGAATGAATATAACGGATAAGACAAATGATTGTAACGAACAGGACAATCCGTCGTAACGAATAATTAATAATACAATAATATACACAGCAATGATCAATTCACAAGACATCAAGATGGGAACCTGCATCCGTATGGATGGCAAGCTGTTCTTCGTCATCGACTTCCTTCACGTAAAACCAGGCAAGGGTAACACTTTCATGCGCGTTAAGTTGAAGAACGTTGTTGACGGTCGCGTTTTGGAGCGTCGTTTCGACATCAGCGAGAAGCTCGAGGATGTACGCGTAGAGCGTCGTCCTTACCAGTACCTCTACAAGGAGGGCGAGGACTATATCTTCATGAACCAGGAGACATACGACCAGATTCCAATCGCGGGCAACCTCATCACTGGTGTTGACTTCATGAAGGAGAGCGACATTATCGAAGTTGTTTCTGACGCTTCTACCGAGACTGTGCTCTTCGGTGAGATGCCTGTTAAGACCAACCTCCGCATCACACACTCTGAGCCGGGCATCAAGGGCGATACAGCTACAAACACTCTGAAGCCTGCTACTCTTGAGACTGGTGTTGAGATCCGTGTGCCTCTCTTCGTTAACGAAGGCGACCTCGTGCAGGTTGACACACGCGACGGCAGCTACTTGCAGCGTGTTAAGGAGTAATAGGATAAAGGCATAAAAGCTATAAAAGAGTAAAAAAGTAAAAAGCATTGGGGGATAACGCTTGGCGTGTCCATAACTGTGCTTTCTACTTTTTTACTCTTTTTCGTTTTCCCCTTTTCTCATTTACTTTTCATTTTTCGTTTTTCCCTTTTCCCTTTTCACTTAAACAATGAAGTATAGTTTTATTATTCCCGTTTACAACCGCCCCGACGAGGTGGACGAATTGCTCGACAGCCTTACGAGGCTCAAGATGCACGACTTCGAGGTGATAGTTGTGGAGGATGGCTCGGCGGTGCCATGTCGGGAGGTGTGTGAGAAATACTCGCAGCAGCTCGACATACATTATTATATGAAGCCTAACAGTGGTCCTGGACAGAGCCGCAATTATGGTGTGGAGCGTGCCAAGGGTGAGTATGTGCTAATTCTCGATTCTGATGTTGTGGTGCCCGAGGGTTATCTTGATGCTGTGGACAAGGAACTTGCTGCCAAACCTGCCGATGCTTTCGGAGGGCCCGACTGCGCTCATCCTTCGTTCACCGACACTCAGAAGGCGATATCCTATTCCATGACCTCGTTCTTCACCACCGGAGGCATACGAGGCGGCAAGAAGAAGCTCGACAAGTTCTATCCACGCTCGTTCAACATGGGTGTGCGCCGCGATGTGTACAACCAACTTGAAGGCTTCTCGAAGATGCGCTTTGGCGAGGACATTGATTTCTCTATACGTATATTCAAGGCTGGCTGTCGTTGTCGCCTGTTTCCAGAGGCATGGGTGTGGCACAAACGCCGCACCGACTTCCGAAAGTTTTTCCGCCAAGTGTACAATTCTGGAATAGCGCGCGTCAATCTCTACAAGAAGTATCCCGAGTCGCTTAAACTTGTGCATCTATTGCCTATGGTGTTCACAGTGGGTGTCCTCTCGATGTTGCTGCTTTGCCTCGTGCTGCTGGCTGTGGCTCCTGAGTATGCGTGGTTGCCTGTAGTGCCGCTCGTGCTATACTGTGTGCTGATATTCATCGATTCGTCACGCGAGAACCACAGTGTCAAGATAGGTGTCTTGAGCATAGCGTCGGCATATATCCAGCTTATGGGCTATGGTTTCGGCTTCATTGAGTCGTGGTGGAAACGCTGCGTGTGTGGCAAGTCGGAGTTCTCGGCCTTTGAAAGGACATTCTATAAATAGATGTTATGGAACAAAATACCCCAAAATCCAAATCCGATGGTTTTGCCATAACTAACTGGGCAGAGGAAGACCGTCCGCGCGAGAAGCTTATGGCGCATGGCGCAGCAGCCTTGAGCGATTCGGAACTGCTCGGCATACTCATAGGTTCTGGCACGCCAAAGGAGAGTGCTGTCGCCCTTATGCAACGCATACTTGGCGACTGCGACAACAATCTAAACACGCTTGGCAAGCGTTCTATTCATGAACTGATGCAATACAAAGGTATTGGCGAGGCTAAGGCTATAACAATAGTAGCTGCATGTGAGCTTGGCAAGCGTAGACAAGCCACGGCTCCAGCCGAACGCCCGGATATGGGTTCGGCTGAAGCCGTGTATGGTTTTATGCATCCTAAGATGCAAGACCTCGACACCGAGGAAGCGTGGGTGTTGTTGATGAACCAACGCTTCAGACTTATAAAAGCCGTGCGTCTGTCGCATGGCGGACTGTCGGAGACAGCTGTGGATGTGCGTGTCATTCTGCGTGAGGCTCTGCTTGCCAATGCCACAGTGCTCACTCTTGTACACAATCATCCTTCGGGAACATGCCGTCCGAGCGGAGATGACGACCGCTTGACATTCAAGCTAAAAAAGGCCTGCGAGACAATGAGGATATACATGGTCGACCATGTAATCGTTACTGATGGCAAGTATTTCAGCTATGCCGAGGAGGGTAAAATCTGAACCTGTTGAGCTGTGGACTATTACCACAGCTCAACAGGTGAGATGTCTTTGTCTCTGTTTCCGCAGAGATAGTAGTCGGCGAGGAACTGCAGGTTCTCCTGTGTTATGCTCCTGCCAATTTCGCGTATATACTTGCTTGCGAACATGTTGGCGTCGGGCAGCAAATTGCCTGCTATCAATTGGCAAACAATCTCGTAGGGGAAGGCATTGCCACGCCCGCAGATAATGTCGAAACAATTCTCGGCGGCTTTTTCGGCATCGTAGTAGGGATTGTCTGGCGAACAGATGCAGTGGGCTATGTTTACTGATAAGCTCAGTCCGGTGTAAGGAGTGCCGAATACGATTACTCCGCGGTCGATATTGGACGGGAATTTCACATCCTTAATTCGGTTGTAGCCTATCGATACAAGAAATTCTTTTGCCTCGGCTAAGGTATCGGCGAACACGAACTGTGCGCCGTAGCCGCTGTCCTTAAGCATCTTGTAGTCCTTAAGCGTTGGTTTGTGGTTCAGAATGTCGCGCTCCTCGCGTATGTGTTTCTGAGCCTCTTTGTCGTTGTCCACAGCTTGCACGATGCCACATTGCCACCAAGTGCTACCGAAACGGCATAAGTTGGTTATGAATATCTTCTCTCCATTGATGAATGGAGTGAAGTCGGTGATTTCGGTTGACTCCTTGCTTATCTTTATTGATTCCTTATTGTACAGGTCTTTGGCGTATATGTACTTCTCGTCCTCACGCTCCACCGAGTAAGCTCTGCGTGCTCTGTATTCTGTCTCAGTCCAGAGTTTGTGTGCAGGATTATTTTCATTGATTTTGGCGAGCCATTCCATCGAGGTCATGGCGAGCAGGTTGGTGCGGCTTTCCATCATCTGTTCTACTCTCATGTTGTAGGCACTAAGCTCGTTGTACTGTCCGGTGTTGGCAAGCCATTGCATACCGGCAATCAGGCGCTTGCGGTTGTTCACGTTGAAGTAGCATCCATAGTGGAACCATTCCAGTGCGTTGCGGTAGACAAAGAAGTCGTCTTCGCTTGTGGGCATAGTGCACAGAAATTCGTGCAGGCGTGTATTCTCGGGTGCTGTCTCATATTCTGCGTTGATAACGTCGTAAGCCATTTTAGCTGCTACATCCAGTGTGCTGAAAAGAGCCGGCACTATTTCTCTGCCGATGAGGCTCTGCTGGTAGTGGTGCCAAAGTAGGAACTTAATGTCGGAGATGTTGATTTCGTCTTGGTCGTATTGTGGGCAGTCGCCTTCGCCCTCGTGCACAAAACCTTTCTCCACAGCGGTGCCTTCGAGATAGAATGGTATGTACACGCCATATCGGGCCTTGCATTCGGTAGTGAAGGTCTTCCAGATGTGTGTGCCAGATATTACATCCTCGAAATAGGCGGCTATGCACAAAGCCACTTGTTTGGCGTCCTGTGGGTCGTGGAACTGGTGTACCAAACATGCGCTGTCGAGCGCATGGTAGATTTTGTTTGCCAGATTGGTGTAGTAGATATCCACATCGCTGGGTTTTGTGTATGGATGCATCATGATCCACTCTTGTGTGAAAATTATTTTTTTCATCTTTATATATGGTTATTTTTTATTGTTTTTTTAGGTTCTTGTCCATGTGTGGAACGGTCGGTATTGCAAGGGTGTGGTTTTTGTATGCCAAAGGTAAGCATAAATTTTGAAATGTGTGCTTGAATGTCGGATTTTATATTTAACTTTGTGTTATCATTTTTTTATTTAGGTAGAAAATAAATGGGAAAGACATGTTCCAACAGTGTTAAACGTATGCTTTGCACCATGCTGACGATTGTCGGCACGGCGATAACTGTGTGTGCCCAAAACAATCCACAGCGCATCAACGACAAGTTGTACCCCATGTATGTCAAGGCCTATAATATGCGTATGTCGGCAGCAAGTTTGCCTATTGCCGACAGCCTGTGTGTGGCATCTATAGCATCGGGCGACCGTTATGGCGAGGTATATGCCCTTTCTATACATATATTATATGAGTTCTACCAACATAATAACCTTTCAAGGCTGGAACGAGCTATTAGCGCTTTTCAGAAAAAAACCAAAGAATATGGATTCAAGTCGCTTTATTACTATTCCGTCTCTCTCAAGGTGGCTTATCTCACGCGTGAGAGACGTTATATAGAGGCTTTCCTTTATCTTAATCAGCAGAGCGAACAGGCCGAAAAGCAGGGCGACATAGATGGTATTCTGATAAAGCACCGTATGCTTGGAGTGATACAGCATTTCCGTGGAGAGTTGTCGCAAGCGGTGAGCTGCTATCGCGATGCAATAGAGGGATATAAGAAATATAATCGTCCACGCTACATCTCGCGTGAGTATCTTAGTATTGCCGACTGCTATCGCATGATGTGTGACTACGAGCGAATGCTTGCCACCACCGATGAGGCTTGGGTGCATTGTGATAGGCAGTCCGACCGCAACGATGTGTATGTCTACAAGGCTTATGCCTGTTTCATGCTCGGACGTGACAGCGACTTTGTTGAGTGCTGCAATTATCTTGCAAAGAACCGTAGTATAGTGAAACTCAACAATAGCTTCATCATCATGAACAATGCCTTAAAGGCATGTAAGGCTATCTACGATGGTTGTGACAATGAAGCCAAAAGGTTTATAGATATTGTTGCCAAGTCGTCGCTCTACGAGAGCTATCGTTTGTTGATAGCTTATTATAAGCGCAAGAACGATTATGCCAAGTGCATAGAGTATATGCAGAAGATAATTGACGCTCGACTCAAAACAGAGGATTATATATTGACGTTGGACAACAATAGCGTGGACAGCATGTTTCTCGACCAGCATGTTGAGGCGGAACGGCAGCGTTTGATAAACCACAATAGTCAGTTGAGACTCGCCAATCTGAATATGTCGTTGCGCAACTCGTCGCTTGAACTTGCACAGCGTCGCAATGCTTTGGCTTTGGCTGAGACTGCCAACAAACGCAACCAGCTTTCGTTTCATAATCAGCAACTTGTGGCGCGACAGTTGCAAGACTCTATGGCAACTGTACAGCTCAAGCAGCTTGCCAAAGAGCGCAGGATGCGTATGGAGAAATTTGTTGCTATTACTGTGCTCTTGATTGCTTTGGTTGTAATGCTTATCATGTTGGTGTATGGTGTTGCCAAGCGGATACTTGCCAATCGTCTGGGTGTGGCAAACAACAGACTCAATGAGAGTATTGTCAAACTGAATATGGTTAAGGACAAGGCACAGGAGTCGGAGCGCATGAAGACCCTGTTCATACAGAACATGAGTCATGAGATACGCACTCCACTTAATGCCATTGTGGGATTCTCACAGTTCATAACCGATTCTGACAACGGTCTCAGTACATCTGAGAAAGTAGAGATGGCAAGGTATATTGCCGACAACTCGGAATTGCTTGTTACTCTTGTCAACGACATTATCGACATATCGGCTTTGCAGAGCGGTAAGTTTAGCATGAAAATGGAGAAGGTGAATGTTAACAGATTGTGCCGTGAGGCGTTGGAAACTGTGCGCCACAGGTTGCAGCCTAATGTGAGCCTGAACTATGAGACAAATGTGGAGGATGCTTTTTATATCGTTACCGACCGCCATCGTGTGTGGCAGGTGCTTATCAATATGCTCACCAATGCCGAGAAAAACACCTCGTCGGGAAGTATTGCGCTTGCATGTTCAATGGCGAGTCTTCGAGAGCTGCGCTTCACTGTGACCGATACAGGCGTTGGTGTACCAAAGGAGAGGCATAAAGAGATATTCATGCGTTATGAGAAACTCGATGCCAACAAGCAAGGTACAGGTCTCGGACTCGACATTTGCCGAAATATTGCTCATTGCCTTGGTGGCGAGATTGACATTGATTCTGACTATACTGGAGGCGCGCGCTTCTGGTTTACTATACCTCTTTCAAGATGAAAACAAATATTGTATTGCGTATATTTATGATTTTCATGACCGCTGTCATATGTATGGCGGTACCGATGGATGCGTCGGCACAGAAACAACAGGCTAAGGGCGAAGGTGAGTTTAAGGCTATGTTTAATGAGGCGTATAATCAATTCCGCAATAAACGCGGTTTAGAGATTGCCGACAGTCTTTACCATTTGGCGATGGAGGCAGGCAACACCCATATTGCCGTACGCTCTCTTCTCATTCCTGTCAAGCATGAGTGTATTAAGGACCACAACGAGGAGGCTATGCTTCGGGTTACAGAGCGCTTTATGAGTGAAGCGAAGAAATATGGCTATATGGACTTTTTTTATAGTGGCGTATCCTTTCGTGTCACCTATTATATTAATGAGGGTATGTACGACAAGGCTGTGGCTTATCAGCAGGAAATGCTCGACTATGCCAAGAGCCGTGGCGACAGCTATGGCTTGGTTATAGGTCATACATCTATGGGCAACTTCTACCGCAAGCGTATGCACATGGCGCGTGCCATTTGTCAATATACTTTGGCTCTCGATGCCTATCGCAAGTATGGAATAAAAAACGATCTTGGTATCGACTATAAGCGTATTGTGGAATGCTATCTGATTGAGGGCGATTTCAACAAACTTATTGAGGCAGCCGACAAGGGGTTGGAAGGCACTACTTCTGAACAGATTATTAGTGGACTTTACGGCTATAAGGCTTTTGCCTATTTCATGCTTGGCAAAAATGGTGATTTTTACGATTTTTATGCTAAATATAGCTCCTATAATCCAAATGTTCCTTCCATAGAACCGTTTGTGGCTAATTGCATTGCCACCATGAAATTGATATACGACGGCAAGGATGACGAGGTGGAACGATTGTTTGCCGAGCCTGGATTAGGCAAAATGGGGGCGTTTAAAACGTATGTTGAAATTGCCTATTACCAGCGCAAAGGCCTGTTTGCCAAGCAACTTGAGGCTATGAGGCGTGTCAACGTCAGTCTATATGGCGACAGCCGTGGCACGTTTGCGGCAGAATGGGCCCGTACAAGCGCAATGGTTGATAATAATCTTGCGGAGATCGACCGCCAACGTGCTGCTAATATCAACTCTCGGCTCGAACTTGTAAATGCCGACCTTGAGCTGAAAAGCACACAGCTTGGAATATCGCGTGCTCGCGACGCCGAACGGCTTGCATTGATGTCTGCCGATGCAAAGCGTCTATCACTCAACAATCAAAGGCTGCTGTCACGACAGTTGCGCGACTCGCTTGCCACACAACAGGTAAGGCATTTGGCGCAGATGCAAGAGATAAAGTCGGATAGGGTGAAGTATGCCACAATCCTGGTGGGCGTCATTATCATGATTTTTGTAGCTTATTATTGCCTTAGGTATAATGCCAAGATGGCAAGTCAGCTGATGCGCACCAACAATAATCTTAAAAAGACTCTTGCCGACCTTAGTGTTGCCAGTGAGCAGGCGCAGGAATCCGACCGCAAAAAGACGCAGTTCATTCAGAATATGAGTCACGAGATACGCACACCACTAAACTCTATAGTGGGATTCTCGCAAGTACTTGCCGAGCAGGAGGAGTATCTTGGTGCCGAAGAACGAAACAACATGACGCATATCATCAATTCCAACTCCGAAGTGCTAAATACGCTTATAAATGACATCCTCGACCTCACGAGTTTGGAGAGTGGCAAGTATGTGATGAAACAGCAGCAAGTGACGGTCAACGAGTTGTGCTTTCATGCCATTGCTGCCACACGTAGCCGCAAAGTGAAAGGTGTGCATCTGGTAGTGAAGACGGATTTGCCCGACGAGTTTGTCATTGTGTCTGATGAATTCCGATTGCAACAGGTGCTTACCAATATGCTTACCAATGCCATGAAGAATACTGAGAAGGGTAGTATAGTGCTCAATTGCTCGCTCACGGAGCGTAGTGGAATGCTTACCTTTACAGTCACCGACACGGGCATTGGTGTGCCAAAGGATAAACAGAAAGAGATATTCGAGCGTTTTTGCAAACTCGATCAGTTTAAGCAGGGAGTAGGACTGGGTCTTGATATGTGTCGCATTATTGCGGCTAAGCTTGGTGGTGAGATAGATATAGATCCAGACTATACTGATGGAGCACGTTTCTGGTTTGCCATCCCGGTTTAATCATTTTTCGTTTGCAAAAATACTGGTTTTACGAGGTCGAATGTCCCACTTGGTAGCATAAAGGCACAAATAGATAAAAATTAGTAATAAATGATCGCTAATTTTAGTCCTTGTTGGTTGTCGTTGGGGTGGGGTGATTTCTCGTTCAATGAAATATATGCCTCCAAAGTGCCTCCAAAGTGGTTTAGATTGTTTTTCGATTATTCTTCGTTCGTTCTTCGATTGTTCTTCGATTGTTTATCGAAGTATGAACGAAGGAAGAACGAAGGAAGAACGAAGGAAGAACGAAGAACGAACGAAGAACGAACGAGAGCTTATCGAGAATCTATCGAGAAGTTAACGAGGATTAATCGAAAAGCAATAGGGGTGTTTCTCGTGATTTTTATTAAAAAAGCATAAATGCATAGTGTATTTATTGCGTATTCTGTTGAAAATGATAACTTTGCAAATTGAATTTTGACATATATCAATCAATGCGGCTAACTACACGTAAGCAACCGTTTGCTGCAATCGGCAAAGCAGTCATTCCTTGATCGGCAATATGGCTCCACGTCCCTTTGTAGTTTATATAATTCCAACGGCTTATTGTTTGGCCGCCATTGACCCGTGTCCGAGTCGTCGGCGCGTGCTTGGGGCGTGATGTCCCCACACCATAAGCGACATTTTTCCGTGATGCCGCCTCGAGTAGGCGTAAAAATTGCGTAAAGATGCCGACAGGGGCTGTTTACGCCTATGCGTAGTAGGCCTTGACTTGAATGTATTGGTTATGGCTGATGCTGTGGCATGTTATATATATTATAATGTGTACGGGCACAAAACACGATGTAGGTTGTAAATATCTGTTAAAATACAGATATTTGCTTACATTTTTCCATTGAAAGTTTTGGTGGTTCGAGAAAAAGTCATACCTTTGCATCCGCTTTCGAGAACGAACGAAACCTCAAGCAAAA
>OQWI01001285.1_pt1 | contig 10986 bp, 10 predicted proteins | sample 1691551 | NCBI WGS metagenome assembly OQWI01 (sample SAMN03418259, study PRJEB22391) | human gut metagenome | biome: human-gut; feature: organic feature; material: feces | host: Homo sapiens | place: Tanzania | collected 2013-01
TTCGTTCCATATTTCGTTCCACTTATAGGAGAGTCTTTCATAATCAGACCGAAGTGCCCTTAATTCACTTTCTGCTTTGTTTTATCCAGTACGGTATTTTACAACATAGCTGCCGCCGAGCATATTTTGCTCAATATTGTAGACAGATGAGAGTCTTGTTTTGCTGTCTGAAGTTAACTAGGATAAAAAAAACTTGACCATGACTCTTGTTAAAATCATAAAACAAGGAATCACGGTCAAGCTCTAATAGAGATTTCATGGGTCTCTTTTAAGTAAACGTGAGCTACTTAATAGTGCGTCACGTTTCTTACTGAAAACAATCAACTAAGTTTAATAAACTCGAAATCATACTTGCTGCAGTTGCTCTTTTTGTAGTCAAACTTGTACATACGCATATACTGCTCTTGTATTTCTTTCGCTCCATTATAGAAAGGGTCTGATGTGTACTAAATAGCCTTTGGGGTGTCTAAATTTGGGGACAAAGATAGTGAATCGATATGAAACGATCAAGTCCATAATGGTTCATAAGGCAAAATACTTGGTTCTTGCGGTCAGATAATAATGTTATAGTATTTGTAATGCAATTGCTGCGCATGCCTCTGCATCCGCCAAAGCATGATGATGATTGGTTAAATCGTATCCGCAACGTGCGTCAATAATATCGAGGTTGTGATGTCCTTTGGGCCATACTCGGCGTGATGCTATGCAAGTGCAGTAGAACTCGTAATCGGGATAATCCATTTGATAGACACGGAATACGGCTTTTAGACAACTCTCGTCAAAGGATTTGTTGTGGGCTACGAGCGGAAGGCCAGCTATCCTGGGTTCTATCTGCTTCCATACTTCAGGGAATATTGGAGCTTTGTAGGTATCAGAAGCACAAAGGCCATGAACCTTACTACACCAATAGTTGTAATACTCAGGCTCAGGCTTTATTAGCGAGTAGAACTTGTCCACTATCTTGCCATCACGAACTATAACTATGCCAACAGAGCATACCGAACTGCGCTCGTTGTTGGCTGTCTCGAAATCTATTGCTGCAAAGTCCTGCATGTAAGATGTATTTAGATTGTACGAAAAAACAACCCATAACACTTTTGGAGCATTATGGGTTGTGGATATGTTTTTATTAACTTAATCTTCTACAGGAGAGAACTCGTCCTTTCCTACTGAGCAAAGAGGACACTCGAAATCATCGGGAAGTTCCTCAAATGGTGTACCTGCTGGTATTCCAGCCTCTGGTACTCCCACAGCTGGGTCGTATACCCAACCGCATACGTCGCATACATACTTCTTCATAGCTAGTTGTTTTTTAGGGGTTTGTATAATTAGAAATTATCTACATGTAGCTCAAAGTAAGACTTTGGATGTGAGCAGGTAGGGCAGATTTCAGGAGCCTCGGTTCCTACTACAATATGTCCGCAGTTGCGGCATTCCCATACCTTAACCTCGCTCTTCTTGAACACTTCCTGAGCCTCAATGTTGTGCAGTAGAGCACGATAACGCTCTTCATGACGCTTCTCGATAGCAGCTACAAGGCGGAACTTATGTGCCAATTCATTGAAGCCTTCCTCTTCGGCAGTCTTGGCAAAGTTTTCGTACATATCTGTCCATTCATAGTTCTCGCCTTCAGCAGCAGCTGCAAGATTCTCAGCTGTAGTGCCAATGCCACTAAGCTCCTTAAACCACATCTTGGCATGTTCCTTCTCGTTGTCGGCAGTTTGCTGGAAGATAGAAGCTATCTGCTCAAATCCGTCCTTCTTAGCGCGTGATGCAAAGTAAGTATATTTATTGCGAGCCTGTGATTCACCTGCAAAAGCAGCTGCAAGGTTCTTCTCTGTCTGTGTGCCTGAATATTTGTTTGCCATAGTCGTATTTTTTTAAAATGTTATTGTTTTCTTTGTCTGATGCAAAGTTACTGATAATCATCAGATTAGCAAAATAAATATCGGCAAACAGATAGTAAATTTCGGTACTGCGACATATTTGTACGCTTAGTTTGCCGAAATTTACCATTTGTTTTGTAATTTTTTTGCCCAAATAACAGATATATTATGACAACAGAAGAACTTATGATTCTACACCTTATTATATTATAGATGATAAAATGTTATGGGAGATAATCTGCGGATCCCTAAAATATTTCTTGCGAAGCAACTTCTTAAAAAAGTTTTCCTCCAAAGATTTACCTATGGTTTGTTTTGTCGTGACTCAGCATAGTGAAAGCGCGCTCTCACTCTGTCTTCGCTACTCCAAAACATCTTGCCGTAGGCAACTAAAAAAATCCATTTCCCAAAACTGTTATCTGTTATTTGTTATTGTTATCTGAAACGCAAAAAATTCATTTTTGGAAACTGTCAACTGTCAACTGTAACGCTTGTAACGCCAAAAAATCATTTTTGGAAACTGTTATATTGTTATATCGTAACGCTGGGATTGATGATATTGGCTACGGATAGTTTGGGGATGACATTGACCGGTCCCTGTGACATGCAAAGGAGCCTGTCTCCCTGTTTCTCGTCATTTAAAATTCAATACTATGTTCTTGTTCATGTCTTTTAGTCTAATTCGTTCAAAACCTGTTTGTAAAACTCTGTATCTTCAGAAGAAAAGCAACAGAAGACAACATTTCCTGTATATTTCCCTTCAAGAAGATATTCCTTGACAACTTGTACTGCAATTTTTGCAGCTCGCTCTTTCGGAAAGTGGTAAACACCCGTACTTATACAAGGGAAGGCGATACTCCTGATTCCGTTTTCTACAGCCAAGTCAAGTGCCGTTCGGTAGCAGGAAGTCAACAATTCGTCTTCATTGCGTTTGCCACCATTCCATATGGGACCAACTGTGTGTATTATCTTTTTGCTCGGCAAGTCGTAGGCTTTGGTTATTTTGCTCTGCCCAGTCTTGCAACCATTCAATGTCTTGCACTCTTCTAGTAGTTCAGGACCGGCAGCCTCGTGTATGGCACCGTCCACACCACCGCCGCCAAGCAGACTCGTATTGGCTGCATTTACTATTGCATCAACTCGCAGTCGGGTAATATCACCAATTACTACCTTTATTGAATTATCCAGTTGTGTCATATACATGTATTCTTGCCAGGCATAGTCATGATCATCGCTGCAAATATCGTAATATGTTTCAAACGTCACATCATATTTAAGTCGTCCGTAGGAAATTTTAAACAGGTCATACTTGTTGTCGGGCTTCAGACTGACAGGTTTCATTGACTTGTCCAATCCTAAAGGCTGGTACATGGCCTCTGCCCAGACATCGTCTATAGAATGTCCATGAATAGGTGTTGTCATTTTGGCTTCAAAGTCAATACGCGCAAAATCAGACAAAGAAACTCCCTGAATATTACTATCCCTGTCCAGTTCACCGAAGTAGAAGCCATGCTTTTTAGCCAAGTCACAAGCACCGTGTGGTATTTTCACAAGAAGAATTTGCGTTTTCCCGGCGAAGCGGAACACATCGACCACCACAAAGTAGGAATTGCGGTGAATGATGTTTTCCTTGAACGGAAACGGATTGGGAAGTCTTCTGTTGTATTGAATATTCAGAAATTGCTCGATGGAAAAAAGCCCTGTCGCCACGATCATAAATCTAACTTTATGCATAGGACGAAGCAGTTTGGCTGTCGCCTCCATGAATTCACCGGCCCGTATCACTTGTCCTACCCTATAACATGTGTCAATGTCAAATTCTGCATCGGTATCACGATAGAATACTTGCAACGGATTGTTGTTATATCCGTCGCAAGTGTGTTTTCGTAACGCTCTTGTAAATTTATTAACATTAAATATAGGCAGATGCTTCTCTAAAACAAGTTCAGGCACATAGCTTTTTTGTAGGATTTCTTCAGGAATGTCATTGTTCATTTCCTTCTTCGGAATATGCCTCAGTCCTGCCCATATATTCGTTGCCCTTTCCTTGTCGTATATCTTCCTGCTTCCGTCTGGGTACAGAAGGTAGCATGCCTTGCTGTTCTCTGCAAACCAGCAATCTTTTGTGTTATAGTCATTCCAATGTATGTCAGTGTATTCCATGGGGAATAACCAACTTCCGTCACTGCGAAGGATACCATAGCGATAAAGCGGTTGTCCGCTATTGGGTATGATTATCTCCTTGCCATTCTCGTCAAGTTCTTTCTTTTGGCAGACGGCAATACCGTCTTCGAAATGCAATGGATAGTTGAACCAGTCGTCAATGATGGGCGTTCCGTCATGGAAAGCAGCACTGTAGAACCTATCAGTGCCTACTGTCTTCCAGGTTGAGTAGATACCTTTGCGCAATACCGGGTCCATGCCTTGGTAGGAAATGTCATTGATGCGGTTCATCTCCTCGTCAACAAATACCCATGCCCCTTCCCAAGTCTTTGCTGGCGCAACACCCTGATGAAACACCCTCACTTCCTTGAACTTATTCTTTTTCCCGATACTCGTCTGGTTAGCAAAGGGTGAGAATTGCCCGTCTTCGAGCAGCCATCCCTTCACACCTTCCTTGTCAATGGCAAAGTATCCGTTATTTTTGTGTGCATTGATTTGGGTGAAGGTAAAATTTGTCACGGCATTGCCCTTCACGTCGACAAGTCCCCAACCGTCTCCCTTCTTGGCTCTTGCTGTACCTCCCCAAAATACACCGAGATGTGTCAGTCCTTTAGAAAAGGGAATGGCCTTTTTGCCTTTTATAGTAATGGTGCTGTACACCTCGCCTTTCAGCAGCCGGATATAGCCGTCATCGTCATAGTCGAGTATTTTGTCATACTCGCACGGCACGACACTCTGGCCTTTGTCATCCTCCAGGCCATAGAGTCCATTTTCTGTGACAATAACAAATCCCGACTTGTTCATGGCTACTTACTCTTTTGTTTCTTCATTGCACAAATACCATACCACAGTCACTGTGTCAGAAACAGCCAAGTCTTCTGGTGTAATGTCGAGTGAGGACTCTTCACAGCATATCGCCTCGTCAGCTCCATGAATGTTGCGTGCCTGTGAGTAGATGTGGAGTTCATTGACAGAATAGTCGATGTGGTAGACTGCACCAAGCTTGCATCCGCATGCCTTGGCCATGATGCCAGCCTTTTCCTTGGCATCCTTTACAGCACGTTCCAGCATCTTCAATTGTGTGGGACGTGGGTCTTTCACCGTATAACCTATATTGATTTCTGCTTGCTTGAGCTTCTTTCCAATCAATCTTACAAGATTGTTGAGCAGCACATTGTCCATGCCCAAATCAATCTTAACATTGTGACTGAGTTCGAAGCCGAGAAAGATTTCCCCTATGTAATGGTTGTTTCGGTCATAGTCGCTCTTCGCCTTCTTGTTGATGTCAAGACTTTTTGTCTTCGGTAATGTGACGTCAAGTTTCAACTCCTCCATGATTTTCTTCAGTTTGTCGGTGTCGTTTTGTGCTTGCTTGTATGCATCCTCGTATGAGTCGTGAATACTTACCAAAGACAGTTCTATACGAGTCACATCCGGCTCCACGTGAATGGTACCGCTGCCCGTTACTCTAATCATGTTTTCTTCCATCGTCGTACAATTTAATTGGTTCTTGTATCTGTTTCTTTTACTTCGCGATTAGATATTCTATTTCCTTCCAAGCCAGTTCAACACGGTCTACTGTATCTATACCGTCTTCCTGCTCAATAGTTACTGTTGTTGTGCTTACTTCCTCAGAGCTTTCGGTGTGTTCTTCTATGGTAAGTACATTGTCAGTGAAGTAAATCCGTTTGTTGACACAAAGAAGTTCCATCTTGTTGCCATCACCAGAATAGGCATATTCGCCCAATCTTGCAGCCTTATCTGTGTAAGTTGCCACAAACTTGTCATACAGTGCTTTGAGGAATATATGGAAGTTACGGCCACCAATGCTCTTCTCTGTCATCATCATCAAGATGTTATATGAAGCCTTTTCTCTTGTATTGTAATCATACCAATAGTACATACCGTATTTCTCGGGACGCATGGAGTCATATTTCACGAGATAATATTTCCAGTCGTAATGTGTGGACTCAGCAAGGTAGTCGTCAATGAAATCACGCAGAACATCATCGGTGAACACTTCTGCTTTTTCTAGCAGTTGAAGAAGAATGTCCTGTGTGTTCTTGATGCTATCCTTGTTGCTATGGAAAATTGCTTTCCAACTTGTTTCGATTTTAGCCGAACCGATTTGGTAACGCCAGTTTACCTTGACTGAGTAGTCACCGATAGTGAGCAGTGCTCTGTTGACAAGACCACGGTCACAATGGAACAGAGAGTAGAATTTGTCTGTATAGTCGAGGTTGTCCCAACCAACAACTCTCACACAACCCTCCAACAACGGGTGGTCTTCCAGTTTCTGCAGAAGCAGTTCCTTGTCTGGGTGGCTATTGCGCCATTCTGTTTTTTCCATTTCCTCCTGTACCTGGAAAGCATTGAATGTATTGCGGCCTTCGATGATTTCTATCTTGTCTTCAAGGACAATCTCCTCAATCTGTTCCAGCAAAGCGTTCATGCGATCTTCGCGCAACTCAAACTCTGAGCTCTTGATCATGTTGTTGATGATGCGCAGACGTTTGGCAAACTGCTCTTCACTTATGTTGGTCTTGTTCTGCCAATAAAGGATAAAACAATAGAGTAGAAGCATGCGTCCTATCGAGAAAGTTCTCACACGCCCGCCGCTCTTGTATTCTCCATAGAAGCGGCAGCATTGTTCGAAGATGTCAATCGGGTCATCCACATGTGACTTGCCATCTATATGTTGCTCTGTGGTTAGGAAGCTGTCGAAACAAGCTTTTATGTCAAGTCCGTCCAGACTGTCAAAGGCATTCTCTATGAACAGTAAATTGTCCATAGCATCATCCTTCTTGTCAGAGAACAATGCTTTCGTGAGGTCGAAAATGTCCTCTGGTATTTGCTCAGTAGGATATTTCTTGTAGTAGATGACCGCACATAGGTATCTGAAATATTTTATGAATTCATCATCAATAATGTCATTATCTCCCTTGTATGGCCACAAGATATCTGTCCATAAAAGGTCTATCTTACGACTGATTCTGTCAGCTGCATCGGCATTCAGTTTTTGCATGTAATCTTCCCATTCAGCCTTGAAGTGTTCAAATTCAGTGAGCGGTTTGCCACGCGAGTTCATCTTTATGTAAAGTTCATCTGTCAACCCCATGTCCTTGATAGAGAGGAAATAGAAGCCGATGCATCCATCGTCAAGCAAAGGCCACAAGCCGGAAGTTTCCTTGAACATTCTATGAATGTCATCCAGCATATTCAACATGGCGTTGATGGTGGGGTCGTTTTTCCAATCAAGTGGCATCCAACTTTGGTCGATGATGTCTTCCGATAGTTTGTCTACTGCAAAGTCTGGGGTATAATCTACCAAGTGCTGGCAGAAGGTTCTAGCACTGAAGCGTGTTTCGTAAGAGAAGTGGTGGAGAAATTCCATTTTTGAGGACTCTACTTGTTCGTGACGCGCAATATACCAGTGCAGCAGGAAGAGGGTCGTCAGTCGTTGCTGGCCGTCGAGAGGTGTTAGAACTTTATTGTCATCGATGTCACCATAGACAAAGTCCAACTTCTGCGGTTTGTTTTCGGTCAACGCAATATAAATGGATGACAGAAAACGCTTGCGGATTCTGTCCACTTCCGGCGACTTGCGTCCCTGTGCATAGTCGCGCTGTATCATTGGTATCTCAATCTTCGACAGAGGAAGCAACTCGTTCCCCTCTCCTTTAGGGGTGTTGAAGAGGTCGATGAGTGTATGTAGGTTTGTTGTTGCCATAGCTTAAAATATTTTGTTGATGAGTGCCAAATATGGATTCAGTATATTTTCCATTGCCTTGATATATGCCTCCCGGTCTTTCTGCCCCCAGAAGTGAATCTGGTTTTCCCCCGATGGAGTGTAGTATTTCAGGAATACCATCTTCGTGCAATAAGGTATGAAGGCACCTCTTCGGTCCATATCTACTATCATGTTTCTCTTTACATCAAAGGTCTCGTTGTTGAGGGCAGAATTGTCATCCTTTGAGAGCAATGCCATGTTGGATAGTGTATCGATATAGGCATAGTTGGTATCTTCAGACAATGCGTTGATTATCTTATTTGCCAAATCGTCGAAAGAACCTCTTACATTAGCATTGCCAGCTTTGACAACATCTTCCATTTTCTGAATCAAGTCATCATATTTTCCGTCCTCGGAGACAGATTTCACCGAATCAATATGTTTCTTAATCCACAGTAACTGTGTTTCTCTTGTCTTCAAACCTTGCGAGTTTTGGGCATGGATATGTTCCAGGCTCCACTCCAGAGTATTGTACTTGCTGAAGGGGAAACGCTGGTAAACATTTTCCTTGATGATGCTCTCTATATTGAACAGAAGAAGCAAGCGGCTGATTTCATCGTAATGCCTTCGGTAGTCCAAATCCTGGTAGGTTTCGCCCTCCTTCATCTTAAAGTTGATGCTTTCTGCTATCATTCCATCCAGTTCACTAATAAACGCACTTTTCCGTTTGCCCTGTGCCAACTGGAATATTTCAGCCATTGTCTTGCTACCGGAAGAAATCAGATAGCCTATCTTATGATAGAGCACATTGTCGGTGTACCATTCCTTTATTTGGAGGAAACACTGTTGTATCTTTTCCCAGATTTTGGTCACTCCATGCTCCTTGATTTCTTTTTCAAACCAAAAGAATGTAAAGTGTTTTTCTCGTTCGCCGGGAGCTTTTCCTGCCATCATATCAAAGAGCAACTCGATTCTTGTCGGATAGGCCGAGGCATCTTTTGTGGTAAGGAAGTACCAAAGTTCGTTTTTGTCACCACTCAATTCTTTCTCTATGTTGTCCCACTGTATGGCACGTTCCTGACGTGTGTCCTTCTGATTGTCGTCTTCGGATTTGATGAGCAACAGAGCCTTGACAAGTTCTGCATTGGTTAGTTGTATTCTTCCAATGTTGAGACGCGTAAACAATGCTACGGGGTCTTCATCGTCGCCTACCTCATACCAAATCACTTTGACTTTCTCCAATAGATAAGGAAAGAGGCGCATGAGTGCCGAAGACTTTTTGTTTATATCATCTCCAAAGGAATCGTCAAGCCATTTTGCGATACACATATTAGCGTTAAAGATGTGGAAGAAATCAATGTTCTCCTGTGATCTTTTATCTGTGATGTTGTTGAGAAATGCAGTTGTTGCTGTCCTCGTTTCATACTCGAGAGTGTAGTTCATTTGTACCCAGGGAAGAAAGTTGCATTTTATGTACGACAAAAGAATTAAAGTAGTGGTAAATCGCTGCTGACCGTCAATCAGTTCGTAGTCGCCCTCTCCGCGCTTGCGCACCACCACTGGCTGCAAACAATACTCCTTCTGTGTTTCTTGTTTGCAGTTCTCCCACAGGTCATTCATCAATGTTCTGACCTGCGACTCAGTCCATCGGTAACCTCTCTGATATTTCGGAACAAAGAAGTTGCCCTTTATATCGCCAATAGGTTTGGCTTCAAGTATTACGTTATTCATGTTGTGTTGTATTTTATTACTCAATATTGTTGGCATCTGTGACAATCTCCATCCACAGTACCCTGTGATCGCGATCCACCTCCACAATCTTGCCGAACATCGACCCTCTTCCAGAACTGAGAATCAGCGAACAAGCCCTTTCTCTGTCTGTTCCGCTGCGCACATAGCCCACGAAGCAACGACCCCAATACACGATGACAGCATTCATTTCTCCAGGGTTGTCGTGTTCTATACTGATAGACATACGCTTCCCCATAGCTTTGTCGGATGCAAAGGTAAGAGGTCAACGTCATCAAGACTGCTGCACAGTTTTTGGGTTTTAAAAATGATAGGGGAGTAATTCCCCTGTGTTACGATTTTCCATGCAAATTTATAAAAATAAAATGAGAGTTGCGAAGATGTTGACTGAAAAAAGTTATATTCATCTTTATTTTCGTTTGGGTTTAACCGTTATCGAAGAATGATTCATGAGGTCAAATGCACCTGTTTTTGCTTTTCCAAAACTGTTATCTGTTATCTGTTATTTGTTATCCGAACCGCAAAATCGTTTTAGGAAACTGTCAACTGTCAACTGTAACGCTTGGGGATGATGATATTGATCTGTTCTCCTGTTTCATCCCCCTGTTTCATGGTTGCCTCATAAGTAAGTCATAACTAACTCCGCACTAAGTCCCAAAATTGGCGGACAATGATTGGAGGTACAAGGAACAGAAAGGGAGAATACCAATGATGTGGAAATGAATTGTATGATTGGAATTGCAATCTTAAGCGTTACAGTTGACAGTTGACAGTTGACAGTTTTCTAAAACCGCACACGGATGACATGGATGACACGGATTTTTATTTGCAAGTTCCCTCCCTATTTAATATCACACAGATATTCTGGAGCAGCGAAGACAGAGTGAAAGCTCGGTTTTACTCTGTTGAGTCGCGTCAGAATAAGCCAAAGGCAAATCACAGAAATTTATTATCCACGGAACACACTGAGAACACGGAAAAAAATTAAAGTTAAAGAAGCACCCTGAGGAAGGTATTCGAGTGCATTTTCGTCTTTGATTTATTTGCTCTGATATGCGCTTGGCTTATATTATCAGGAGAGAATTATAAAAAAAAACTATGCGGACACGGGGTTAAAATGTCTGTAACAAAGTTAAATAATATTAAATATTGAATCAAAACTGCCAAAACCCTTGCATTTCGGGGGTGCCATATTGTATCTTTATGTTTCAAGCCGAGGATGATTTCAAGAACAAGAAAGAAACCTTTAAACCAAAAAACAAAACAAAAATATATAACCTAAAATCCGCAACTATCATCCAATACACGATTAAGGGTAGATTTATGAGTCGTTAGTAGCAGCTTTCAGTAAAAAGCAACAGCACAACATCAATATGTAGCCACCATCCCCTTACCCCACGATGCGACTTGAGGTAATACGCAGATTCAAACCGGAAAGAAAGGATTCTTATCCGAATT
>OQWI01001287.1_pt1 | contig 10978 bp, 10 predicted proteins | sample 1691551 | NCBI WGS metagenome assembly OQWI01 (sample SAMN03418259, study PRJEB22391) | human gut metagenome | biome: human-gut; feature: organic feature; material: feces | host: Homo sapiens | place: Tanzania | collected 2013-01
AATTCTCCATCTCGTTTCTTCAATTTGATTCTTCACTCTTCCCTCTTCACTCTTCCCTTAGAATACGAATGTTCTAAGTGCCCAGTAGCTTACGATACCGGCGATATATCCTAAGAAAGCAACCCAAGAGATGTGCTTCATATACCAACCAAAGGTAATCTTCTCTAAGCCCATTACAACAACACCTGCGGCACTACCGATGATGAGCATAGAACCACCCACACCAGCACAATATGCCAAGAGCTGCCAGAAGATTCCGTCGACAGCCATATCGCCTACAGCCTGTACAGGATACATACCCATACAACCAGCTACGAGAGGCACATTGTCGACAATACTTGATAGCACACCAATGATACCTGTAACGAGATAGTGGTTGCCATCAAACCAAACGTTGAGACCTTCGCCAAGCTGTGCCAAGGCTCCGATAGTCTGCAAAGAGCCTACAGCCATCAAGATACCGAGGAAGAAGAGAATGGTAGACATATCAATGCGAGTGAGCATACGGCTTACGCGCTTCTGCATTCCGTCGCAGTCGTCGTGCTCAAGGTGGCGATACATGCTCTCTGTAACGGTCCAAAGAATACCGAGAACGAGCAAAATACCTACGAAAGGAGGCAGATGGGTGATAGTCTTGAAGATAGGAACAAAGATCAAACCGCCCACACCCAAGAAGAAGATAAGCTTACGCTGAGAGGCTGTGAGATAGTCTTCATCTGCGTTTGCTGCCTTCTTGGCTTCTGGTACAACCAGCTCGCCCTTAAGGCTTAACGAAAGAACGTAGGCAGGGATGACCATAGAAACGATAGAAGGAATCAACACTTCGGTGATAACACCAGCTGCTGTGATAACGCCCTTGTTCCAAAGCATGATGGTTGTTACGTCGCCAATAGGCGAGAACGCACCACCAGAGTTGGCTGCGATGATGACAAGCGAAGCATATATGACACGATCTTTGCGCTCTTTAACGAGCTTGCGCAATATCATAATCATCACGATAGAAGTGGTGAGGTTGTCGAGGATGGCACTAAGAATAAAGGTCATGATGGCTATACGCCATAGCAATGAGCGTTTACTCTTGGTCTTCAGAGTGTCTTTGACAAAGTTGAAGCCGCCATTCTGGTCGACAAGTTCAACGATGGTCATGGCACCCATAAGGAAGAAAAGGGTAGTGCCGGTTTCACCAAGGTGCTCCTCGATAATCTTGCTCACGGCATTAGCCATCTGACTGTGGTCGACGCTTGCGAGAGCAGGAACAAGAGAGGCTGGGTCGATCATAAAGATGGTCCAGCAGACTACGAACATAAGCAAGGCTATCGCAGCCTTGTTGATTTTAGTTACGCTTTCAATGGCTATGAAAAGATAGCCGATAACGAATGCCAAGATAATGGCAATTGATAATGTAGACATGTTTTTTTAGAAAAGTATAATTGTAATTTGATTAATTAAGATGCAAACTTACACATTTTTTTTCATACTACCGACCTAATCTTGTTTTTTCTGCATATTTCTCCATACCTATTTATAAAATATGTATATTTACCAATCTCAAAACTTAATGAACAAAAATCAAATAACCATGTTGCCGACATTATTAAAAGGATTATCTTTGCAAACGACTAAACCTAACTAGTCAATAACTAATTAAGTAACTAAACTAAATCACGATATTAAACTATCCGCAAAGATGGAACAACCAAAACATTTCTTTGCTGTCGACCTTGGTGCTACAAGCGGCAGAACTATCATAGGTACTATCGAAAATGGAAAGATGGTGCTCGAAGAGCTTACTCGCTTTGACAACAACCTTATTCAGACTGGTGGACATTTCTATTGGGATATCTACGCTCTGTATAATGAGATTATTAAAGGATTGAAGCTCGTAGCAAAAAAGGAAATCGAAATCCAAAGCATCGGTATTGATACTTGGGGTGTTGACTTCGTATGTGTAGACAAGAATGGTAGCATATTGCGTAACCCTCTTGCTTATCGCGACCCTCACACCTTCGGTAAGATGGAGGAATATTTCGACAAATGCATGCCTAAGGAGAAGGTATACGACATCACAGGTATACAGTTTATGAACTTCAACTCTCTGTTCCAGCTTTATGCTATGAAGCAGGCACAGGATGTGGCACTCGAAAATGCTGAAAAGATATTGTTTGTGCCAGATGCTCTTAGCTATATGCTCACATGCAAGGCTGTTTGCGAATATACCATCGCTTCTACATCACAGATGCTCGACCCTCGCACTCACGACCTCGACAATTCGCTCGTAGAGAGTGTAGGATTGAAGCGTAGCCAGTTTGGCGAAATGGTAAACCCAGGCACAAAGATAGGTACTCTTACTGAAGAGGTTCAGAATATGACAGGTCTTGGAGCAATCCCTGTAATTGCTGTAGCTGGACATGATACAGGTAGCGCCGTAGCTGCTGTGCCTGCTAAGAACGAGAAGTTTGCTTATTTGAGTAGCGGCACATGGAGCCTTATGGGTATCGAGACAAAGAATGCTGTTATCAACGAGCGTAGCTTCGACCTCAACTTCACCAACGAGGGCGGTATAGAGAATACTACTCGATTCTTGAAGAATATCTGCGGTATGTGGATATATGAGCGTTGCCGTAAGGAATGGAAGGATGCTGAAGGCTTGGGTCATGCAGAGTTGCAGTCGGCAGCTATGAAGTGTGAACCTTTCCGCAGTATCATCAATCCTGACGACGAATTGTTCGTAAACCCTGCTTCTATGGTTGAGGCTATCAACGAATATTGCCGTCGCACAAATCAGCCAGAACCTGTTGGCTATGCTCAGACATGTCGTTGTATCTTCGACTCTTTGGCTTTGCGCTATCGTCAGGTTATAACATGGCTTAAGGAGTTTGCCGACTTCGATATCGACGTGTTGCATATCATAGGTGGAGGTTCGAAGAATGAATATCTCGACCAGTTTACAGCAAACTCTTGTGGTGTTAAGGTGTTGGCAGGTCCTCAGGAGGGTACAGCTATCGGCAATATCATGCTTCAGGCTAAGGCTGCCGGCTTGGTAGACGACATCTGGCAGATGCGCGCCATCATCGCAAACAGCATAGAGCTAAAGGCTTTCGAACCTCAGGACAAGGAGATTTGGGATGCCGCTTACGAGAAATATCTTGAAATAACAAAATAATATTTAATAAAAACGTAAACTATAAAAACTAACATGAAAACAGAATTGGTATCAAAGGCTTATGAAGTAGCCAAAGAGCGTTATGCCGAAATCGGTATCGACACAGAAAAAGTATTGAAGCAGTTGCAGGACTTCCATCTCTCTTTGCATTGCTGGCAAGCAGACGACGTAAAGGGATTTGAGGTACAGGCTGGTGCTTTGTCGGGTGGTATTCAGTCGACAGGTGACTTCCCTGGTGCAGCTCGCAATATCGACGAACTCCGTCAGGATATCCTCAAGGCTAAGAGCCTTATTCCTGGTAACCACCGCTTGAATCTTCACGAGATTTATGGCGACTTCAAGGGCAAGGTTGTAGACCGCGACGAGGTGACTGTAGAATACTTCCAGTCATGGATTGATTGGGCTAAGGAGAACAACACTAAGCTCGACTTCAACTCTTCAAGCTTCTCTCATCCAAAGTCTGGTAGCCTTTCATTGGCTAATCCTGATGAGGGCATCCGTCAGTTCTGGGTAGAGCACACAAAGCGTTGCCGTGATATCGCTAATGCTATGGGTGAGGCTCAGAATGATCCATGTATCATGAACCTTTGGGTACACGATGGTTGCAAGGACGTTTCTGTAAACCACGCTTTGTATCGCAACACTTTGAAGAAGTCGCTCGACGAAATCTTCGAGAAGAAGCAGCCTATGATGAAGGATTGTATCGAGGGTAAGGTATTCGGTATCGGTCTTGAGTCGTTTACTGTAGGTTCTCACGACTTCTATACAGCTTATGCTGCTCAGAACGACAAGATTTTGACCATCGATACTGGTCACTATCATCCAACAGAGTCGCCTGCTGATAAGGTTTCGGCTGTGCTCCCATTCCTCAAGGAGTTGATGCTCCACGTTTCTCGTCCTGTACGTTGGGACTCAGACCACGTAACAATCATGGACGACCCAACACAGGAGTTGTTCTTCGAGATTGTTCGTGCAAATGCTCTCGACCGTGTACACTATGGTCTTGACTTCTTCGATGGTTCTATCAACCGTATCGGTGCTTACGTTATTGGTTCTCGTGCAGCTCAGAAGTGCATGCTTCGTGCTCTTCTCGAACCAAAGGAGACTATCTCTAAGCTCGAACTTGCTGGCGAAGGCTACAAGGTGCTCGCTCTTATCGAGGAGCAGAAGGCTATGCCATGGCAGGCTGTATACGACGAGTTCTGCGTTCGCAACAATGTTCCTGTTGGTCAGGAATTCATCGCAGACATCGATCAGTATGTTGCTGACGTAACTTCTAAGCGATAAACAATGGAGATTATTATCGGACTACTTATCATAGCTGCTGGAGCATTTTGCCAATCCAGCAGCTATGTTCCTATCAATAAGGTTAAGGACTGGAGCTGGGAAAGCTATTGGATAGTACAGGGCGTTTTTGCTTGGCTGGTACTTCCATTGCTTGGCGCTCTGCTCGCTGTGCCTGCGGGACATAACCTATTTGAACTCTTTAATGTTGCTCCAGGATTTAATGTCTGGATGACTATATTCTTCGGAATCCTCTGGGGTGTTGGTGGATTGACCTTCGGACTCTCTATGCGCTACCTTGGTGTGGCTCTCGGACAGTCTATAGCTCTTGGAACATGTGCCGGACTTGGTACCATCATGGGGCCTTTGTTGCTCGACTTGTTCTTCCCTGAGCTTAATGCTCTCAATGCACTTACCGTCTCTGTTGTAATCGGAGTATTGGTTACTCTGCTTGGTATCGGCGTTATTGGCTATGCAGGCTCTTTGAAGGTTGCATCGTTGTCGGACGAAGAAATGAAGTCGGCAGTTAGCGATTTCAACTTCCCTAAGGGATTGGCTATCGCCATCTTGGCTGGTTTGATGAGCGGATGCTTCAACGTAGGTTTGGAGTTTGGTAAGGATATCAACTTCGGTGCTGATACTCCTGACATGTTTAAAACTCTGCCTGCTACAATGCTCGTTACCTTTGGTGGCTTTATAACAAATGCCATCTACTGCTTCTATCAGAATCAGGTGAACCACACTTGGGGCGATTATAAGAAGAAAGCAGTTTGGGGTAATAACCTTATGTTCTGTTTGCTTGCAGGCGCATTGTGGTATAGCCAGTTCTTCGGCTTGTCGTTGGGTAAAGGATTCCTCACCGAGGCTCCAACTCTGATGACACTTTCGTTCTGCATCCTTATGGCGCTCAACGTTACATTCTCTAATGTTTGGGGCATTATCCTTAAGGAGTGGGCAGGATGCAATAAGAAGACTATAGCAGTATTGATATTGGGTATTGCTATTCTTGTGTTCTCAACATTCTTGCCACAGATGATTTAGAATTTTGGTTAGATTAGAATAATTGATATGTAAAAAGGCGTGCAACGATTTCCTTTCGGATTTCAGTTGTACGCCTTTAAATTTATAGTTGTTGCGTTAGTTATCTTGGCAAGTTGAATGCTACTGTCATTTCGTGCATCTGCTCTTGTGACATGCCGTCAGGCTCAAAGCCCATGCACTTAGCATCGATGTATATCTTAGCACTCTTAGAGAGAACGTCAATCTGGTCGAAAGCATCCATAGCATCAAGACCCTTAGCAAAGACTCCGTGCTTCTCCCACATCACAACATCGTAGTTTTCAAGCTCTGCGAGTGTGGCATCAGCAAGCTTAACACTTCCTGGCAACTCGTAAGGTACGATGCCGAGACCTAATGGGCAGAAAGCCTTTGTTTCAGGAATCATGCTCCAAAGAATGTTTGTAAGCACGTCTTTACCCATGAACTTCTTGTTGTGGCTCATGGCGATGAGCTCGATAGGGTGGGTGTGAACGGTTGCCTTGTAAGCAGAACCACTCTCAATCATGCGGTTGTGAACAGTAAGGTGGCTTGGCAATTCGCTGGTAGGATTAACCACGTTGTCGGCAATGATTACATAGCTTGCGCAGTCGTCGAGGATGCGGATTACAGAACCATTCTCCATAGGCTTGCGAGCAAGGTCGCGCATACGCTTGCCGGTTCCCTTGCAATAGAAATAGCAACCTTTGAGATAAGGAAGGGTAACGCCAATCTGCTTAACTTCGCTGATGGCTGGCATCGCTCTAACTTCGTCGTCGATAAGGTCGGTAATGTTTACTGTGATGTTTCCACCATTACGCTCAGCCCATCCGTTTTGCCACAGATAGCCTGCTACTTCGGCTGTCTTCTCAACTTCAGCAGCGAGAGCAGGACGGCCTTCCAAAATACTTTTCATATTGATTGTTATTAAATTAGTAACTTGTATTATTGTTGTGATGGCAAAGTTACGTATTATAATTTAATCCCACGCCTAAAGATTTGATTTTTTTACAATAGGTTTTGATAATGATAGTAAGAGGGAATAAATAAGAAAACTTCGTATTTCTTTTGTTATTATATAAGATAGGCTACGCTCGGCAATGTGTGAGCAAGCTCACATTGCCCTCACTTGCACTATCTTTCCACTCGTTTGAATAAATTTCTTACGCTCAAGAATGCAAATACATTTGCATTCTCTTCGCTCAATCGAAATTTTGCACTATCTTTGTAAAAAATATAAGATTTATAATATGAGATACTCCATAATAGTACCTGTATACAATCGACCAGACGAAGTTGACGAACTACTCGAAAGCTTGATAAACCAAAGTGTTAAGGATTTCGAAGTCATTATCGTGGAGGATGGAAGTAGCATTCCATGTAAAGAGGTTTGCGACAAATATGCTGGCAAACTCGACTTACATTATTATAACAAACCCAACAGCGGACCAGGGCAGAGCCGCAACTATGGTGCAGAGAGAGCTAATGGCGAGTATATGATAGTGCTCGACTCTGATGTGGTGTTGCCTACAGACTATATCAAAGCCATCAACGAAGAGCTTGATAAAGAACCTGCTGATGCTTTCGGTGGACCAGACGAAGCTCACTCTTCATTCACCGACACTCAGAAGGCGATATCGTATTCTATGACTTCGTTCTTTACTACTGGCGGCATTCGTGGCGGAAAGAAGAAGCTCGACAAATTTTATCCTCGCTCATTCAACATGGGAATAAGCAAAAAGGCTTATATGGCTTTGGGAGGATTCTCTAAGATGAGATTCGGAGAAGACATCGACTTCTCTATTCGCATATTCAAAGCTGGATATAAATGTCGACTTTTCCCTGAGGCTTGGGTATGGCATAAGCGTCGCACCGACTTCCGCAAGTTCTGGCGACAGGTATATAATAGTGGTATCGCACGCATAAACCTATATAAGAAATATCCAGAGAGCCTAAAGCTTGTTCACCTATTGCCAATGGTTTTCACTCTTGGCATCTTTGGTACCATAGCCATATGGGCATTGGGATTATTCATGTTCAACTTCGGTCCCGACCACATGAACCAGTCTATAGGTTTCGCTGTTATGGAACTTGCTATGCTGTGCACATTCTTCATTCTGCTATACTGCATAGCCCTATTCGCAGATAGCACACGAAAGAATCGCAGTTTGAAGATAGGAGCACTGAGCGTGGTGTCGGCATTCATACAGTTGATGGGCTACGGATGTGGATTCTTAAACGCATGGTGGCGCCGATGTGTGCTTGGCAAGAGTGAGTTTGCTGCTTTCGAAAAAACATTCTATAAATAAAGGTACAGGAGTTTCGACCAATGAACGATATACTGAAACTGAATATCAACGAATGGGCTGAAGAAGACCGTCCAAGGGAGAAACTCATGGCAAAAGGAGCTAATATGCTTACCGATGCCGAGTTGCTCGCTATACTTATCGGTTCGGGTTCTACTAAAGAGAGTGCCGTAGACTTGATGAAGAGAGTGTTGAACTCTTGCGACAACAACCTGGCGCTCGCCGGGATAACCGGAGGCTTCGACCTCGGCAGCTATCACGCTGTCGTCGGCATCGTAGACCACGGTCTGGGCATCGTGGAAGAGCTGAATCTTCTCCTTACACTTGGCCTGCATGGACTCGAAGTTCTCCTGATGGGCTGCGCCGAGATTGGTGAGCACGGCGATGGTGGGCTGGATGATGCCACGCAGGGCGCGCATCTCTCCGGGCTGGCTGATGCCTGCCTCGAAGATGCCCAGCTGGGTATGCTCGTTGAGCAACCACACCGAGAGGGGCACACCTATCTGTGAGTTGTAGCTGCGGGGACTGCGGGTGACGCAGACGTCGGGCGACATGATCTGGTAGAGCCACTCCTTGACCATGGTCTTGCCATTGCTGCCGGTAATGCCCACCACGGGAATGTCGAACTCATCGCGATGGCGCTCGGCAAGCCGCTGCAGCGCCTCCAACGAGTCGGTGACTTTCAGAAAGTTGGCATGGGGATAAAGGGTGGCATAGTCCGTGGGGACGTGCTCGACCACAAAGTTGTTGACTCCACGGCGATACAGGTCGGGGATGTATCGCGTACCGTCATTGCGCTGAGTCTTCAGGGCAAAGAAAAGCGTTTCCTCTGGGAAACATAACGAACGGCTATCAGTAAGGATGAAACCTACGCGGGCTTCATCGTTGCCGTATCTACGCGCACCGATGAGTGTGGTAACCTTCTCAATAGTATAGGTCATTTCTCTCTATCTTAAAATTTAATGCAAAGTTATTATATTTTTTTGAAAGTGCGTCGACTCTCGCCATGGTTTTATTCATAAAGTCTTTATATCCGGCACTCTCGGGGTCGAAGGGGCGGTGGCTGAGGGCGGCCTTGACGGGCTGCCACTCGGCGAGGAACCGGGTCATGGCGCTGCCGAAGTAGACGCGGCCCATGCACTCGTGGATGTAGGCCACGGCCTGGGCGCTGGGGTGTATCATGTCTTCGGCATAGAAACGGTAGTCGCGCAGCTCGTCGTTCATAATCTCGTAGGAGGGGAAATAGCTGACATGGGGATGGCGTCGCTCTATCTCGGCGGTGGCAAGCAGGAGCACCGACTTGGACAACTGGCTGCCGTGGAGTCCGTATTTGCGATAGCGGATGGGACTCACGGTGAGTATCACGTGGGCTTCGGGCCAACGGTGGGCTATCAGGGCGATGGTCTGCTCAAGGCTCTCGACCGTATCGTCGACCGTCAGCTCGCGCTCCTCAAAGAGCTGCTGCGGCCGCTTCTGACAATTGTCGACCACCTCGCCCGTGGCGCGGAGTATATAGATGTGGTTGGTGCCGAGGGTAATCACGACGGTATCGACCCTATCGTCGGGAGGCAGCTCGTCGGAGAGTCGGGCGAGGGTGTGGCCCACGCTGATGGGGTTGTACATCACGCCGTAGGGGTTGACCGTCACGCGGAAGCAGTCGTCGGCAAAGAGTCGGCCCATATTGTCGGCAAAGCAGCTGCCCACAAAGAGCATGCGCGAGCAGGGCTCTATCTCGAAGTCAGCACGCGGCAGGCCGACTGGCGTCTGTAGTTGCAGTGGCATAGGCGTGTTCCTATTATTCATTCATTACCAGTCGAAGGCCAATAGCCGAGTCACTATAGTCGGGGGTCTGACTATAACGAATAGAGATGTGGCATGCCTCAACTGTATGGCCAATTCCGCCATCACGATACACGCGTCGCTCACCGCTGTCTGGGCCGGTGGGGTCAGTCTGGGCCTGTGCAGAGTATGGGGCGAACCAGTCGCTGCACCATTCGCTGACGTTGCCTGTCATATCATAAAGCCCGAGTTCGTTCGGGGCCTTCCGGCCCACTGGCTGGACAGTAGAAGTATTGTAACAATGCCAAGCCACTCTACCTATAGTATTACTACCGCTATATTGATAGCCCTTGCTCATATTGCCACCACGGGCGGCAAACTCCCATTGTGCCTCTGTGGGCAAGCAAAAACTTATCCCAGAGTAGCCCGACTTAGCCTGGGCAAGCGCGGTAAGGCGTGAAAGGAATGTCTGGCAGTCTGTCCAAGAGACATTGGTAACAGGAAGATTTCGGCCCTTCACCTTAGAGGGGTTGGAGCCCATCACAGCCTCCCACAGGGCCTGGGTAACCTCGTACTTGGAAATCTCAAAGCCATCGACGGTAACAGTATGCACCGGGAGCTCATCTGGATAGGGATTTTTCATCTGCGGGGTGGCTCCCATCTGGAACGTACCGCCCCTAACGTAGACAAAACTATAATAGAGGCTCTTCCACTCGGAGGCGAAAGTGGGCTTGGCACTGGTCTGCTTATTCCGCGCTGTAGCAGGTTTGGTCTTGGACCTGGCGGCTTCGGTTTTACCAGTCTTCGCATTACGATTAATGGTCGGATTGTGCTTAATGATGCCCTGCCCATCGGCCTCGGCAGTAAGCGCGAGGCACAAGAGAAACAGGAAAGCTCTACATAAATGCTTCATATATGTACGTTTTAAGAAATAATCAATAAGCAAAAGTAAGAAAAATATATATTTTGCAGGCTACAAGTGACGATTTTTTTCGGCAGAGGGTAAAAAAACAGATACGAGTGGGTGGCTGGCCAAGCATAGATAAATGCCAAAAGTGTTGTCACCATTAGTCGGATCCAGACCCACTTTCCGGACCTGTCCACACATACCATTCACGCCCATGCGCATATCAGTAGGATGCTGCGCCATAACTATACGGTTGTCCTCATTCAAATTGAACATAACTTTTTTTGAGGACAAAGGTAAACAGTATCGATGAAATGGAAAAGGCGGCTTGTTTCGGATGGTTACGGATGGCAACATTCATCTTCTTCTTTGCCCAAATATGACACATGTACCAACGAAAAAAGCCTCAGTCACTGTCGTGACCAAGGCTCTTCGTGAAAAAGGGCGGCTACCTACTCTCCCGCATTGCATTGCAGTACCATCGGCGCAAGTGGGCTTAACTTC
>OQWI01001290.1_pt1 | contig 10957 bp, 8 predicted proteins | sample 1691551 | NCBI WGS metagenome assembly OQWI01 (sample SAMN03418259, study PRJEB22391) | human gut metagenome | biome: human-gut; feature: organic feature; material: feces | host: Homo sapiens | place: Tanzania | collected 2013-01
AAAAGAAAAACTTAATTTTCTTTTTGTATTCTACTCACTTAATCGTACCTTTGCAAAACGAAAAACAAATAAACAAAGATATGGACGCAATCAAAAAACTGTTCGCAAAGAAGCTGATGGATATCAAAGCCATCAAATTGCAACCCAACGAACCCTTTACATGGGCATCTGGTTGGAAGTCACCAATCTATACCGACAACCGCAAAACACTGTCGTATCCCGACGTGCGCTCGTTTGTAAAACTCGAACTGTGCCACGCCATTCAGGAGAATTTCCCTGAGGCAGAGGCTGTGGCTGGTGTTGCCACAGGTGCTATAGCACAAGGAGCTCTCGTGGCAGACCAGCTCGGACTGCCCTATGCCTACGTTCGTCCGAAACCAAAAGACCATGGTATGGGCAACCAGGTAGAGGGACACATCGAGAAAGGTGCTAAGGTTATCGTGGTAGAAGACCTGATCTCTACCGGAGGAAGCAGTCTTAAAGCTGTTGAAGCACTGCGCCAGTATGGATGCGAAGTGATTGGTATGGTGGCATCGTTCACCTATGGTTTCCCCGTTGCCGAACAGGCTTTCAAGGAGGCTGGCGTGCGTCTGATTACGCTGAGCAACTATGCTGCCGTGCTTGAACAGGCTGCCGACACCGGATATATCAAGCCAGAAGACATCGAAGTGTTGAACGAGTGGCGTAAGGACCCAGCTGCTTGGAAAGCATGACAAAGTTTGAAAGCAGCGTACACCAGATTCCATATCCGGTGGAAAACGTTTATCGCAACATCAGCGACCTCACCAACTTGGAGCGTATCAAAGACCGAGTGCCCGAAGACAAACTGAAGGATTTTCAGTTTGACAAAGATAGTGTGCAGGTCAATGTGCCACCGGTAGGACTCCTGAAACTGCGCATCATAGAACGTGAAGACAATAAGTGTGTGAAGTTTGAAGCAGAGAAATCGCCAGTACCCTTCAACCTTTGGATACAGGTGCTGCCCGTCAACGACCACGAAAGCAAGATGCGCGTCACCGTAAAGGCCGACATCCCATTCATGCTCAAAGGCATGGTGAGCGGTCCACTGCAGGATGGAGTAGAGAAAGTTGCCACTGCTTTGGCACAGGTGCCCTACACCTTGTAGGCACACCACTGCCAACCAACCCTTACACCGATTATATATTATACACGACAGATGAATAAACTTTGGGAGAAGAACTTTGAGGTGAATGCAGAAATAGAGCGCTTCACCGTGGGACGCGACCGTGAGATGGATCTCTACCTCGCACCCTACGATGTGATGGGATCTATGGCGCACATCACTATGCTTGAGAGTATTGGCCTCTTGGAAGCCGACGAACTGAAACAACTGTTGGCTGAACTCAAACAAATATATGCCATTTGCCAGCGCGGCGAATTTCGCATAGAAGACGGAGTGGAGGATGTACACTCACAAGTGGAACTCATGTTGACACGAAAACTGGGCGACATGGGTAAGAAAATACACTCAGGCCGATCACGCAACGACCAAGTATTGGTGGATTTGAAACTCTTCACACGCCATCAACTCATGGAACTGGCAGACGGGGTGAAAGTGCTTTTCGATGAATTGCTCGCTAAGAGCGAACAGTATAAAAGCGTGCTCATGCCGGGCTACACCCATCTGCAGGTGGCAATGCCATCATCCTTCGGACTATGGTTTGGCGCCTACGCCGAGTCGTTGGCAGACGATATGCTCTTTCTGCAAGCTGCATACAAGATGACCAACCGTAACCCGTTGGGATCAGCAGCAGGATATGGATCGTCGTTCCCACTCAACAGACAGATGACCACAGACCTCTTGGGATTCGATTCTATGGACTATAACGTGGTTTATGCGCAGATGGGACGAGGAAAAATGGAGCGCAACGTGGCATTTGCCATGGCTACTATAGCAGGAACACTTGCTAAAATGGCATTTGATGCGTGTCTCTTCAACTCGCAAAACTTCTCGTTTGTGAAACTTCCAAAAGAGTGTACCACCGGAAGTAGCATCATGCCTCACAAGAAAAATCCCGATGTCTTCGAACTCATCCGTGCGAAATGCAACAAGATTCAGGCTTTGCCACAACAGGTGACACTCATCATGAACAATCTCCCCGTGGGTTATTTCCGCGATCTGCAGATTATCAAAGAGGTGTTCCTGCCTGCTTTCGACGAACTGAAAGACTGTTTGCAGATGGCGGCATACATCATCAATAAGATTGAAGTGCGCGAGGATATTCTCGACAATCCCATGTACGACCCGATGTTCTCTGTAGAGGAAGTCAACCGTTTAGCTGCTGCCGGAATGCCCTTCCGCGATGCGTATAAGAAGGTTGGACTCGATATCGAGGCAGGAACTTTCACACCCAACAAGGACATACACCATACGCATGAGGGTTCGATAGGCAATCTCTGCAACGACAAGATAGCCGATCTGATGCAGCAGGTGCTCGGAGGTTTCGGTTTCAACCGCGTCACCGATGCCGAAAAATCGCTGTTGGAAAACGCTTAAACCATAAGGCTAACAACAGAACAATATGGCTGAAGGCTATAGCAAACATTATAATATGGATAGTCGCCCTACCGTTGTGTCAACACCAACGGGAAGGCGACTTTCTGCTTGGACAGGGCACATTTCTCTTTGGACAAGGCGCCTTACGGCAGGTGTGGCAGTACTGCTGATGGCAACGGCATGCTCCACAGACCCTGAATTCAGTGCATGGCCCTGTCGCTTTGTCTATGATAACGGACTCCATCTCGACCAAACACTCGCCACAGCCACCAACAGTATGTCGCGTGGCATATTTTGTCATATCACCGAAAGCGTAAGACAAGGAGCGAAATACCTCGTGTTTACCAATTCTGACGGACTCTCATCCACACAGCGCGAAACGGCGGCAGAGAGCGAGAGCCACTATCAGCTCGGACTCAGCAACGGCATCATTGTGGGCTATCAAACTTTTAATACGACGCCAAACGGCGGATTTATTGCTTATGATGCACAATGTCCAAACTGTGTGAGAACGGGCAATTCGCTGGGAAGTAGCAAGTATATCATCCAAATGGATCATAAAGGCATGGCGACCTGTCCCACTTGCAAGCGACAATATATGCTCAACAATCGGGGCATAGTGGTCAATGGCGGTAAAGACGACCATAAACTGGAACAATACGCACTGGTCAATTGTACCGGGCCAACGGGGGTTGTTTCTGTTTTCTCACGACAATAATCTACCAAGGTTTATCCGATAGGCAATGGATGGAAGTCGCATAGACCTCTATCCCGTATTCTCATGTGCTGACAAGACATAGCGACTGGTCAGCCGCAATGACTCTATTCGTTCAGAAAGCGATGCAAAGCACTGATGAGGACATCGTTTTCTTCAGGACTCTGGGTGGCTATGCGGAAGTGGTGGGGCGATAGATTGGCAAAGTTTGAACAGTTGCGAATCAGAATGCCCTCATGGTCTATCAGCCAATTCTTCAGTTGAAGGCTGCTGGCTTGCTCTATCATACAGAGCATAAAAGTGCTGTCGGTGTCGCAAACGCTGATGCCAGGGAGGGCACGCAAAGCATCGCGAAGGCGTGCGGTCTCCTTCAACAGACCCTCAAGATCGCTGATGGCGGGCTTGTCTTGAGCGATCAGAAAGCGTGCACCCTCGATAGCCAAGGCTCCTACCGACCATGGGCGCTGGTACTGGCGAAGGTGTCGCAATATCTCAGGATGTGCAGTCACATAGCCTACACGCATGCCCGGCACCGCATAACGCTTGCTCAGCGAATGGAGCAGAATGAGGTTGGGATAGCGCATCACTTGTTTCACATCTACCAATTTTGCGGCGGTATAACCTTCATACGACTGATCGACCACGAAAAGGTGGATGGGATTGGTGGCGACAAGATGGTCGATGATGCCTTCGGTCATCACTCCTCCTGTTGGATTATTAGGATTGCAGAGCCAGTAGATGCGGCGCGTAGGCAGCAACTTCTGGTCGTTTTCATACTCATAGCTGATGATATGTTCGTTGAGGCGACAAGCATCTGCATACTCGCTGAAAGTGGGTTGGGGGATGACAGACATACCGCCACGCGTCATCTGGGCTATGAGATAGATGGCTTCGGTCACACCGCTGGTCACCATCACGCATTCGGCAGGGATGTCGTGATACTCGGCCAACTGTTCTTCGAGCTTACGGGGCTGAGGCTCCGGATAGTGGTTTACAAGGTCAAGATGGTTGGCAAGATGGGCTTTCAGGGCTGTATGGTCTGTCTGTTGGCAGATGTTGGAACTGAAATTGATGCGCACCTGACTGTTGTAGCGGTAGAGATCGTCGCCGTGTCCTTCTATCATTGTCTTATTCTTCTGGAGAGTTTTGGAATCGTTGGATGTTTGGTAATAAGTGAAGTAATGCCTGTCAAGGTGTAGGGCTACACCTTATTTATATATATAGGGCGGCTCGTTCATGTCTGACGTGCCACCCGTATGGTCATATCGTTAGTATCGAAATGTATGCCAGGGCGCTCGATGAAACGACTCAGCGAACCGTCGGCGGCGAGCTGGTGAGGGGTGTCGATGCTCAAACGGTCGGGCTCCATCAGCCAAATGCGGTCTGCCAACTGCATGGCGAGTTCTACATCATGGGTGGAAAGAAATATCGTTTTCTGTTGTTCGTGTGCCAGTCGTCGCAGCAATTGCATCATCTCAACCTTGCTGGGAAAGTCGAGAAAGGCTGTTGGCTCATCCAGATAGATGGTGGGCGTTTGCTGCGCAAGGGCTTTGGCTATCATACATTTCTGGCGTTCGCCGTCGCTCAAGGTGTGAACTGGACGGCGTCTAAGCCGGTCGATGCCTACCAAACGGATGGCTTCGTCTATCATTTGGCGGTCGTCAGCATCGAGTGAACCCCAGAAACCGGTATAGGGCGAACGCCCCATGCCTACCATTTCTTCTACAGACATATTGCGCACATCGGGCTTTTCAGTCAGTACTACACCCACTTTCTTACTGAGTTGGCGCGACGAAAGGGCTGTCAGCGGAGTGCCGTCGAGATAGATTTCGCCGGAAAGGGCGGGTTGGAATGCCGACAAAGTGCGTAGCAGTGTGGATTTGCCGATACCGTTCTGCCCCAACAAACAAGTCAGTTCGCTGGCATTGATGGTTGCGTTGATATCGCTGACCACGATGCGTTGCTGTCCTTTGACGATATACCCGATGGTGAGATGTCTGAGTTCTACGGTTTCCATGAGGTTGACTTTTGTATGCTGGGAATTATTTCTCTTTAGAAGTGAGTTCGTTGCGCAGACCCTTCATGCCTGTGAGATAGGCTTTGGCAGATCCGAACGAAAGGAACATATCCAAGCGTACGGGCAGGTGATTCTTATCGTCGGTGACGAAGAAACGTATGAGTTCGTGGTTCTTGCCGTCCTCACGTTCGATAAATGAGAATATCAGACAACGGAACTTCGCATTGCTGTTTTTCATCTTCAGCGTAGTCTTTCCGCCGTATTTCAACCATGAGTTGCTTAGGTGTCTGGCATCGCTGATGGGCATGGGGATATTCTCGCCCTTGCGCAACTTGGATGTGTCGAAGTTGCGTGCACGAAGGAAAATGCTCATCATGTCGTAGATGCAGTCCTTATACTCTGCTTGTTTCCAGTGGTGTTTACCGTCGGCATCGATGCGATGCATCTTCAAGTGGCTGTTTCCCTTAGGGTAGCTATACCACAACTCATCTACGTAATAGCGCTTGCCCTCGCGTGCTCCTTTGCGGTAATAAAGTGGGGTAATATCGGTAGTGGTGTAGCATAGCAGGGTATCGCGCATGATAAACATGTTGTCGAGCTTGTCGTTACCACGCGTGATGAGGCTCGACCGGAAGGCGGGCACACCTTTGTGGGTCGATTGTACGGTGGACATAGATGCCGTGCCGACCTTCACCCATACGAATTTCCAATTGAAATAGAGGTCGTAGGAGAGATACTCGCCCGATTTGAAGGCGGTGTTGTGGATGCCACATTGCGCTTGCGAGGTGGTGACGGTGTGTGAGAAAAGTGGCAGACAGAGCATCAGCATGAGCAATAGGCGTCTGCCGTTGGTATTCAGGTGTTTCATCTTTTATCGTCATTTAGAGTTGTTGTTAGCGGTTTGCAACACGCCGTTCTTGTAGTAGGGAATACCCAAACGACGTGCGCGCTCGGCATTTCTATTGAGTAACTTCTGTTTCTCTTTATCCGGTTTCTGCTTGGTTATCTCGCCGGGCTTCTGCATGTTGAGCGGTGTGGCGGTAAGATTCCAAGGACGGGTGATGTCCCATTTCTCCTTACAGTCTATGCGTCCGGGGAAATAATATACTTCCTCTGGTTGTAAGTCGGCATCGTAGTTGCCTGTATCCCATACACCATTGCCGTTGCGATCGCGGAAGGCACGGGCGTAATAGCCACCGGGTTTGACATAGAAGAATACGGCATCGCCATTGGCTTCGGTACGCACTTGCTTGATGATCTTCTCGCTTTGGTCGAGCAACTGTACCACGTAGGTGGTGTCGGTGACGCCTGCGAGTTGCAAGACGATGGTCGAGAACTCATCGAGGGTGCTGATCTTAATGCCTTGTTTGAAGGGTTTCGATACGTTGCCGTAGATGTCTTCGAAGGCTGCGGAATCTACTTCTAAGCTGTATTCGCTACCGGCTGTCCATTCGGCAAGCACATCATACGTGCGGAGCAACGAGTCGCGACGCTGCACATCAACGGGCACACGATACCAAAGGGTATCGACCTTAGTATATAGGTGGATAGAGGCGGTGTCGCATCGAGCAAGTGGAGCGGGCATATTGATGGTGGGACGACTGTCTGGCGCCATGGTGCCGGGCACGTTATACTGCACTTTAAGTGGCTCGCGCGGCATGATACTGTCGTAGGGCTCGCCTTGCTTTTTGAGTTTGGCTTGCTCCTTTTCCCAACTCTCAACTTGTTTTTTCAGGTCTTTCTGCCGTTTGGCGTAGCTGGTTTTGGCTATCACATCTACCGTATCAATCTGTGTGACGAGTACTCCGGTAGAGTCGGTCATGAGATAGGAGAGTTGCATGGATAGCGTATCTTGGTTGACCAGTGCCGTATCGCGCAACCAATAGGTCAGTGTGTCCTTCTTTTCGCTGGCCTCAAGAACGAAGGCGTCTTTCTCATCGAAGTTGAAGCCGCGTATTTCTGGCAGTTGTGGGTTGCCATAACTGAAATATAAAGTGAAGCGGTCGGCATCTTTTCGCTCTGGTTGCTTCAGCAGATAGCGGTCGGTTTGAACTTCTTGGAAGGCCAGAAGGATGATGTCGTCGGGATAGAAGTGGGTGTATGGCACTCGCAATATATTATCGATACGCAAGGAATCACGCCAGATGGTGTCCTGTCGGATATCTGGTCCGGCTGACGGTTTATAGGTGGTATGGGAGAAAGCCACCATCTCGCTCTTCTGATTGAACATATAATTGCCATCGGCATCTTGTAGCGCATAGACGCGATACTCGCCAGGTGCAACACCTTTGATGACGAAACGGCCTCTGCCATCGGTACGCGCAACGCGCAAAAGGGGCTTGGTGCGGAACGCTGAGTCTGCCAAATCGGCATAGAGCCCAACTTGTATGCCTTTGATAGGTTCGAGGTTTGAGGCGTCGAGCACCGTTCCTGCCACCTCGAAAGTGTCGATGCGTTCACCGGTAGAAAAGGTGAAGGTGTAGTTGCCCAACGGATTGTTTTCGTTGTTGTCGCTGATGGCATCGCTGAAGTCGATGGTGTAGGTGGTGTTGGCCTTTAGTGAGTCTTTCAAGTCAACAACAATCTTTTTACCCGTTGCCTTAATCTCGGGCATCTCCAATTGTGGTGGAGAGACGATAACATTCTGTGTGGCATCCTCCAGCTTGATATACTCATCAAACTGTATGGTTATTCTTTTGGAGTTCACACCGACTGCCTGATCGGCTGGATTGGAGCCGATGATGCGGGGTGGATCATCGTCAAACCATCCGCCATCGGGTTGTCCCATACGTGCGCAAGCCACCATCAGCAGGGATAGGGCTGCTATGAGTATCAACTGGAAGTGTCTGTTTGTGGGTCTGTTCATGATTGCAGTTTGAGAAGCTGTTCGATATGTTCACGCGAATTGCTTAGGCGTGGCACTTTGTGCTGACCGCCTAATTTGCCGCGCTGCTTAAGCCAATCGTTGAAAAGTCCCTTTCTGGCAGGGATAATCTCCAGATGTTGCAGGGTGATATCCTTATAGCGTTTGGCTTCATAGTCGCTGTTGAGCTCTTGTAGGCGATGGTCAAGCAGGTCGGAGAACTGCTGCAAATCGGCTGGAGGTGTGCTGAATTCAATCAACCACTGGTGGCGACATTTGGCATTGGCATCCATGAAAACGGGGGCTGCGGTGTATTCCAGCACCTCGGCACCTGTTTGTTGACAGGCATAAGCCAGGCCCTGTTCGGCATTATCTACGATGAGTTCCTCGCCAAAAGCGTTGATAAAGCTCTTGGTACGACCTGAGATAACAAACTTATATGGGTTGGTGGAGGTGAATCGGATGGTATCACCGATCATGTATCGCCATAATCCGCATGATGTAGTGATTATCATGGCATAGTTTTTGTCCTTTTCAACGCCCCATAACGGAACGATGTTGTCGGTGCCCATCTCTTGGAACTCGTAGAAAACATCATAGTCGAGCATGAGCAACATCGCTTTGTCGGATGGGTCATCCTGTAGGCCGAAGAATCCTTCGCTCGCATTATACGTTTCCATATAATGCATATTGGGTGACGTGATAAGTTGTTCATACTGCTTGCGGTAGGGGGTGAAAGCCACTCCGCCATGGAAGAATACTTCAAGATTGGGCCATACTTCTTCCAAATGGGTCTTGCCAGAAATCTCCATGACACGGTTTAATACCGATAACATCCATGAGGGCACGCCTGATATGTTGGTCACATTCTTGTGGAGTGCTTCGTGGGCAATGCGGTCGCGCTTCACTTCAAAGTCGTCGAGCAATGCAGTCTTCTTCTTCGGAATGCGTACCAAATTTGCCAAAGGATTGATGTTCTCGATGAGAATGGCGCTGAGGTCGCCCACGAGCGAACCCGCCACGTTGTAGTTGGGCGAGTGCGAACCGCCCAGAATCAATCCCTTGCCGTCGAACATGCGGCTCTTCGGGTTGTTCTGCAGGTAGAGCGCCACCACATCCGTGCCGCCCTTGTAGTGGATGTTCTTCAGTCCTTCAGCCGACACGGGTATGAACTTGCTCTTGTCGTTCGTAGTGCCCGACGACTTGGCGTACCACTTCACCTTTCCCGGCCACAGCACGTCAGCCTCGCCGTGTCGCATACGGTCGATGTCGGCCTTCAGCTCCTCGTAGGTATTCACGGGCACGTTGCGCACGAAGTCGTCGTAGCCCTTTGTCGTAGCGAAAAGATGGTTTCTGCCGTACTCGGTGTTGGCGGCAGCGCGCAGGAGGTGCTGCAACACTTGGTGCTGCAGAGCCTCCGGCTCGGTGAAGTGTTGTTCCAGCTTATGCTGTCGGGGTGCGAATGCGTATCGTGCAATGCCAGTTAAACTCATTATTTTTCCTTTCTGTCTTCTTCTATAAATCTGAGCAGATGTTCCACTGCCTCACTCTCCGGTATGGCCTTCTCCACGCACATCTTCTGCTTGTAGAGCGAAATCTTGCCCGGTCCGGCGCCCACATAACCGTAGTCGGCGTCAGCCATCTCGCCCGGTCCGTTCACGATGCAGCCCATGATGCCTATCTTCAGACCCTTCATGTGCGCCGTAGCCGCCTTTATCTTTGCGATGGTAGAGCGCAGGTCGTAGAGCGTTCTGCCGCAACCTGGACATGAGATGTATTCGGTCTTCGATGTGCGCAGACGAGCCGCCTGCAAAATGGCGAACGCTGTGTCGGTAAGGTCGCGCACCGCGATGTCGCCGTTGTTCATCAGCCATACGCCGTCGCAGAGGCCGTCAATCATCAGCGCACCCATATCGGCTGCCGCCTCAAGCTGAAGGTCTGCCTTCTCGGCGTTGGTGTGACTGTACATCTGAGCGAACACAACGGGGTTGAACAAGCCGTTCGACCACAGTTCATGAGTAAGCGCACGCTGCTCGCCGAGGCGGTTCTGCTGGTTTGACACAGCAACGACCACTACCTCCGGGTGGGCCTTTAGGCAAGCCATGTACTCCTCAGACGGAGCGCCGAGCTGCAGCACGAGGAACTTAACATCTGCCTTCACTCCGCCCACGAACGGCGTAGCGTTGTACGGGAAGATAGGGTAGGTGTTCGGCTCGCCGGTGTATGCGTTGAAGTCGACGATGTATTTCTGTCCGTCGCGACGGTTCTTGGGCAGCTGCGCACCGCAGTAGATATAGTCGGGTGTCATGTCGGGGTTGAACTCCACGCTCTCTGCGTCGTCGTTCTGTCCTAATGAAGCTATCACCACCGGCGCATTCGAGCCGCCGATGTATCCCATAGCGCGAGTGGGGCGGCGCTCAGGACGCACCCAAGAGAAGTCCTTCGCCTCGGTGCCGGGCACGAGAGTGTGTCCTGCACGCTTCGTGATATAGTCGACGAGGTGGCGCGCAACGGGTATCTCCGCCTCCGGCTCCTCGCTCAGACTCACGCGGATAGTGTCGCCGATGCCGTCGGCAAGCAATGCGCCGATGCCCACCGCACTCTTGATGCGTCCGTCCTCGCCTTCGCCAGCCTCGGTGACGCCGAGGTGGAGCGGGTAGTGCATGTCGGCGTTGTCCATCTCGGTGATGAGCAGACGCACCGTACGCACCATGATGACGGTATTCGACGCCTTGATGCTTATCACTACGTTGTCGAACTGTTCCTTCTTGCAGATGCGCAGAAACTCCATGCAGCTCTCGACGATGCCTTCCGGCGTGTCGCCGTAGCGCGACATGATGCGGT
>OQWI01001293.1_pt1 | contig 10946 bp, 8 predicted proteins | sample 1691551 | NCBI WGS metagenome assembly OQWI01 (sample SAMN03418259, study PRJEB22391) | human gut metagenome | biome: human-gut; feature: organic feature; material: feces | host: Homo sapiens | place: Tanzania | collected 2013-01
GCTGACCGGCGTTCGCCCCGGCCAGCCCCGCTGCGGCCAGCGTCAGCCATTTGCGCTTGAGAATGAGAAAGCGCGGCGGCTTTCGTTCCGCTTTTTGTGCCCGGTTGCGTTTGAAATGAAAAAACATCAGCATATCCTCCCAAGATTCTTTTGGTAGAGGGTATGCTGATGTTTTTTATATCATGCGGCGGGACTTGCCTGCGCGGTGCGATGATGCGCAAAAGACCCCTGCCGTCCCCAAATGGCAGGAGTCGTCTGCGTGATTGTGTGTGGGCGCGCACGCGCCCTGGTATCATAAAGCCGCGAGCGGCTCTATCATCAAGCTTCGTTTTCGAGCATTCGATAACCCACGCCGATCTCCGTGAAGATATATTCGGGCGAGGCGGGGTTTTTCTCGATCTTGCGGCGGATATTCGCCATGTTGACGCGCAGGATGCCGCCGTCAATTATCCTGCCGCCGTCAGTGCGTCGACTGCAACGCGGCAGCTGCCCATCTACTGTGTGCAGCGCGACCAGAAGGTCTGCTCCATCTCGTTCGATGCAGCCTGGGGCGCGGACAACACGCAGAAAATTCTTGACGTGCTGAGCGAGTACGGCGTAACGTGCACCTTTTTCGTCGTGGGCAACTGGGCGGATCAGTACCCCGAGCAGGCGAAAGCCATCGTCGAAAGCGGCAACGAGCTGATGAATCACTCCAACGCGCACGACCATTTCAATACCCTCTCCGCTGACGCGATCTGTTAAGGAAAATATGAATCCGGCGACGTATCTGCAACGTCATCTCCACCATCCGCTCGATAGGCATGGAGCCGATCCAGTGGGATGTGGAAGCGTTGGCAGCATCTGGAAGCGCCCGCGGCGCAAGCGATACGCGCGCCTTCTGCCGGTTATCCGGGCCAGAAGGCAGGTTCAAAATCCAATTGTTGCAGATACGTCGCCGGATTCATATTTTCCTTAACAGAGTCTTAGTCGTCCCCCATTTGCTGCCCGAAAATATCTCTCGCTTTAAGCGCGATGGATACTTTTTCAATAAATTCATAGTCATCTAAATTCAGCAGGTTTTTTGCCTGACCGATCCGAAATCGGACTGTATTTTCATGCTTTCCCACCTTGCCTGCCGCTCTTTTGACATCTCCGTTGCATTCAAGGTATACAGAAACCGTTTCCAAGAGATCCTGCTTTATTAGCGGGTCAAGAATGCTGCTGCAAAAATTCCTCAGGATTTGATGATTCTTCAGCGGCAGCAGCAACTGATAGACAGACAGCGCATCATATCCCATTGGAGATTTTCCCAATACTCCTCCTATTTCGTCCGCCGAAAGGGCCTGGCGAAATGCAGAAGAAAACTGCTTTACTCCCGCCGCAACCGAGCTGTACCCCATGGAATGCTCTGGCGCATAATAAGAAAAAATCGGTGTCATCTGCTGCAGTATATTGTTGATTTCTCTCTGCCCCTGACAAGGCAGCACAAAAAAGGCTCCCTCCAAATATTTAAAAAGAGGCACTTTGAATTGTATCGCCACATCTTTCTTCAGCATTTGAAGCCGCCGATGACTCAGGCCCTGAAAGGTCGCATGCACAACGATGTAGTCAGATTGAACATGCGGTGCAAGGTGCCGGTAAATGTTGCGCTGCTCAGCATCAGAAAGTTCCTTGCTCAGCAGGTGGAAAATTTTATTTTCCAGTAATAACTCTGATTGATCTGATATGATGAGTTCAGAAATGTCATGTATGAGCGCACCGTAAGGAACTGTCCCGTCAATGTGAATAATCGGAAAATCCCGCGAATCGGCAAGTTCGATCACACTTTGCGGAAACTGCGGCAGAAACTCATTCAGCGCAATGCAACAAGCACTTCCCATCTGAATATAAAACGAAATTGCATCATATATCTTTGCCTCCATATCTTTATTCATATAGAAGCTACAGATAAAAGCATCTCCGCTTAAAATCAAGTCGGCATCCACAAGGGGATTGATCGGACAATCTGTAAAGTTGATCCGCAAAACCTCTCGGTCAAGCCCATTCTTCCCTGCAATTACCTTGGCAGAGTTAAGAATATCCAGCTGTAAAACATCGCTTACCGTAACGCTCACAACAAGCACCTCCTTGCCTTTAATTATGCATCAGTATAATCAAGCCTTTCCAAGATGTCAAATTATACTTGCAGAATAAATGGAAAATTATAAAAATTACAGAAATTTAAATCAAATTTTGTACTATGGCACATTGAAGCGCCTTTGCATATATCTTATAATTTTGTCAAGCAATCCACAAGGGAATTGTTCAAAATAGACAAGTTTTTGGAGGTGCTTCTTTATGAAAAAACTAACGCTTCAGGAAATCAAGGACACTTTGGTTGGCTGCACCATTCTTGGTACAGGCGGCGGCGGCTCTTTAGAGAGCGGGTTAGAGGCCGTCGAAAAAGCCTGGAACGCCGGGCACGAGTTCAAACTGCTCTCCTTCGATGAAATCAACGATGACAGCTACTATGCCAATCCTTATTATTGCGGTTCTATCGTCCCCAAGGGCGATACCAGCCAGAAACGCGGAGACGAGATCGCCACGTCGGTGAAGGCTCTGGAAGAGTACATGGGCGTTCAGTTCGAAGGCCTTGTTTCGATTGAGTATGGTGGCGGAAACACCGGCGCAGTCATGGCCGCCGCAGCTCGTACGGGCAAATACATTGTCGATGCAGATGCAGCCGGCCGCGCAGTGCCGGAGCTTCAGTTTTCCACTTATTATGTGACGGAAAATCCCATCACGCCTTTCTCCGTCGGTACTTCATTCGGCGACATGGCGATCGTCACAAACGTAGAAAATGATGCTCGCGCAGAAGCGCTCTCCCGCTATATGGCAATCGGATCCGGCGGCTTGGTTGGTATGACCGATCACCCGATCAAGGGCGACAAGCTGCGTCACGCAGTCATTCCCAATGCATTGACGTATGCAGCTACTGTTGGTCGTGCCCAAAGAGAAGCCGTTGAGCGCGGTTCCGATCCCATTCAGGCGATCCTGGACACCGGAAAGGGTAAGCTGCTTTTCCAGGGAACCGTCACCGGCGAGTCCGAATGGGGCATCAAGGAGGGCTTTACCGTTGGCACGATTCACATTGCCGGCGAAGGCGCTTTTGCACACCAGACTTCAAAAATCTGGTACAAGAACGAGAACATGGTAATGTGGATCGACGACAAGGTAAATCTCACTTGTCCGGATCTCATTTGCGTGGTGGAAAAAGCTACCGGCTACCCCATCACCAATCCGAACTGCGTCGAGGGAATGGAGGTTGCCGTTCTCGGCTTCCACTGCCACGAGCTCTGGACGCGCGAACGCGCATTGGAGATTCTTAATCCCCGATTCTTTGGATTTGATATGGACTGCGTCTTCCTTCAGGACTGATCGCACAAACCTGCAACGAACTCTTATGATTTAGGGAATGAATTTGTACCGAAATGGACAAGCACTCTTTTTACGCCAACATCTTGCAAAGGGCGGCCTATTTCGGTACAATTCAAACCCAAGCAGTAGATTCGATCACAGTAGGGAAGAATCATCATATGAGACAGAAATAGCCAAATGACGTATTGCGGGAGGCAATAATATGAGTAATAACACTGCAACCAAGGCTCCGTTGGAAGAAAAGTACAACGACTACGAAAAAACTCCAGTCCCCGAAACCGCCAGACAAACTTGGTATCAGCAGGGCATGGTATGGCTTGGCGCGGGATTTGGCCTGAGCGGATTAGCTACCGGCGGTGTGCTTGCCGACGGTCTCTCTTTCCGGGATATGCTTTTAGTCAGCATAATCGGATCTATTATCATCACCATCATCGGTACTCTCAATGCTCTTGTTAGCGCGCATACCCATCTTTCTACTTCTTTTACCTGTCGCCGCTCCTTTGGTATACAGGGTGCCAAGATCATCGGCATTATTCTCTGCATCTCCAACTTTGGTTGGTACGCATTTCAGGCAGACCTGTTCGGTACAACGATTGCTTCTGTCATCAAGCACGTTAACGGAAGCTCTGTCAATTCTGTGATTTTTACAATTATCGGCGGTATCACCATGTCGCTGACCGCCATTTTCGGATTTAAGGCGATCAAGCTTCTCAGCGAAGTGGGCTTGCCGCTGCTTGCGGTTCTCTGCGTCATTGCCGTTTGGAAAACAAGCTCCATGATTTCTTTCGGCGACATCTGGAACGCCGGGCCGGTCAGCACGCCGATTACCATTCCCATGGGCATCGCCGCCGTCGTCGGTTCCTTTGCCGTAGGTGTTACAATGGTAGGTGACTTCAGCCGCTTCTCTAAGTCCAAGCGGGACTGCATGATCGGCGTAAGCATCGGTCATTGCTGGGGATACATTCCCATCTTGATGTGCGGCGCATTCTTCAACTACGCTTTCCACAACTGGAATATCGTGGAGATTATGATTCTGTCCCTCGGCTTAGGCCTGTTCGGCGCTCTTGTGTTGATCATCGGTCAGTGGACCACGAACGACAACAATCTGTACACCAGCGTACTGGGTCTTATGAATACTCTGGACGGTATCAGCAAAGTCCCCCGCATGCGCCTGACCCTCATTGTCGGTTTGATCAGCACTGCAATTGCTGCAGTTGGCTTGTATAAATACTTTGTGACTTTCCTCTCGTTGTTAGGCGTGTTCATTACCCCGATCGGCGGTATCCTGATCGCTGACTTCTATATCTGCAACCGGAAAAACTATGACGGCGGCGACGTTCCTCAGGGCATCAAGTGGGACGCCATTGTGTCGTGGGCTGTGGCTTCGTTTGTCGGCGTTACCATGACGGCTCGCCCCGTGGGTCTTGGTTGGTTTGTCGCGGTGGGTGATGTGATCCCCGTTCCCCTGATCTGCATTGCAGTCGCTATGGTGCTGTACGTTGTAAGCCAGAAGCTCCAGAACCGGAAGCTCCAGAATAAGGCTGGTGCAGTTTAATGGACAGCATGCAGCGCGTTCTTTCTTACTTCCGTGAAATCTGCAGCATTCCCCGGCGCTCCGGCGATGAATCAAACGTAGCGCAGTATTTAATCGAAACAGGAAAGCGCCTCGGTCTGGAAGTTGATCAGGACAGCTGCGGAAACGTGGTTCTCCGCAAAGCGATTTCCCAAACAACGCCGCCTACAATTCTCCAGGCTCATATGGATATGGTATGGGAATCGACGGGAACTCCTTATCAAAAGGGCGTATCATTGCGCGAAACCGATGAATGTCTCCACGCAGTCGGTTCGACCTTAGGCGCAGATAACGGAATCGGAATGGCTCTGATCCTCGCACTGATGGAAGACGACACGGTACAGAATATCGAGGGTCTTTTTACAGTAGACGAAGAAACCGGTATGACCGGTGCCAAAGAATTGGACGCATCTCTTGTTTCCGGTACGCGGCTGATCAATTTGGACAGTGAAACAGAAGGGACATTCACCATCAGCGCCGCAGGCGGTCTCAACATCATTTTGAATGCCTCCGTTGAATGTCATAAGCAGTCGCGGTTTCAGAACCCCAAGGTCCTCAAGCTCTCTGTATCCGGCCTAAAGGGCGGCCATTCCGGTCTTGATATTGGAACCCCGCACCTCAACGCCATTCAGATTTTGGTTCGCTGGCTTCGCAGCTGCCCCGCTTCAAACTGGGAATTGCTCGAACTGCACGGCGGTACACGTTCCAATGCGATTCCAGTTTGCGCAGAAGCCCTCATTCAGGTCGGCGATACATCTTCAGAAGAAGAATGGAAGCTTGCCGCCAGCGCAATCACCGCTCAGGCAGAATCTGTGGATCACGGGATTCTTCTTCAGACTTCATTTGAGGCACCGATCTGCAAGCCAGCATATACGGATTCCTTCTGCGATCAACTGCTCTCTACGCTTGCCGCCCTGCCTCACGGTGTATTGCAGCGTACCCCGGAAATAATCCAGCTTTCCAGTAATTTAGCCACTGTCCGTCAGCTTGGCGATAATGTTGAAATTGTGGAAAGCCTGCGTGCTTCTTCTCAGGCGTTGCTCAGCGAAGGAAGAGACCTCGTCGTTCACACCGCTGACCGCGCATCGTTTCAATCTTCTCAGCAGGATTACTATCCGCCTTGGGAATCTGCAAAAGATGTTCCGCTGCACGCACTGTTTGCACAAACCTATCAATCATTATTTCAGCAGCCCTGCATTATGGAAAATGTTCATGCCGGTGTTGAATGCAGCATTCTCCAGGAACGTTGCCCCTTCATTCAGGAAATGATTTCTATTGGCCCAACCATTCGCTATGCGCATACAGTTCAAGAAAACGTAAATCTTTCCTCGATCGACAGGGTATACCAGTTGTTAAAAGCAGTGCTGCGGCAGCTTTCTAACTAAAGTAAGGAGAGCAAGCCCATTTCGTGCTTGCTCTCCTTGTACTTTTTCTCATGCTGAAATGCAATTATCCCCTTACTCCTCTTCCCGCTCCGGCCGGTGCCGTTCCGCAGGGTGCAGCAAAAAGCTCCTCATGTAAAGCGCGTCGCCCGTGCAGTGGAAATCGAAGGTCATGCCATCGCCGGAGTCGGTCGATACGCCGATCTCCGCCTGCTTGGCAATGTGGTAGTGCGAGCGGATACCGCTTTTGAAATAATCGCGGGTGTAGTTCTTCTCTCCGTTCAAGGGGTACATCTCCCGCAGCTTTTGCAGCGAGCGGCTGTCGGGGTCAAAGTAGAAATAAGTGCCGATCACGGAGGCAGAGGGCTTGAGATACTGCCGCATCCGATCGAGATAGAAATCGTCGGCGTAGATGCCGTATTCGTTCGTGCTGCAATAGTCGATCAGCAGGTCGACGCAGCCCTTTCGCAGCGGGAAGGTAGTGTTGTCCGCTGCCGCAATGTAAAGGATCTCCGGCTTTGCGGGCAGGCGGTCGATGTAGCCCTTATAAAGCTCAATGATCGCGGGGAACTTGTCCTGCACCACATAGATGTTGCTTGGGTCGATCTGCGTCAGCTTCTTGTAAAGGGCGAAAAACGAGTTCAGGTGCGTTTCCATCACAACGCTGCCGCTCGGCAGGGAAAGCTCCTTGATCCGCGTCCCCATCCAGTTGTAAGACTTCTGGATCAACGACACCAGCTCGCTCGGCGCGCTGCGGTACAGTTCGCGGTCAATGTCCGGTTCGTCAAAGGGGTACTTTTCCTCGCACTCGGCGTAGATGATCCCGTTGCGGATCTCCGCACGGTAGCCGCAGCTACAGTGGAGGTCGGCGGAAAAAATAGCGGTCATATCCATATCTGCCTTGCTGATCTGGAACGCGCCGCCGCAGCGCGGGCAGCACAGCAGTGAGAGCGCGCGCAGCGGCACGCCGGTCGGCGCAAGAGCGCTGCCATGCGGCGCCGCCGCCTGGCGGTTCAGCTCATCAATGAACTCGTTGATCTCTTCTTTGTAGTGCTGATACCGCACACGCTGATCCTCTAACTGTTTCTGATGTGTGCGCAGCAGCGCCACGCAGTCCTCCACCGTGTCCTGCTCCACGCCGCTCGACACGCGCTCGAGCGAGAGCAGCCTGTGCGCCGTTTCGAGGGAAAGCCCCCACTTTTTGAATTGCACGATTCTCTCTAACGTATGGCAGTCCTGTTCATCGAAAAGGTACTGCGTTCCCTCGCCGTCTGGTACGATCAATCCTCTGCGGATATAATAGCGGATCGTGGAGACCGGAACGCCGGAACGTTTAGATGCCTCACCGATTCTCATTTTATTTTTCTCTCCTATCTCTGATAACAGCAGGCGTACAGTATCTTATTCGTATTTTATCATGCAAAAAAGAGAATTTCAAATTCATTTTTTATAAAGATAAAGCTCACTCCACCTTTTGGCGAAATATCGGCAAAAGGTAAAGTGAGCTTATATGTAGCGCGTGAAACGAAAAAAACGGTCTCTTGACATGAACGCGGATTTTCGACTTACAATAGGCTTCACAGTCAAATAACTTTTTAGAAATGATAAGGAGTGAATGCTATGCCGTCGATCAAACTTCCGCCGAGCGAGGCGATAGATGACCTGTACCGCGCCATTCTGAGCCTTCGCAGCGAAGATGAGTGCCATCTTTTTTTCGGTGACCTCTTCACCCGTCAGGAATTGTCCCTTTTTTCGCAGAGGCTGCAAGTTGCACGAATGCTGTCGGACGGCTGCACCTACGGCGCTGTGCGCTCGCAGCTGTCAACCAGCAGTTGTACCATCACGCGTGTCAACACAAACCTGCAATTCGGTACCGGCGGCTATCAGCTCATTCTTGAACGGCTGAACACCGCCGGCACACAGACAGACGAACAGGATCTAAGTCTTAGATGAACTGCGAAACAATGACCGCAGCGATCATCAGAGGAATGTTGAAGGCGATGAAGGTCGGCACGCAGGTATCCCAGATGTGATCGTGCTGACCGTCGGCATCCAGACCGGACGTGGGGCCGAGGGTGGTATCGGACGCGGGAGAACCGGCGTCACCGAGAGCCGCAGCAGCGCTCATCAGCAGGATGGTAGCAGCGGGAGAGAAGCCGATGTGATCGCAGAGGGGCACGAAGAGGACAGCCAGAACGGGGACCGTACCGAAGGAGGTACCGATACCCATGGTGACCAGAAGGCCGATGAGGGTGATGACGATCGCAGCGATGAGCTTGCTGCCGCCCATGATGGAAACGCCAGCTTCGACCAGCTCATCAACACCGCCGGTCGCCTTGATGACAGTCGCATAACCGCCGGCGATGAGCATAACGAAAGCGATCAGGCCCATGAGCTTCACGCCGCCGGCGAGCTGCTCGTCGATCTCGTTCCAGGGAATGGCGCGGAAGACGATCATGACGGCGAGACCGGCGAGGGAGGACAAAGCGAGGTCTTCGGTGAGGACCTGAGCGACAACGACGACGACGATAGCAGCCATGGTCACATAGTGACGGTAGCCGAGCTCGCCGGTAACAGCGTCGGACGCGGAGGTATCCGCCTCGATCATCTGATAGTCGCGGGGCTTACGATAGAGCACGAACACGGCGATCAGCAGACCGATAATCATGGCAACGGCGAGCACCCAGTTGACCTTGGCAACGTCGTTGACAGTGACTTCCATGCCGTTGGCGGTCAGGTTGTCGCTGATGATGGTCTGGAAGATCAGACCGAAGCCGAAGGGAATGGCAATGTAGGGAGCCTTATGACCGAAGGCAAGGCAGCAAGCCACAGCGCGGCGGTCGAGGCGCATCTTGTTCATCAGCACGAGCATGGGAGGAATCAGGATGGGGATATAAGCGATGTGAATGGGGATGAGGTTCTGAGACAGGCAGGCGATCAGGGTGATCATGCCGAGAAGCACGAGCTTCTTGGTGCCAATGATCTTGCTCAGCTTCTTGGAGACAATGTCGGCAAGGCCGGTGGTAGCGATCGCCGTAGCGAAGGTACCGAGCAGGACGTAGGCAAGAGCGGTGGTCGCGTTGCCGGAGAAGCCGGACGTGAGCAGCTTCATAACACTGTCGCCCTCAGCGGCGTAGATGGGGATACCACCGGCAAGACCGCCGGCGATACAGGCGACCAGCATGGCGAGCAGAACGTTCAGCTTCAGAAGGCTGAGTACGCACAGCACGATGACCGATATGGTCACGGGGTTGGTTAAAATACTCATAGATTTCCTCTCTCTCTGTTTTTGTCGATTTGTTTTTCTCCAGTTTTGCGCGGAGCGGGCAGGCGGTGTCTGTCAGGCCGCTTGCCACACAATATATTTTAGCATGTGTTTTATGCAAATACAACAAATTCGAGCAAATCCGCAGCCGCTTGTTTTGTGCATTGTAGCACCGGTGCACCGATGCACTAATGCAGGAAAGTAATGTGCTGCTTCTATACGATAACACGTGCAAAATGCGAAATGATACGTTATGATAGTCACACCCATAGCATAGCAATGTATATCTTTTGCCATTAGGTATACTTGCATCTCTCTTAAATGCACACAGATGAGTGAAAAGCGGGCACTTTTCACTCATCTGTGTGTTTTTCTTTTTTTCTAAAACAAACGATATCATTTGCACTATACAAATTGTAAATTCTATTCACCAAATGCTTTATTTATGAATTTTTATATTGCAAGAGCTGCTTTCTTGTGGTAAAAATATAGCATACACTTTACTAAGGTGGTGAGCTTTCATGCCAACTGTGCAGCAAATGATTGAGCTGAGCGATACTCTGACGAAAACGCAGACGCGTATCTTCGAATACATGCTCAACCACCCGGAGGCCGTTTGCTACGACACCCTGCGCAATACCGCCGAGCGCATCGGCGTAACGGAGGTTTCCGTGCTCAAGGTTTGCCGCAAGCTCGGATGCAGCGGCTATGCCGAGATGAAAGAGGTGTTCCGGCATTACGTCGGCGAACGGCTGAAGGACTCCTTTGACCGCAGCTACACATTGGAAACGGTGGACGACCGTTCCCGCAGCGACCGCGGCGCGCTGCTGCGCTCGATGTTCGAAGCCGAGCAGCAGGGGATCACCGCGCTGGCCGCCTCGATCGGCGAGGAACAGATCTTCGACTGCGCACAGACGTTAATGAACGCGCGCGAGGTGCTGCTCTTCGGTCACGATGTTTCCAAGGTGATGGCAGACTACTTCGCCCACCGCCTGAACTACCTTCGCATCAAGGCGTCAAGTCTCAAGCTCGGCGACAGCGACACGGTGAAAACCTCGCTCTCTATGGCAAACGAAAACGACGTGATCGTGCTCTTCTCGTTCCCGCCGTACTATGAGCCGGTATCCAACGTGGCCCGTTACGCCGCCTATCGCGGGGCAACGATCATCACGATCACCGACAGCAGCGCCTCCCCCGCCGTCACAGATGGGCCGTTCAATTTCATCTGCGGCACCAAGACCAAGTTCTTCTTCAACTCGCTCACCGCGCCGATCTCGCTGATCAACGTGCTCACCTCCTGCATCGCCTTGGAGATGGGCCCGGCGCT
>OQWI01001297.1_pt1 | contig 10925 bp, 8 predicted proteins | sample 1691551 | NCBI WGS metagenome assembly OQWI01 (sample SAMN03418259, study PRJEB22391) | human gut metagenome | biome: human-gut; feature: organic feature; material: feces | host: Homo sapiens | place: Tanzania | collected 2013-01
GTGCTGGCCTGCGCCACCTACGATGGCTTCCTCTTCCCGCCGATGGAGAACCTGCTGACCCACCTCAAGACCAAGAGCTTCCAGAACCGCACCGTCGGCCTGATGGAAAACGGCACTTGGGCACCCATGGCTGCAAAGCTTATGCGTGCAGAGCTGGAGAGCATGAAGAATATCACTCTCTGCGAGAACGTGGTCACCATCCGTTCTGCCGCCAACGCTGCCGCCGAGGCACAGATGGACGCCCTTGCCGCAGAACTCGTGGCAAAGTAACAAACTGTAAAACCTGTTGAACGCAAACACTCCCGGACTTTCTGCAAAAGCCCGGGAGTGTTTTTTTTGTTCCTTTATTTGTTCCATTATCTGCTGGATTATGAGCGGAAAACACGAATTTTTACGTCATTTTTTGGAATGCGCACAAACAAAAAAGCGGTGAAACGGACAAGTTTTGAACGTTTCACCGCTATATTCTGGAGCAGGATACGGGACTCGAACCCGCCGCCTACTGCTTGGGAAGTAATCGCACATGACGATGGTACGTTGAAAATGAACGATTTGCTAGACTATTGATAGACTAAGCTTTAAACTTTTTCATCTCGGATTTGAGATAATCGGCATCGTGACCGGTGTAGTAATTGGCAGTAGTGGAAAAATCTGCATGGCCGAGGATGGCCTGTACGGCGGTTGGCTCGGCCTTGCCCTGCACCAGACGGGTGGCGGCGGTGTGACGCATTGTGTGCGGGACGGCACCTTCAATGCCACAACGCTGCATCAGGGCTTTAAAGGATTTTTCGGTGGCGCTTTCGCTGCGCTTCTTCCCGCCGCGCGCAGCCGGAAGAAGCAGGTCGTGACCAAGACTTTCCAACATCCAATCTGCAAGGATGAGACGGATGGGGTCGAGAATGGGGATGATGCGCTGACGGCCGGCTTCGGTCTTTTCGCCGCCGACAAGATAACCCTGATCCAGATGCACGTCATCACGGCGCATGGAGAGCAGCTCATTGATGCGCATACCGGTATAGTATAGCACCATAGAGATCCGTGCGATGGTGCACATTGGATCGGCGCGGTCGTCGGCAATGGCCTGAATGCGGGATATTTCGTCGGGAGAGAGGACGCGGGTCTTTTTGCCGGAACCGGCGGGAAGGCGGAGCTCCTGTGCGAAATTGTGGGAGATGATCCCGTTGGACATGGCCCACTTACAAAGCTGGCTGAACAGCTGACGCTGCTTTTCACACATACTTCTGGACATACCGGCGCAGACAAGCTCATCGATGACGGACTGATAATCCTCGGTGACGAGATCGCGGATGGGACGAGACCAGAGGGAAGCAGACTTTTTATAGGCCAGTTCATAGCTGAGGCGACCCTTGGAACCGACATCCTGATAATGCGCAGCGCTCCACCGCTCGTACACATCGGCAAAGGTGTACTTCATCCGGGTGACCGGAGTGTGCTGGGCGTTGTAGGCATCCAGCGCCTGAACGGCATCCCCGGAGGTGGCATAGGTGCCGAGGACCTCACGGGTGGATGTAAGGGCAATGTAGGGACGCTGGCGAGTGCCGCTTTCGCCAAACATCAGCGCCCCACAATAGCCGCAGAACAGCTTGGTGGTCAGCAGGTAGTCGTCCTCTGCCTTTCTACGGGCAGGGGCTTTCTTGTTTTTCAACATCTTTTCCTGTACATCGTTGAAAAGCTCTGCGGACACGATGGGCGGAATCGCATCGGGAATCAGGATGTCCCGGTACTTCAATTCACCAATATAACGGCGGTTGCTCAGCATATGCTGAATAACATTGAAGCTCATCGGCCCACCGCGCTTGTTTTTGATACCTTTTTCGTTCAGCCAATCCCGAATTTCTCGCATGGTCTGGCCGTCGTTGTACCGCTGGAAGGTTTCTGCTACAAAAGGTGCGGTGAGAGGGTCAATTTCAAAGCGGCGGTCTGCATTGATAGTGTAGCCGAAAGGGATAGCACCGCCAGAGAACTTGCCTTTCAGGGCGTTTTCCGTCATGCCGCGAATGACCTTTTCGGACAGGTCAGCGGAATAATATTCCGCATAGCCTTCAAGCACCGATTCCAGAATGATGCCTTCCGGGCCATCCGAGATGACCTCGGTAGCCGACATGAGTTTAACACCGTTCTTCTTCAACTGTGTCTTGTACCGGGCACTATCATAACGGTTTCGGGCAAAACGGTCCAGCTTCCAGACCAGCACGATGTCAAACAGCTTTTTGTCACTGTCCTTTATCATCTGCTGAAACTCCGGGCGATTGTCTGTCTTGGCAGAGATGGCACGGTCGATATAGTGCTTGACAATGGAGATGCCGTTCTTTTCCGCATAGGCAGTGCACTCCCGAATCTGGCCTTCGATAGATTCTTCACGCTGATTGTCCGAGGAATAGCGGGCGTAGATTACGGCGGTCATGGCAGGCACCTCCATTTATACATCATTGAACGATAATACGTTTGCCACCCTTTAATTTCGTATAATATATCACGTAATTCCAATAAATACAAGGTCTTTCTAAAAAAAATCCAAGAAATCTCAATATAAACAAGCTTTCTGTTGTTTTGCAATTTGTTCGATTCTGGGAAATGAATGTTCAAAAAACATCTGGAAAGCGCCACACAAATAGTTATGATTTCCCGTGGAATCTGCATACCAATCCCGTTTACAGCCGCCGAAACACATTCTTTGCCAGCGGCATGAATTACACTCAACAGGATGTTCTGCTCCGTCCTTCAAAAAACGGCGTTCCTTATCGCATTGCATGATTTCGACAAATGACGTATTCTTCACTACCCCCAGTTTCCATTCGTCTAAACAGTAAAAGTCACAAGGATAGAGAGAGCCGTTTCCTTCCACCACAAGATAATTTCCACAGCTTCCACTTGTGGCACATGTTCCTGCAGGCATTCCCATAGCAAGATAGATATAGTCGTCAAATAAACGGACGCTTGTATACTGACCAGCTTGCCAATCCCGATACCATTCATCAAATAACCCACATAAAAAGTGTCCATAAAGTTCCGGTGTAATGGAATATGGCATACTGCCACGAGGTTTACCTAATGGATCAAGACACGGCGTAAATTGCAGATAGTTACCACCAAGTTTCTGAAGCGTATGATACACTTTGACAGGGCTTTTTGCACACGACCGTGTAACAACACAGAGGATGTTTGTATCAACTTTATTTTTTTGCAAAAGAGAAAGTGCTTTTGTCACGCGAGCCCATGTGGATCTTCCAAAAGCATCTGGGCGTAATTCATCATGAAGAGCTTTTGTGCCATCTATACTGATTCCCACCAGGAAGCGATTTTCTGCCAGAAAAACAGCCCACTGTTCATCAATCATCAGGCCATTTGTCTGAATTGCAAAATTCACGTGGACGTGGTTTGTGTTATGCTGGTAAACCTTTTCAACAAAATAACGGTAGTAATCCAGCCCAGCAAGTGTTGGTTCTCCTCCCTGAAAGGCGAACGTCACGCTACTGTTCCTGTTATCCAATGCAGCAAAGGCTTGTTGAATCAAACAATCGACAGTTTCAGTCGTCATTCGACCAGTGCTGGCTTCTGCGCGATTGACTGCTTCATCTTCATAAAAACAGTAGCGACAACGCATATTGCACAGACTTGAAGCCGGTTTGATCAGAAAGTTCAAATTTTTCATTATTACCTCAGCTTAATATCTTCTATTTTACTGCTTAGAGCTTTCTTCATGAAGCGCTTCTATGATCATCTCAATAAATATGAAAAAAGTAATCGCATCATCTAGAAGATAATTGCATCGCTCGTGGCTAAGGAAAGGAAGCACAACCGTCTGGGTAACAAGTTTTGCGAGAGTGGTACGGGTCGACATGGTGATGAGGATGACCGATGCCCCTCGTTGAACATATTGTTCCACAAGGGATTCATAAAGCGGATCACCACTGAGAGAAAAAATAAATACAACATCATTAGATCGGATGAGGGAAACATAGCATTCCATCTGCGAAGTATCATTCATAAAGTGGCTGTCGATGCCGGAACGATTCAGACGAAATGCCATCTGCTGTGCAGACATGCCAGAGTGATAGTTGCCAAGAGTGATAACGCGATTGGCCCGATGGATGATCTGAACGATCGTCTGAAGCTGATCAGCGGCGACCCCTTGACGGAGCTTTTGGATAATGTTTTCGTACCGGGTCAGGATGTTGTGCTCCTGTGCAGAAGCCGCCGGAGCCGGTTCATGAAGATAGGCGTATTTGAACTCAGACCATCCCTGATATCCGAGTTTCTGGCATAAACGAACGATGGCACTGCGTGAGACGCCGGCATCCTGTGCAATGACCTCAGCGCTTCGGCGCTGGATATCGTGCGGATAGTTCAGCAGGTATTCTGCGGCTTTGCGCTCGTTTTTGGGGAGACTGGGAAGCACGGCCTGCATATTTTCCAGAACTGTCATAGAGATTACCTCCATCGGAGTCTAAAAATTGGGGTATCGGTAAGGATCACTATTTCAAGTATAATCGAAAAACGAACATTTGTCCAGAATCGAGCTGTAAAACAATCGAAATTCCCGAAAAAAGTGTACAAAAACGAACGGATGTTCTTGTGCAGCACGACAAAAACAAACATTTGTTCGAAAAAACATTGATTTTACGAACGAATGACCGTATAATGAATCCATCGAAAAGATTCCAGGGCCCGGAATTTTTGCATTGGTAAAAAGCAAATGAAGGAGAATCTTTATGGCCAAAGTCGATTATAATGCTCTTGCTCCATTCATCGTTGAAAATGTTGGCGGGAAAGAGAACATCGTCTCATTGACACACTGCGTCACGCGTCTTCGATTCAGACTTAAGGATGAATCCAAGGCAAACACCACTGCATTGAAGGAAAAAACCGGGATCCTGGATGTAATTCAGAAAGGCGGTCAATATCAAGTTGTCATTGGCAACGCGGTTGAAGACGCTTATGATGCAGTGTTGAAGCTTGGCGGCATCGGGGCAGGCGGTGAGGTTGAAGCGGAAAGCACCAATACGAACAAAAATCTCTTTGATCTGTTTGTGTCAACGATTTCCGGCATTTTTGCGCCACTGCTTGGTCTGATGTGCGGCTGTGGCATCCTGAAAGGTTTGAGTGTTTTTCTTGGTGCACTGGGCGTGATCAGCACATCGTCCGGCACTTATGTGGTCATCAATGCTATTGGTGATACTATTTTTTACTTCTTTCCGGTATTTATCGGTTTTACCGCCGCAGAGAAGTTTGGTATGAATCGTTTTGTAGGCACAGCTGTTGGTGCCGCTCTCCTGCATCCCAATATTTCAGCCCTTCGATCCGGTGAAGCGCTGTTTTCAGTTCTCAGCGGCACACCATTTGAAAGCAATGTGACCACGACCTTTGCAGGTATCCCCGTCATTATGATGAATTACGCCTCGACCGTTATTCCCGCGGTTCTGGCCGTATTCTTTGCGTCCAAGGTAGAGCGTCTGATAAAAAAGATCTGCCCGGCTGTTGTCAAAATGTTCCTCGTTCCCGCATTCACACTTTTAATTGCTGTTCCTGTAACGTTGATCATCGTTGGTCCTGTCGCAACATGGATCAGCGATGCTATTGGCATGGTGTTTGCAGTATTTCACGATTTTAGTCCGATTCTTTCCGGTGCACTGGTTGGCGGACTGTGGCAAGTACTGGTCATGTTTGGTGTCCATCAGGGAATCACTCCAATTATGATCAACAACCTTATGACCAATGGTTTTGAAAACGTCATCTGCTGTATGCAGGCGGTTCCCTTTACCACTTGCGCGGTCGTCTTTGCGGTATATCTGAAAAGTAAGAACAAGAAAATCAAAGAAACTGCTCTGCCTGCTGCAATCTCCAGCTTCTTCGGTGTAAGCGAACCTTCCATCTATGGTATTACACTGCCTCTGAAAGTCCCCTTCGTGATCACGCTGTTCTGCTCTGCTGTTGGCGGTGCCATTATGGGGGGCTTGGGGGTCAATATGTATACTATGGGCGGCATGGGTCTATTTGCATTCCCCGCCTATATCAATCCTGCAGTTGGTTTTGATATTTCGTTCTACGGCGTTCTGATTGCAGTTGGCATCGCTATGGCGCTTGGCTTTATCGCAACGCTGATTTTTTATAAAGACAAAGATGGTGTGACGGTTCAGGATGCCAAAGCATCCAAGGCCGCAGTAAAGCAGAAGCTTGGCCGCTAAAGCACTTCATCTAGGGAGGTATTTTTGTGAAAGTTGTTATGGTGATGTTTGATACGCTGACGCGAAAGTTTTTGCCGAGTTACGGCTGTGACTGGACAAAACTGCCTAATTTCAAACGGTTGGAACAACACTGCACAACCTTCGACAATTTCTATGCAGGCAGTCTGCCCTGCATGCCGGCCCGACGAGAACTACATACCGGAAAGCATAACTTTCTTCATCGAAGCTGGGGTCCGCTGGAACCGTTTGATCGTTCTTGTATCGAAGTCCTGCGTGCGGAGGGCGTCTATACCCATCTGTGTACAGACCATTCGCACTATTGGGAAGACGGTGGCTGCACCTACCACAACCGCTATGACACCTGGGAGGGCTTCCGTGGACAGGAGGGCGACCGCTTTGTGGCGCACGATATCCCGGTGGACATGCCGGAGAAACGCCATCCCCTGAATAAGACCGGCATCTCCGTAACACAGCATTACCGCAACCGGGAGCGTCAGCGGACGGAAGAAGAAATGTCCGGCACACGAACTGTACAGGCCGGACTGGAATTTCTGAAAGAGCACGTGGAAAAAGACAATTGGTTTTTACAGATAGAGTGCTTTGATCCTCACGAGCCCTTCTATGTTCCGCAGAAATACCGTGCCCTGTACGATCTGCCGGAAGAAGAAACTTTGAACTGGCCCCGATACGGCAGAGTTGCCAGCGAAGACTACCGTGAAGATCTGCAAAATGCAGCTAAAGAGTATGCGGCTCTGATGACAATGTGCGATGAGCACCTCGGGCTGATTCTGGACTTCATGGATGCGCACGATATGTGGAAGGATACGGTCCTCATTGTCAACACCGACCACGGCTTCCTGCTGGGCGAACACGAATGGCTCGGCAAGAATTTTCCGCCGCCTTATGACGAATTGGCACATCTCCCGTTCTATTTCCATGTTCCGGGCATCGCCGAGGGCGGACGGTGTGAACAACTGGCAACAACAGTGGATATCGCACCAACGCTGCTGGAACTCTTCGGATGTGCCCAGACCCCGATGGGCGAGATGGACGGTCGGTCACTGCTCTCGGCATTGGAAGGGAAACCGGTTCGGGAATGGGCATTGTTTGGTGTCCATGGCTGCTATACGGGCATTACAGATGGTCGGATGACCTACCTGAAAGCCGAACAGAACGAGGATGCGCCGCTGTACGAGTACACCCTAATGCCGACGAATATTCGTGGGTATTTTTCGGAAGATCAGCTTCGCCGTGGGGAGCTGGTGGAAGGGACCCGGTTTACTAATGGTATCCCATGCATCCGGTATCCGGTCGTAAAAATATACCAGACTGCAAAGTTGAAAGACCGCCTGTATGACCTCAAAAAAGACCCGGAACAGCTGAAAAATCTAAGCGGAAGTCCGGAAGAGACCGTCTGGAAGGATAAGCTGACCAACGCACTGAAACAGGTGCAGGCTCCGCAGGAAGAGTTTTTCCGACTGGGATTATAAACAGAAACAGGACGGCATTGCAGCTTGTCCTGTTTTTCCCTGTAGAGTCCTGCTTCTCCTTGTAGAGATGGAGTAAAGTTATGAATAAACGCACAGATACAAAAACACTTTGGAAACTTTTCCTAAGTACCCTTTATATCAGCACCTTCACGTTTGGTGGCGGCTTCGTCATCGTCACCTTCATGAAGCAAAAATTTGTTGATGAACTGCATTGGCTGGAAGAGGATGAAATGCTTGATTTTGCGGCTCTGGCTCAGTCCAGTCCGGGCGCTATTGCGGTCAATGCTGCGATTCTAGTCGGCTGGCGTGTCGGCGGATTTATTGGAATGGTGACATCGGTCATCGGTACCATCATTCCACCCATGGCGATTCTCTCGGGCATTTCCTTTTTTTATACGGTTTTTGCTACAAATTTCTATGTTTCCCTTGCACTGAAAGGTATGCAGGCAGGTGTTGCTGCGGTCATTCTGGACGTTGTTTTTGGCTTGGGCGGCAACATCATCCGGCAGCATAAGCCTGTTTACATCGGGGTTATGATGCTTGCCTTCCTTGCAAACAGCATTTTTAATATCAACGTCATCTTCATCATTCTGACCTGTGCCGTTTTTGGCGTCCTGCTCGAAGTCGTTCACCACATGAAGCGGAGAGGAGATGCCGTATGATTTACTTGCAGTTGTTTCTGAGCTTTCTACAGGTAGGCATGTTCAGCATCGGTGGCGGTTATGCGGCCATTCCACTGATCCGGGATCAAATTGTGACCAGCCACACTTGGCTGACAATGAACGAATTCACCGACCTCATTACCATTGCTGAAATGACACCAGGTCCTATTGCGGTCAACTCGGCGACCTTTGTTGGCATCCGTATTGCCGGCCCTCTGGGTGCCGTCATCGCCACATTGGGTTGTATTACACCTTCGCTTATCATTGTTTCTCTGCTGGCTTATATTTATTATCGATATAAGAATGTCTCTGCCCTGCAAAGCGTTTTAGCAAGCCTGCGTCCAGCAGTCGTTGCTCTTATCGCAGGTGCCGGTCTGTCTATCTTAAAGCTGGTTGTGTTTCAAGGCAATGTTGTTGCCCTTGCCTCCGTGAACTGGGCTGGTGTTTTGATTTTTGTTGCCGCTTTTGTTGCCCTTCGGACGTTCAAAATAAATCCAATTTTAACAATGCTCTGCTGTGGAGCAGCAAATTTATTTGTAAATCTCTTCTGCTAAAAAGAATAGGAGAATTAAACTATGAGTGTTTTTCGCGATGATTTCCTGTGGGGCGGCGCCTGTGCCGCCAACCAGTTTGAGGGTGCATGGGATGTGGACGGCAAAGGCCCCAGCGTGCCTGACATGTGCACCAACGGTTCCCACACCAACCCGAAATGGGTGACCACCACCATCCGCCCCGACCGTCTGTACCCCAGCCACGAGGCCATCGATTTCTATCACCACTACGAGGAGGACATCGCCCTGTTTGCCGAGATGGGCTTCAAAACCTTCCGCACCTCCATCAACTGGACCCGCATCTTCCCCAACGGCATGGAGACCGAGCCGAACGAGAAGGGCCTTGAATTCTATGACAAGGTTTTTGACTGCTGCAAGAGGCACGGCATCGAGCCGCTAATCACCATCAGCCACTACGAGTTGCCCTATGCGCTGGTGGAAAAATACAACGGCTGGGCCAGCCGTGAACTGATCGACTTCTACATGAACTACTGCAAGGCCATCTTTGAGCGCTACAAGGATAAGGTCAAATACTGGCTGACCTTCAATGAGATCAATACCGGTACCATGCCCATGGGCGGCATCCTGAACACCGGCACCATCCAGAACTACGAAGGGTCCACCGCCGATGTCCCCAACAACGAGCAGGCCCGCTTCCAGGCTCTACACAACATGTTTGTAGCCAGCGCAAAGGCCATCGACTATGCCCACCAGAACTACCCACAGTTCAAGATGGGCTGCATGATCTGCTTCATCACAAGCTATCCCATGACCTGCGACCCCGCGGACGTGGTAGCTAACCAGAAGCAGATGCAGATCATTAACTGGTTTTGCTCCGATATGCATGTGCGTGGCGAGTACCCCTACTACATGAAGCGCTTTTTCGCCGAGCATAACATCACCATCCATCAGGAACCCGAGGATACCGCTATCCTCAAGAAGGGCGTTGTGGATTTCTATACTTTCAGCTACTACGTATCCGATTGCGTTACCACCCACAAGGGTGCCGAGAACGTTGGCGGTAACATTGTCGCCTGTAAGAAGAACCCCTACCTGAAGGCTTCCGACTGGGGCTGGCAGATCGACCCCATTGGTCTGCGCTACACCCTCAACGAGATCTACGACCGTTACCACCTGCCTATGATGGTGGTGGAGAACGGTCTGGGTGCTTACGATGTGAAGAGCGAGGACGGCAAGATCCACGACAGCTATCGCATTGACTATCTGCGTCAGCACATCGAGCAGATGGCTGAGGCCGTGAAGGACGGCGTGGACCTGATGGGTTACACCCCTTGGGGCTGCATCGACCTTGTGTCCGCCTCTACCGGCGAGATGGCAAAGCGCTACGGCTTTATCTATGTGAACAAGTTTGATGACGGTACCGGTGACCTGAGCCGCGAGAAAAAGGACTCCTTCTACTGGTACAAGAAAGTTATCGCCTCCAACGGCGAAAAATTGGAATGATTGATTTTTCTAGAATTGTGCAACGCCTCCATATAAGTCGCACTTCTTTCACTTTGCCGCAATAGAATTTGTAAAGCTATCTTGACACATCTTAGAGACCATGATATTTCTGTCACAAATCCCACTGCTTTTGTGGATTGGTTCGAATTCATCTACAAGATGTGGTCGTGTTCATTTTTGAACACAGCCACAGGAAGTGGTCGGTTATCACCGTGAGACCCACCACTTCAGTGAGGGAAAGTCCGCAAAAGAATTTACCGCCCCGCAACACACCCGATCTATTTTGCCGCCGATTCACCCGACAAAATCCATCGCTACGCTGCGTGGGCGGTATTTTTCTTTTTCACAAATAAAATCTTACGTAGTTGTTCAATATTCCGAAATTCGTTTTTGGTTGTTGACTGCACAACTTCAAAGTGTTATTCTTACGTTTGAAAGAAGCAAGACGTAGTGTCCGCACTGTGCCTGGCTTTCTTCATACTGAACCTTGAACCCTTCATAAGCCGTCTGAACGAGATACTGCGCCATGACCTCACACTTTCTGTGGGCGAG
>OQWI01001303.1_pt1 | contig 10892 bp, 11 predicted proteins | sample 1691551 | NCBI WGS metagenome assembly OQWI01 (sample SAMN03418259, study PRJEB22391) | human gut metagenome | biome: human-gut; feature: organic feature; material: feces | host: Homo sapiens | place: Tanzania | collected 2013-01
GCACGTTGTTATCCAGCTCTTGTTGGATCTCTTGCGGCGTGAAACAGCCAAACGGTTATACCGAACCGTTATTACACGCCTGGCGTTTACGCGAAAAAGAAAGTCATTAATAGCGTCAAAAAAGCCCCGGCAAGTTTTATTGTCGGGGCTATGATAGTAACTGCGGTAGTACATTTATCCCGGAAATAACCGGAGCGATTATCAGGGTTTAACAATATTAAATACCCGTAGCGCATTACTAGCGGGCCTAAAACAACAATATGGACATCTTAACGATACTCTGCGCCTGCGTGTGCGGAACAGAAACCCTTACCCGATATACTTGTTATGCCAGAGGTAGCAATTGCGTTAGCGGCGTACTGTTGCTGTAAAGTATAACGCCTATATTTTACAGTTCAGTCCTCTTTTGCTTATTACAACCTTAAGTATATCAAGCATATAAAGATAATAAGAGACTGAACAATATGGTTACCTGGACCCAAATGTATATGCCGATGGGAGGACTGGGGCTATCCGCTCTGGTCGCCCTGATCCCTATAATATTCTTCTTCGTTGCACTCGCGGTATTACGTCTGAAAGGACATGTCGCTGGAGCAATAACCCTTATATTATCTATCCTGATTGCAATATTCGCCTTTAAAATGCCGATTGATATGGCTTTTGCTGCTGCGGGCTATGGCTTTATTTATGGATTATGGCCTATTGCGTGGATTATTGTCGCGGCGGTGTTCCTCTATAAATTAACCGTTGCCAGCGGTCAGTTCGATATTATCCGCAGCTCGGTTATCTCCATCACCGACGATCAGCGTTTGCAGGTGTTACTGATTGGTTTCTCCTTTGGTGCGTTGCTGGAAGGAGCGGCTGGCTTTGGTGCGCCGGTGGCGATTACCGGTGCGCTGCTGGTGGGCCTGGGCTTCAAACCGTTATACGCGGCGGGGCTGTGTCTGATTGCCAACACTGCGCCAGTGGCGTTTGGTGCGTTGGGCGTGCCGATTCTGGTCGCCGGTCAGGTAACGGGAATCGATCCGTTCCACATTGGCGCAATGGCGGGACGTCAGTTACCGTTCCTGTCGGTTCTTGTGCCGTTCTGGCTGGTAGCAATGATGGACGGCTGGAAAGGGGTGAAAGAGACGTGGCCAGCGGCGCTGGTTGCTGGGGGAAGCTTCGCTGTCACTCAGTTCTTTACCTCTAACTATATTGGTCCGGAACTGCCGGATATTACTTCGGCGCTGGTGAGTATCGTCTCACTCGCTTTATTCCTTAAAGTCTGGCGGCCGAAAAATACCGAAACGGCAATCAGCATGGGGCAATCCGCAGGTGCGATGGTGGTAAATAAGCCATCTTCTGGCGGTCCCGTGCCTTCAGAATATAGTCTGGGGCAAATCATTCGTGCGTGGTCACCGTTTTTAATCTTAACGGTGCTGGTCACCATCTGGACCATGAAGCCGTTTAAAGCGTTATTTGCTCCGGGCGGCGCGTTTTATTCACTGGTGATTAATTTCCAGATCCCTCATTTGCATCAACAAGTGTTGAAAGCGGCACCCATTGTCGCCCAACCAACGCCAATGGATGCGGTGTTTAAATTCGACCCTCTCTCGGCTGGCGGCACCGCTATTTTTATTGCGGCGATTATCTCTATCTTCATCCTCGGCGTGGGCATCAAGAAAGGGATTGGCGTCTTTGCCGAAACGCTAATTAGTCTGAAGTGGCCGATATTGTCGATTGGCATGGTGCTGGCGTTCGCCTTTATCTCGAACTATTCCGGACTGTCATCAACACTGGCGCTGGCACTGGCGCACACCGGTCATGCATTCACCTTCTTCTCGCCGTTCCTCGGCTGGCTGGGGGTATTCCTGACCGGGTCGGATACCTCATCTAACGCCCTGTTCGCCGCGCTGCAAGCCACCGCAGCACAACAAATTGGCGTCTCTGATCTGTTGCTGGTTGCCGCCAATACCACCGGTGGCGTCACCGGTAAGATGATCTCCCCGCAATCTATCGCTATCGCCTGTGCGGCGGTAGGCCTGGTGGGCAAAGAGTCTGATTTGTTCCGCTTTACTGTCAAACACAGCCTGATCTTCACCTGTATGGTGGGCGTGATCACTACGCTTCAGGCCTATGTCTTAACGTGGATGATTCCTTAATGATTGTTTTACCCAGACGCCTGTCAGACGAGGTTGCCGATCGTGTGCGGGCGCTGATTGATGAAAAAAACCTGGAAGCGGGCATGAAGTTGCCCGCTGAGCGCCAACTGGCGATGCAACTCGGCGTATCACGTAATTCACTGCGCGAGGCGCTGGCAAAACTGGTGAGCGAAGGCGTGCTGCTCAGTCGACGCGGCGGCGGGACGTTTATTCGCTGGCGTCATGACACATGGTCGGAGCAAAACATCGTCCAGCCGCTAAAAACGCTGATGGCCGATGATCCGGATTACAGTTTCGATATTCTGGAAGCCCGCTACGCCATTGAAGCCAGCACCGCATGGCATGCGGCAATGCGCGCCACACCTGGCGACAAAGAAAAGATTCAGCTTTGCTTTGAAGCAACGCTAAGTGAAGACCCGGATATCGCCTCACAAGCGGACGTTCGTTTTCATCTGGCGATTGCCGAAGCCTCACATAACATCGTGCTGCTGCAAACCATGCGCGGTTTCTTCGATGTCCTGCAATCCTCAGTGAAGCATAGCCGTCAGCGGATGTATCTGGTGCCACCGGTTTTTTCACAACTGACCGAACAACATCAGGCTGTCATTGACGCCATTTTTGCTGGTGATGCCGACGGGGCGCGTAAAGCAATGATGGCGCACCTTAGTTTTGTTCACACCACCATGAAACGATTCGATGAAGATCAGGCTCGCCACGCACGGATTACCCGCCTGCCCGGTGAGCATAATGAGCATTCGAGGGAGAAAAACGCATGATTATTTCCGCAGCCAGCGATTATCGCGCCGCAGCGCAACGCATTCTGCCGCCGTTCCTGTTCCACTATATGGATGGTGGTGCATATTCTGAATACACGCTGCGCCGCAACGTGGAAGATTTGTCAGAAGTGGCACTGCGCCAGCGTATTCTGAAAAACATGTCTGACTTAAGCTTGGAAACGACGCTGTTTAATGAGAAATTGTCGATGCCGGTAGCACTGGCACCGGTGGGTTTGTGTGGCATGTATGCGCGTCGTGGCGAAGTTCAGGCAGCCAAAGCGGCGGACGCGCATGGCATTCCGTTTACTCTCTCGACGGTTTCCGTTTGCCCGATTGAAGAAGTCGCGCCAGCCATCAAGCGCCCAATGTGGTTCCAGCTTTATGTACTGCGCGATCGCGGCTTTATGCGTAACGCGCTGGAGCGAGCAAAAGCAGCGGGTTGTTCGACGCTGGTTTTCACCGTGGATATGCCGACACCGGGCGCACGCTACCGTGATGCGCATTCAGGTATGAGCGGCCCAAATGCGGCAATGCGCCGCTACTTGCAGGCGGTGACGCATCCGCAATGGGCGTGGGATGTGGGCCTGAACGGTCGTCCACATGATTTAGGTAATATCTCAGCTTATCTCGGCAAACCGACCGGACTGGAAGATTACATCGGCTGGCTGGGGAATAACTTCGATCCGTCCATCTCATGGAAAGACCTTGAGTGGATCCGCGATTTCTGGGATGGCCCGATGGTGATCAAAGGGATCCTCGATCCGGAAGATGCGCGCGATGCAGTACGTTTTGGTGCTGATGGAATTGTGGTTTCTAACCACGGTGGCCGCCAGCTGGACGGTGTACTCTCTTCCGCTCGTGCGTTGCCCGCTATTGCAGATGCGGTGAAAGGTGATATCGCCATTCTGGCGGATAGCGGAATTCGTAACGGGCTTGATGTCGTGCGTATGATTGCGCTCGGTGCCGACACCGTACTGCTGGGTCGTGCTTTCCTGTATGCGCTGGCAACAGCGGGCCAGGCGGGTGTAGCTAACCTGCTAAATCTGATCGAGAAAGAGATGAAAGTGGCAATGACGCTGACTGGCGCGAAATCGATCAGTGAAATTACGCAAGATTCGCTGGTGCAGGGGCTGGGTAAAGAGTTGCCTACGGCACTGGCTCCGATGGCGAAAGGGAATGCGGCATAGTCGTTTGAGCCCCCTCACCCTAACCCTCTCCCTCAGGGAGCTGTCTCTTGATCAGATCTCCTGATCAAGAGACAGGGGGAGGGCCGGGGTGAGGGGAAAAGGCCGCACGGTTCACCAATTTTCTGCTATCCTGCCCCCGCACTAAGGGGGCAGTATGCTAAACATCGTACTTTACGAACCAGAAATTCCGCCAAATACTGGCAACATCATCCGTCTTTGCGCTAATACCGGCTTTCGTCTGCATATCATCGAACCGATGGGATTTGCCTGGGACGATAAGCGCCTGCGCCGCGCGGGGCTGGACTATCACGAGTTTACCGCCGTTACGCGTCATCATGACTACAGCGCGTTCCTCGAAGCAGAAAATCCCCAGCGCCTGTTTGCCCTCACCACGAAAGGTACGCCTGCTCACAGCGCCGTAAGCTATCAGGATGGCGATTATCTGATGTTCGGCCCGGAAACACGCGGCCTGCCAGCGAGCATTCTTGATGCCCTGCCCGCTGAACAAAAAATTCGGATTCCGATGGTGCCAGACAGCCGCAGCATGAACCTGTCCAATGCGGTGTCGGTAGTGGTGTATGAAGCCTGGCGGCAGCTGAGATATCCGGGAGCGTTGTTGAGAGATTAGTGACGCCATGCCGGATAGATGATTACATCGCATCCGGCACGATCACAGGACATCAGATCCCATCCCCATACTCAAATGTATGGTTAATACCGTTGAAATGCTGGTCCATATCCATTGATGGCTTATCGCTGTCTGGTTTACCGACAATGCGTGCCGGAACACCGGCGGCGGTGGTATGCGGCGGCACCGGTTGCAGCACCACGGAACCTGCGCCAATCTTCGCGCCGCGACCAACTTCAATATTGCCGAGAATCTTCGCGCCCGCGCCAATCATCACGCCTTCACGAATTTTCGGGTGACGGTCGCCGCTAGTTTTCCCAGTACCGCCAAGGGTGACGGATTGCAGAATCGACACGTCGTTTTCAATCACCGCCGTTTCACCCACAACGATACCCGTGGCGTGGTCAAGCATGATACCGCGACCAATTTTTGCTGCCGGGTGAATATCAACCTGGAACGTCACAGAAACCTGGTTTTGCAGAAAGATTGCCAGTGCGCGACGTCCCTGATTCCACAACCAGTGACCGATGCGATACGCCTGCAAGGCATGAAAACCCTTCAGGTATAACAACGGCGTTGAGTATTTATCCACCGCCGGGTCGCGGGTACGCACCGCCTGAATATCACAGGCCGCAGAGGCGATCATTTCCGGGTCAGCGGCGTAGGCTTCTTCCACCACTTCACGGATAGCAATAGCAGGCATAATTGGCGATGACAGCTTGTTCGCCAGCATGTAGCTCAGTGCACTGCCAAGGTTTTCGTGCTTGAGTAGCGTCGCGTGGTAAAAACTGGCCAGCATTGGCTCACAGTCCGCCAGCGTTCTGGCTTCGGCTTTAATATTGTTCCAGACAATTTCCAGTTCTTCACACGACATTGCTTACTCCACACGATGAGATAATGACCGGCCCGTTCTGCGCGGGCCGGGTCATAGCGGTAACAAAGGTTCCCTGGGGTTAGTGGCTGCTGCGCTCGTCCTTGCGTGCACGACCTAATAACGTCAATGCTGCCTCGCGCGCGTTTTTTCCGCAATATAATACTTGATAAATTTCCTCGGTTATTGGCATTTCAACGCCGAAGCGATGCGCCAGTTCGCGGACTTCTTTCGTATTGCGGTAGCCTTCCACCACCTGACCAATCTTCTCCTGCGCGCTTTGTACATCCATGCCCTGACCGAGCATCATGCCAAAACGGCGGTTACGCGACTGGTTGTCGGGACAGGTAAGCACCAGATCCCCCAGCCCCGCCATGCCCATAAAGGTGGCAGGATCGGCACCCAGCGCCGCGCCAAGACGCGACATTTCAGCCAGCCCACGGGTGATCAGCGCCGTACGCGCATTCGCACCAAAACCGATACCGTCGGACATCCCCGCACCAATGGCAATGACGTTTTTCACCGCGCCGCCAAGCTGCACGCCAATGAAATCCGGATTGCTGTAAACGCGGAAACTTTTGCCGCAGTGCAGCAGCTGCTGAAGATCATCAGCAAAAGTTTGGTCGGTCGAGGCCAGCGAAATGGCTGTCGGTAAACCTGCCGCCAGTTCTTTCGCAAACGTTGGGCCAGAGATAACCGCCAGCGGAATTTGATCGCCTAACGCCTCGCGGGCCACGTCCTGTAACAGACGCCCGGTTTCCGCTTCCAGCCCTTTGGTCGCCCACACCAGACGCGCATCAGGACGCATCAGCGGTTTAATCTGGCGCAGCACTTCACCAAAGACATGGCTGGGTACGACGACGAGAATATTACGGCTGGCTGCCAGCGCAGTGGCGAGATCGCTTTCAAGATGGAGCGTATCGGGAAAAGGCACATCGGGGAGAAACGCGGCGTTACAGCGGTCGCGTTCAAGCGTTGCGATATGTTCAGGGTCATGGCCCCAGAGGACAACCTCGTGGCCATTTCTTGCCAGGGTAATGGCAAGAGCGGTGCCGTACGAGCCGGCACCGATCACAGTCATTGAAGCATTACGTTGGTTCATCAGGCATCCTGATGTTCTTCAGTACCTTCGCCAGCCTGCTGCTGCAAATAGTTCATGAACAGCGCATCGAAGTTAACCGGCGCAAGGTTCAGTTGCGGGAATGTACCGCGGGATACCATGCTGGTGATGCACTCACGAGCATACGGGAACAGAATGTTCGGGCAGTATGCGCCCAGGCAATGTGCCATCTGGGTGCCTTCGATACCCGCGATGGAGAAAATACCGCCCTGCTGCACTTCACACAGGAACGCGGTTTCTTCGCCCAGGGAGGCCGTTACGGTAACACGCAGTACCACTTCGTAAACGTCATCTGCCAGTTGAGTAGATGCCGTATCCAGATCAAGTTTAACTTCTGGCTGCCAATCTTTCTGGAAAACGTGCGGCGCGTTCGGCGCTTCGAAAGAAATATCCTTGGTATAAATACGTTGGATCTGGAAAGTCATTTCGGTGTTGTTTTGTTCTGACATGTGTAGAAAACCCTTAAGTGTTGTCCTTAAATACTGCGCAATGTAATGCCAACGTTCACACGTTATTTCAGCAGGGGATCCAGTCCACCACGTGCATCCAATGCATACAAGTCATCACAGCCGCCAATGTGCTGTGCGTCAATAAAAATCTGGGGAACCGTGGTGCGACCGCTGCGTTTGATCATCTCTTCACGCTTAGCGGCGTTGCCATCGATCGGCAGCTCCTGGAAACTCACGCCCTTGCTGCTCAGCAGTGCTTTTGCACGATGGCAATACGGGCAGGTTTCTTTGGTATAGATTTCAACATTGGCCATAATTTAGCTCCTGTTTTTTTACCCTGAAATTTCATGTTGCAGGGCGGCTGCAAAATGGAGTGTCCCCAGAAGCTTATAACAATAAGTCGCTGGGGGCCTAATTGCAGCTAACGGCCTGCATCATGAAAGACGACAGGTAAATTATTTGCCGCGCACCAAAGGCAAGTTTTCGCCAGCCCAGCCAGCGACGCCTTCTTTCAGCACGAATACTTGCGCAAAACCAGCTTTCGTCAGTGCGTTTGCAGGCTCCTGGCACTGCATGCCAGAACCGTCTACCACGATAACCGGTTTGTCTTTGTGCTTCTCAAGCTCACCAACATTGTTGGCTTTGATTTCGCTCGGCAACAGATTGATAGAACCTGCGATATGGCCTTTACGGAAGTCATCACGCTGACGTAAATCCACAACCACAGCGTCTTCTTTGTTGATCAGACGCGTAGCTTCACCACGAGTAATCACCTTCACTTTCGAGGTCAGGCTCTTAAACGTAGTCACAAGAACCGCCACCAGTAACGCGATCCAGGCGATACTCAGTATGGGATGACGGCCAACAAATTGCATAATTTCTTGCATGGGGGGTAACAACTCCCGACGTAGTGATTAAAAAAACCAGGAAAGGAGTATACCTGCGCGGTGCGGCAAATACAGCCAGCGCGTTAACTGGAATGCAATTTTGCGGGGCACGACGAAAAAAAAGCGCAAATCTGGCATCGGCTTGCCGCGAGCGGTCGTATATTTTGATCTTCAGAGGCTATTTTATCGATTCAGCTGTAGTAAAATTACGCAAATTTTGACTCTTGAGTATGAGGTTGTCGCAATGTCGGTTTCTAAAAAACCTATGGTACTGGTGATTCTGGATGGCTATGGCTATCGTGAAGAACAGCAGGATAACGCCATTTTTAGTGCTAAAACCCCGGTAATGGATGCACTGTGGGCCAATCGTCCGCATACCCTGATCGACGCTTCCGGTCTGGAAGTCGGTCTGCCTGACCGTCAGATGGGTAACTCCGAAGTAGGCCACGTTAACCTGGGTGCCGGCCGCATCGTGTATCAGGACCTGACTCGTCTGGACGTTGAAATCAAAGATCGCGCTTTCTTTGCTAATCCAGTGCTGACTGGCGCGGTAGATAAAGCGAAAAACGCAGGTAAAGCAGTACACATTATGGGTCTGCTCTCCGCAGGCGGCGTACACAGCCACGAAGATCACATCATGGCGATGGTAGAACTGGCAGCTGAACGCGGCGCAGAAAAAATCTACCTGCACGCATTCCTTGACGGTCGCGACACCCCGCCGCGCAGTGCTGAATCCTCGCTGAAAAAATTTGAAGAGAAATTTGCTGCGCTGGGTAAAGGCCGCGTAGCGTCCATCATTGGTCGTTACTACGCGATGGACCGCGATAACCGTTGGGATCGCGTTGAAAAAGCCTATGACCTGCTGACTCTGGCGCAGGGTGAGTTCCAGGCCGATACTGCCGTTGCTGGTTTGCAGGCAGCTTATGCTCGCGACGAAAACGACGAGTTCGTGAAAGCGACCGTTATTCGTGCAGAAGGTCAGCCAGATGCGGCAATGGAAGACGGCGATGCGCTGATTTTCATGAACTTCCGTGCTGACCGCGCGCGTGAAATCACTCGTGCATTCGTGAACGCTGATTTCGATGGCTTCGCGCGTAAGAAAGTGGTTAACGTCGATTTCGTGATGCTGACCGAATACGCCGCTGACATCAAAACTGCGGTTGCTTACCCACCCGCTTCCCTGGTTAACACCTTCGGCGAGTGGATGGCGAAAAACGACAAAACTCAGTTGCGTATTTCCGAAACCGAAAAATATGCCCACGTTACTTTCTTCTTCAACGGTGGCGTAGAAGAGTCGTTCAAAGGCGAAGATCGCATTCTGATCAACTCACCGAAAGTGGCTACCTACGATCTGCAACCGGAAATGAGCTCCGCAGAGCTGACCGAAAAACTGGTTGCGGCCATCAAGAGCGGCAAATACGACACCATTATCTGTAACTATCCGAACGGCGACATGGTAGGTCACACCGGGGTGATGGAAGCGGCGGTTAAAGCGGTTGAAGCACTGGATCACTGCGTGGAAGAAGTCGCGAAAGCGGTTGAGTCCGTGGGTGGACAACTGCTGATCACCGCTGACCACGGTAACGCTGAACAGATGCGCGATCCGGCAACGGGTCAGGCACACACGGCACACACCAACCTGCCAGTTCCGCTGATTTATGTTGGTGATAAGAACGTGAAAGCGGTTGAAGGCGGCAAACTTTCTGACATCGCGCCGACCATGTTGTCGCTGATGGGTATGGAAATCCCGCAAGAGATGACTGGTAAGCCGCTGTTCATCGTGGAATAATCCCTCCCCATGAGGGGAAAGGCGATTAATACCATGACACGGGCCGTGAAACCGCGCAGGTTTGCAATCAGGCCCATCATCTACGCCAGCGTTCTTAGCGCTGGCGTATTGTTGTGCGCCTTTTCCGCCCACGCGGATGAGCGTGACCAACTCAAATCTATTCAGGCCGATATCGCCGCAAAAGAGCGCGCGGTACGCCAAAAGCAACAACAACGCGCAAGCCTGCTCGCACAATTGAAAAAGCAGGAAGAAGCGATCTCTGAAGCCACCCGTAAGCTGCGCGAAACGCAAAACACGCTCAATCAACTCAATAAACAGATTGATGAGATGAACGCGTCGATTGCCAAACTGGAGCAGCAAAAAGCCGCCCAGGAGCGCAGCCTCGCCGCACAACTGGATGCCGCATTCCGTCAGGGCGAGCATACCGGTATTCAGCTAATTCTCAGCGGTGAAGAAAGCCAGCGTGGACAGCGTTTACAGGCTTATTTCGGCTATCTCAACCAGGCGCGACAAGAAACCATTGCCCAGTTGAAGCAAACGCGTGAAGAAGTCGCCATGCAGCGTGCTGAACTGGAAGAGAAACAAAGCGAGCAACAAACGCTGTTATATGAACAGCGCGCCCAACAGGCGAAACTGACTCAGGCTCTGAACGAGCGTAAAAAGACGCTGGCGGGGCTGGAGTCTTCCATCCAGCAAGGTCAGCAACAGTTGAGCGAGCTGCGCGCCAACGAATCCCGTCTGCGTAACAGCATTGCCCGTGCGGAAGCCGCGGCGAAAGCGCGTGCAGAACGAGAAGCACGTGAGGCCCAGGCGCTTTACCATGCTCAACCACCACCACCAGACCGTAGCCTTGCAGCCAGTCAGCCAGAATCACCCGACCGTCGGCAATCGCTTTAACTTCAGTACCTTCAGAGGCACCAATCACCATCCCTTTCCAGCGTAATTCACCCTGTAGCTGCTCGCCATAGCGATGCAGCGTCGGCCCGCGAACCGGCCAGAATGCCTGACCACGCGGCGCGCCCCGGCCAGTTGAGCGAGCTG
>OQWI01001305.1_pt1 | contig 10880 bp, 8 predicted proteins | sample 1691551 | NCBI WGS metagenome assembly OQWI01 (sample SAMN03418259, study PRJEB22391) | human gut metagenome | biome: human-gut; feature: organic feature; material: feces | host: Homo sapiens | place: Tanzania | collected 2013-01
GCCGTTGCAAGGATAGGAATAAGATGGCTCCAGTACCTCCTCCTGAAGTCCAATCAGGCCATTTATAAGTTTGAACACGGACCCCGGTGGATAGGAAGCCATCACGGTTCGGTTGAACATTGGCTTGCGAGGATTCCGGGAAATTTCGGAATAATGCTTGCCGATATCCGAAAGCACCTCAACATCTATACCCGGACTTGAGACCATGGCAAGAATTTCCCCGGTAGAAGGCTCAATGGCAACTACCGACCCCACCTTGCCGGCCATCAGTTCCTGTCCGTACTGCTGAAGGTGCGCATCAATCGTGGAAACGATGTCTTTACCCGGAACGGCTGGCTTGTCTTCGGCTCCGCCTGCATATGGGGACTGCACCCTGTTTTTGGAGTCCCTCAGATAAATATGATATCCTTTTTCGCCCCGCAACTGCTCTTCCATAGCGGCTTCAAGGCCCGTTTTCCCTACATAATCCCCTGATTTATACTCAGGATGCTTCTCTATGTATGCCGGATCGACTTCTGAGATATAGCCCAGAAGGTTGCCTCCTGCGTTGAAAGGATATTCGCGAATGCTTCTTACCTGCGCCTTAAATCCAGGGAAAAGATATTCCTGCTCGGCAAACTTCACGTACGTCTCCATCGGAACCTGCTTCAGCAGCGTCTGAGTCTGATACCCTATACGGCTACGGTACTTGTGGTAATACTGCATTTTCTCCCTGATAAACTCCACCGGGACATCAAGGGCGGAGGCGAGCGCAGCCGTATCAAGCTGCTTTACATCCCGAGGGGTGACCAAAATGTCATAACAAACTGAATTTCCGACAAGTATCTGGCCGTTTCTATCATAAATCACTCCGCGCGGAGGATAAATTACCGAATAGACCATAGAATTGTTGGAAGCGTCTATCTTGTATTTGTCGTCTATGACCTGAATACAAAACAGCCGGACAATCAGTATTGCTGCCACCACCAAAAGTCCGCACAGCAATTTGTTCTTGCGGTTCATCTCCATCTGGAACCCCCTTCTGAAGACAATGTGGATACAATATAGAAAGACAGCGGAACCGCAACCGCCAATGACACGGCACACTTCACGACATCTATCCAGAACGGACGCGTTCCGGCGCTGTCAACCGCTATATATATCAGCAGGAAAAGTAACGTGACAAGAAGAATGGAGAATACCACTTTACGCCATCCCTGACGCTCAACGGAAAGATTCTCCGCACGGGAATACACTTCATTGCCGAACACCAGCCACACCACATACTGTCTGGAAAAAGCCACCGGCACCAACGCAAGCGATGTAAGTCCAATCGGACTCACCGAGAAGAAATCAACTACCACCCCCGTAAGGAAAGCGACCATCATGGTTTTGAAAACACTCTGTCTTATCGGAAGGAAAAGAATCAGCGCCGGAAGATAGACAACCATCAGGAACTGTGTGAAATTACAGAAATTCCACAACAGTATCTGTGCTATCACCAATATGATGTATTTTATTGTCAACCCGTTAATTCTCATCACCTTTTCGCGTTTTCCGTTGCTTCCAATGATTCTATTTCGGCCTTATCCCGGTTCTCAACTATGGTCACGTAATGTATGTTGGAGAAATCCTGAAACAAATCCACATCCACCTTCACGGTAGCACCGTCCACCAGATGCGTACCGGAGGTCACGCCGATGGCAATATTGGCGGGAAATATGCTCGAATAGCCGCTTGTCCGCACCGTGTCCCCAGGCTCGATGGCGTGATGTGGAGGGATATCCCCGAGCCACGCCCCGTCGGTTGTGAGTCCATCCCAGTACATGGGAGCCGTCAGACCGGCCTCGCCTACCTTTGCACTCACCGTAAGATTGCCGTTCATCAGCGTCAGCCCGTATGCATAATGCTCATCCACGGCACTTATGATTCCCACAACACCCTTATCTGTAATTATTCCCGAACCGGCCACAACGCCGTCAGAGCGTCCTTTGTTGAGAATAATATGATTGTGAGCCGTGTTTCGCGTCATCCTTACTACAGTTGCCGGAATATAGGTAAACCGGCTGTCGGCGACCGATACGGCAGCTGCAACTTCCAAAGCACCCTCCTCCGCTTCCTTGTAACGTGCAAGTTCGGCACGAAGTCTTGCATTTTCCAAGGCAAGCGAGTCATTCTGCGAGTTCAGTCGGAAATGATTGCGAACCGACTCGCTAAACCCGAACAACGACGCCTGAACTCTCTGGGAAGATCTGTTGAACCATGTATTGTGCAGGGCGGAACTGTAATTGAGTATAGCAAGAGCAGCAACCTCCAAAAGAATGAAGATTGCCGCATTCAAAATCACCGTCAGAGTCTTGTGATGTCTTGACATCTGCTACCTCATAAGGAAAGAATAGCTGTCCGTATGCTTGAGCGCATCACACGTACCCCTTGCCACTGCGTGGAGAGGGTCCTCTGATACATGGAAGTCTATATTGACCTTGTCCTTAAACCGCTTGGCAAGTCCTCTCAGAAGAGCTCCACCTCCGGAAAGATGTATTCCATTCTCTACGATGTCAGCATACAACTCCGGAGGAGTGTTTTCAAGAACATGCAGTATGGACGTCTCTATCTTGGCTATGGACTTATCCAGGCAGTGGGCTATCTCCTGATATGTGATGGTAGCCTCCACCGGATGGGCCGTAATGAGATTCGGTCCGCGGACAATGAACGGTTCCGGTTCCTCTCCGTCAAGGTCAGGAATTACGGCACCGATAGCTATCTTTATCTTCTCGGCTGTAATCTCTCCTACCTTTATGTTGTGCTGCTGGCGAAGATAGCTCTGGATATCACTTGTGAACACGTCTCCTGCGGTGCGGATACTTTCCTGCTGCACAAGTCCGCCAAGGGAGATGACAGCTATTTCCGTGGTTCCGCCACCTATATCGACAACCATATTTCCCTGCGGAGCTTCTATGTCAAGCCCCATACCAAGCGCAGCTGCCATAGGCTCGAAGATAAGGTACACATCCCGTCCTCCGGCATGTTCCGTAGAGTCACGCACGGCTCGGATTTCCACTTCCGTGGAACCGGACGGAATACCGACCACCACTTTCAGATTAGGACTGAAAATATTCCTGTGACGACTGGTAGCCTGCTTGATGAAGCCTCTTATCATCATCTCCGCAGCATTGAAGTCTGCAATGACACCATCGCGCAGAGGGCGGATGGTCTTCATGCCAGGGTTGACCTTCTCATGCATCAATTTGGCCTGCTGACCAAAAGCGATGCATTTCCCCGTATTGTTATCTATTGCTATGATACTCGGCTCGTCCAGAATAATCTGATCACCCTGATAAATGACCGTGTTGGCCGTTCCGAGGTCAATTGCCAATTCTTGATTAAGAAACGAAAATGCCATTTTGATTCACACTTGTCTTGTCAAAAAACAAAAGTAATGAAAATTACTTAATTTTGCGAAAAATTAATGTCAATGAAGAGAAAAATTTATGGCATATTCGTCGCTGCCGGCAGCGGAACGAGGATGGGAGGAGACACACCGAAACAATTCATGTCTTTCGAGGGCAAACCGGTGCTCCAGCGCACCCTCGAAACGTTCATGGATGCCTTACCGGAGATGAAGGTGATCACGGTTCTTCCGCACAACTATTTCCAGACATGGAAAGACCTTTGCGCCATAAATTCTTTTTTCTGCCCGCAGACACTGGTCGCAGGCGGGCTCACCAGATTCCAATCTGTAAGACAGGCACTTTCAAAAGTCCCTGACGATGTCATAGTGTTTATTCATGACGGTGTAAGGCCGTTTACAAGCACGGAACTTATACGCAGTATGGCCGAAAGAATGGAAGACTGCGAGGCCCTGATACCCGCAATGCCGGTTACGGATACGCTCCGCTCCACAAATCCGGAGATTCCGGATCCGGACAGATCTTGTACGGTAGCCGTGCAAACGCCGCAGTTTTTCCTTTCCGAAGGCATAAAGAAAGCTTATTCCGCTCCGTATAGGACAAGTTTCACCGACGATGCTTCGGTAGCCGCTGCGGCAGGAATCAAAGTGGACATTTTCCCCGGAGACAGATTCAACATCAAAATTACCACTCCGGAAGATTTGATCATCGGGAAGGCTATTCTGTCAATGAGCCGGTCTTGAAACTGACCGCATTGAAATCCTTTACCCACACTTCTCTCTCAAAGGCCTGATCAAGGGATATCATAGTATTTGTAGCCTGGACATACGGAATATGCTGTATCGTATTGATAAGCATATTCATAAGATGCTCGTTGTCAAAACAGTACGCTTTCAGAAACAGCGCGGCTTTACCTGTTATAAAATGACACTCCACCACTTCCGGTACATGCTTGAGAGCCTCCACCACTTCCAGATACTTGTTGTCCTCGGACAAACTGACACTTATGAATGCACATACGTTCAAGCCTATGGACGAAGGCTTGATAATCATTCTTGATCCGGTAACTATCCCCATGCTCTCCATCCGCTTGAACCGTTGATGCACTGCAGCGCCCGATATATTGCATTCGCGCGCTATCTCCAGAAACGGCATTCTGGCATTGTTGACCAAAAAGGAAAGTATCCTCCTGTCAATTTCATCAAGCTGATAATTCGGCATAAGACTTATTTTTTGGTTTTTGTTTTCCTGTATCCGGTGCCGGTAGGTTTTCCCGCTGCAATTATTGACTTGCAGTCTTCTTCCGTAAGTGAAGAAGCGTCGGTTCCCTTGGGAATCTTATAGTTTCCGCCGGCGTGTTTGATATACGGGCCGTATCTGCCCTGAAGAACGCTGATATCCGAAGCCGGGAAAGCGCTTATGACGGCCTTTGCGGAATCTTTCTCTTCATTGGCTTTCCTTATAAGGGCAACACATTCATCCAAAGACACGCTGAGCGGATCCACACCGCGCGGAAGAGATATGTTCTTGTCCCCATATTTCAGATACGGACCGAAACGCCCTTTCATTGCCACCACTGCAATTCCTTCATACTCACCCACCGTGCGTGGAAGACTGAACAGCGCCAATGCCTCCTCAAGAGTTATATTCTCTATCAATTGTCCCTTGGCCAGACTTGCATACTGCTTGTCGTCCCCTTCACCCTTCTGCACATACGCGCCATACTGGCCGAATTTGGCCGTTATCGTCTTCCCGTCGGAAGGGTCGGTGCCAAGAACGCGCTCCCTGTGGTCATATTCCCCGTCCTTGAGCGTCTCGTCCACTCTTTCGTGGAACGGTCCGTAAAACCGGGAAATAACCGAGTTCCATACTGTCTTGCCGTCGGCTATACTATCAAAGTCCTTCTCAACGTTGGCCGTGAAGTCATAATCCATGATGGACGGGAACTTCCTCTCAAGAAAATCTGTCACTATCATGCCTATTTCCTGCGGCATCAGTTTCCCTTTTTCCGCACCGACGACTTCCGTCTTATGAGACTCCGTCACCTTTCCGCCGCGAAGCGAAAGGTTACATACGGGTTTCTTTATTCCGTCCTTATCGCCCTTCACGATATAGCCGCGCCCCGTAGTAAGGGTTGTAATGGTAGGAGCATAGGTGGAAGGACGACCGATGCCGAGTTCCTCAAGTTTTTTGACAAGGGTTGCCTCGGAATACCTGTAAGGAGCCTGCGTAAACTTGCATTCGGCAGAAATAGTGGCAGCCTTAAGACTGTCTCCCACATGCATTTCCGGCACTATTGCATTTTCATTGTTCTCCTCCTCATCATCCTGACTTTCCATATAGAGTTTAAGAAAACCGTCGAACAGAACTTCTGCCGCCTGAATGTTGAATTTCTCGGGGCGACAATCTGAAGACACTTTTATCTGCGTATTCATAAGAGACGCATCCTCCATCTGAGAAGCGACAGTGCGCTTCCAGATAAGAGAATAGAGTTTCTTCTCCTGTGCGGTTCCCTCTATCTCCGTATTTGCAATATATGTAGGGCGTATGGCTTCGTGCGCCTCCTGCGCGCCTTTGCTCTTGGTCTTATATTGACGAGTATGGGAGTACTCGGCCCCATAAGCATTGCTTATAAACTCTTTGGCCGTACCAAGTGCGAGTGTGGAAAGATTGGTGGAGTCGGTACGCATGTAGGTGATAATACCTCTTTCATACAGGGACTGCGCCACACGCATGGTCACACTGACAGGGAAATGCAGTTTCCTGGAAGCTTCCTGCTGAAGAGTGGAAGTGGTGAACGGCGGCGCCGGATGACGTACGGATGGTTTCTTGTCCACAGATGACACCGAAAAAGCCGCATTCGCGTTGTCTTCAAGGAACTTGCGTGCATCATCAAGACTATCGAATCTGGTATCCAGAATACCTTTCATCTTCACCGCCCCGGAGAGGAACTCTCCTTCTACCCTGTAAAACGGCGTACTGATGAAATTCATTATCTCTTTTTCTCTGTCCACCACCAGACGGAGCGCGACAGACTGAACCCTTCCGGCGGAAAGGCCCCTTTGAATCTTTCTCCATAGAACCGGGGACAATTCGAAACCCACAAGCCTGTCAAGTACACGGCGGGCCTGCTGAGCATCAACGAGATTCATGTCGATATCCCTCGGATTACGAACAGCATTGAGAATGGCGTCTTTTGTAATCTCATGGAACACTATTCTGCGAGTACGGGCCTTGTCAAGCCCAAGAGTTTCGCTCAAGTGCCAGGATATGGCTTCTCCCTCACGGTCCTCATCGGACGCAAGCCACACAAGCTGAGCCGCATCGGCAGCTTTTTTAAGCTCGGCCACGACTTTCTTCTTATCTGACGGCACGACGTATTCCGGTCTGAATCCACCATCAACATCCACGCTGAGTTTGTTGTCCTGAAGGTCTCGTATGTGTCCGAAACTTGACTTTACAACAAACCCGTCACCCAGAAATTTCTGTATGGTCTTGGCCTTGGCCGGAGACTCCACTATTACTAAATTACCCTCCATTTTCGTCTCTATTCAGTTTTGATATGCAAAGAAAGCCACAAACTCGGTAAAATTCAAAATTTAATCGTTAATTTTGCAGTTGTTTTTCACCAGTCGTAATATATTACGACAAATTTTTGTGACGATGAAAGATAGTACTAAGAAAACAATTGTCAAGTGGTTCTGGATAATAGTAGCGGCTCCTTTCGCCATTCTCGTTGTCGCTCTTCTTCTTGTCAGCATCTTCGCCAGGATTCCTTCATTCGAGGAGTTGGAACACCCTGACAACAAACTCGCAACACAGGTTATAGCCGAGAACGGAGAAGTTCTCGCCACATTCCACATAGAGAACAGGACCTACGTAAGTTATGACGAACTGTCGGAGCATCTCGTAGATGCGGCCATAGCGACAGAAGACGCCCGCTTCTACAAACATTCCGGAATAGACATGAGAGGTCTTGCCCGAGTGGTCGTAAAGACCATCCTTCTCGGCGACTCAAGTCAGGGAGGCGGCAGCACCATTACCCAACAGCTCGCAAAGACCCTGTACCCGCGCAAAGAGGTGAACAGCAAGATTCCCGGCTGGTCCAAAGTCGTGATGGTCGGGACCAAACTCAAAGAATGGATAACCGCTGTCAAACTGGAAAGAGACTACACTAAAGAAGAAATAGTCGACATGTACCTCAACTCCATTTTCTTCGGAAGCGGAGCTTACGGAGTCAAAGCAGCGTCGGAGACGTTCTTCGCCAAAGAGCCGGCCGATCTCTCCATAGAAGAGGCGGCGATGCTCGTGGGAATGGTCAACAAGCCGACTCGCTACAATCCGGTTCTCAACCCCGACAGGGCTCTTGACCGCCGCAATTTCGTAATAGGCCAGATGGCAAAGAACGGATATATCACCAAAGAAGAACGCGATTCCATAGTACAGATACCTATCACTCTTACATATCAGGTGCAGGACCACAACTCCGGAAGAGCACCTTACTTCAGGGATATGCTCAGAAGAGACATGTCCGCCTCGAAGCCGAAACGAAGCGACTATCAGTGGAATGAGGATTACAGCCAGGATTCCCTGCGATGGAGAGAAGATCCTGTCTATGGATGGCTCAACAAGAACAAGAAGGCCGACGGCTCAAAATACGATTTGGACAGGGACGGTCTGCGCATCTATACCACCATCAATTACAAAATGCAGCAGTACGCCGAAGAGGCCGTAGCCGAGCACTTGGGAAAGAACCTTCAGAAGAGTTTCGACAAAGAGGTCAGGTGGAAGAAAAACAAACCTTTCGCCAATACCGTGGACGCCAAGACCGCACAGATGCTCATGAAGCAGGCCAGACGCTGGAGCGACCGGTACAGGCTTCAGCATAAGGCCGGAGTAAGCGACGAAGAAATCTACGCCCAGTTCAGCAAGCCTGTAAAGATGAGGGTGTTCGCATGGAACTCCAAAGGATACGCAGATACTACGATGACCCCGGACGATTCCATAAGATACTACAAATCCATTCTCCGGTGCGGATTCGTGGCCATGGAGCCGGTGACAGGGTATGTAAAGGCCTATGTGGGCGGACCGAACTACCGGTATTTCAAATATGACAATGTCCGTCAGGGCAAACGCCAGATAGGCTCAACCGTGAAACCGTTCCTGTACACTCTCGCCATGCAGGAGGGACTCACCCCTTGCGACAAGGTTGTAAATCAGTCACAGACCTTTGTGCTGTACGATGGTTCGACATGGACTCCGCGAAGCACGGACAAGGAAGAGTGGCTGGGACAGACCGTGACCCTAAAATGGGGACTGGCACACAGTTCCAACAACATATCAGCTTTCCTGATGAAGGAACTCGGACCGGCGGCCCTGGTAAGGATGATGCACCAGATGGGAATAAAAACCCATATCGACGAAGTCTATTCGCTTTGCGTGGGACCGGCGGAGGTGTCCGTATTCGACATTGTGGCGGCATACAACACGTTCCCGTCCATGGGTACATACGCCACGCCTCAGTACATAACCCGCATAACGGACAATAACGGACGGACCATCGGAGAGTACTCCAACCAAAAGCGCGAAGCCATCTCCGAAGAGACTGCATATCTGATGATTAACCTCATGAGCGGGGTTATCAATGAAGGAACCGGCTCCCGCCTCCGCTCCGTCTATGGCCTGAGGGGCGAAATTGCCGGAAAAACCGGTACCACGAACGACAACTCCGACGGATGGTTCATAGGATACACACCTAACGTTACCGCCGGCGTGTGGGTAGGAGGAGAGGACAGACAGGTTCATTTCAACTCTCTTGCCCTGGGTAGCGGCTCCAATATGGCGCTCCCGATATGGGGTATATGGATGAAAAAATGTCTCGCAGACCCGTCCATAGGGTGGTCCATGGAGAACGACAGATTTGTCGCACCTAATGTCGGGGAATTCAACTTCGACTGCAGCACGCAGGGCACAAACCTCGGCGGCTACAATGAAGAAGCTCCGGCTGAAGGACAGAACAAGAGCGAGGAAGAAGAAGATTATTATTTCAATTGATAAATCATATGGCCAAGTATAGCACGATTGCTGTCATCTATGGCAGCGACACTTCTGAAAGCGAAGTGTCTTGCAGAAGCGGAGAATTCGTAGCATCGAGAATCGACGGCAACGAATATGACATCTATGAGATTTACGCCCGCTTCGGAAAGTGGTCTCTTGTCGCATGCAAGAAAAAGAATTCCATGAGAATCACCTTCCCGGATGGAGCCAGACCATCTGTGGACAAGAATGATTTCTCGGTGAACGTGTTTGGCGAAAAGGTCAAGTTCGACTATGCATATATCGTGCAGCATGGCGCACCGGGAGAGACCGGACAACTTCAAGGATATCTGGAAATCATGAATGTCCCGTTCAACACCTGCGACTCATTCGTAAGTGCAATCGCCTTCGACAAATATTCCTGCAAATCAAGCATCAAGGACAGCGGACTTGTCAAATTGGCACCTGACTGCTACATCCGTCAGGGACTCGACCTCAAATCTTTCTGTGACAAAGTGGAGAGCAGCCTGAAATTCCCTGTGTTCGTAAAGCCCACCAAGGGAGGATCAAGCTTCGGCGTAACACGGGTGACCGGAGCCGAAGAATTGGCATCCGCCGTGCAGTATGCATTCTCGGAGGGCCAGGCCGTACTGGTAGAACAGGGCCTGTGCGGACGCGAGATCACATGTGCGGCATACTTCGACGGCAAGGAGGTGAAAACTCTGCCGCTAATCGAAATAGTTACAGACAACGACTACTTCGACTACGACGCCAAATACAACGGACATAGCAACGAAATATGCCCTGCCGAGGTATCGGAACAGCAGAAAAAGCTCGTACAGGACACCACCTGCGCAATATACTCTCTGCTCGGATGCAAAGGTGTGGTACGAATGGACTACATCCTGGCGGAAGACGGACTTTACTTCCTGGAAATCAACACTATCCCGGGAATGACAAGCGCATCCCTCGTACCAAAGATGGTGCGCACTGCCGGTATCGATATCACGGAGTTCTTGAGCACCATTATCGAAAGTTCCCAACCGGATGCTGCTTAAAGACTTCATCAGCATCTCCATAGAGAAACTGCAGCGACAATACCCTTCACAGGAAGCGAAGGGTATTGTCGTTATGTTGTGCGAGGAAAGACTCGGCGTCAAGAGTTACACCCACATAGTGGAACCGTCTTATAGAATACCCGACTCCGAGCTCAAAGTTCTGGAAGAGGACATTTCAAGACTGTGCGCAGCAGAACCGATACAATATGTCCTCGGATACTGTGATTTCTACGGACACAGGTTCAATGTGAATCCGGAAGTGCTTATTCCAAGGCCTGAAACGGAGCAGCTTGTATCCATTGCCCTGCAGAAACTTAAATCCCAATCCTGTGCAGAGGACCGGTGTCAAGGCACCGCTAAAACAAAAGTTCTGGACATGTGTACAGGCCTCTGTAGA
>OQWI01001306.1_pt1 | contig 10877 bp, 7 predicted proteins | sample 1691551 | NCBI WGS metagenome assembly OQWI01 (sample SAMN03418259, study PRJEB22391) | human gut metagenome | biome: human-gut; feature: organic feature; material: feces | host: Homo sapiens | place: Tanzania | collected 2013-01
TGCTTTCCTCAAGCGACTTCGTTATTATATCACTCCTTTTTACAAATTGCAACCCCTTTTTTCAATTTTTTTAAATTTTTTATTTTTTCTTAAAAAACAATTTAAAAGCCGCATATTTGTCGCATTTTCATATTAGTGTATAATAAAACTTTCAACGCTTTTAACTATACCCATTATTTAGTCGATTATTCAATACACTTAAAATTATTTTATCAACTCTTTATTTCAAATGTATATCTGTACTTTATACTTATTACTTCCCATATACATTATATAAGAAAAGTGTATTTTATAGGAGAAATAATCTTGACAAAAGTTTTTATTCTCTATATAATAGTATCAACAAGTAAATCCCTCTAAAAGCGATGACGGGAACAAGATATTTAGGTATTTCTTCAGAGAGCAGCTGTTTGGTGAAAAGCTGTGATTACCTTTATATGTATAGCTCATCCCCGAGTTTTCTGTGCGAGGTTATGTAGTGCAGAACGCACGACTGCGTTATCGGTCAGGACTTTGTTGGAAGTCTGTAAGGGGTGTACAGTGATGTGCACCTAAAACCGGGTGGTACCACGGATGTTTTATTCGTCCCTTTTTAGGGGCGATTTTTTGTGCAATTAATTAGGAGGCACTTTATATGAAACCAGGATTTGAAAAGTATATTCCTTTTCAGCAGATTAAGCTTGAAAACAGAGAATGGCCAAACAATGTAATTACAAAAGCACCGATATGGTGCAGTGTTGACTTGCGTGACGGCAATCAGGCGCTTGTTGACCCTATGAATATGGAAGAAAAACTTGAATTTTTCCACACGCTTGTTGATATGGGCTTTAAAGAAATTGAAATAGGATTTCCGAGCGCATCTGAAACAGAGTACGAAATCTGCCGTGAATTGATTGAGGGCAACCATATTCCCGATGATGTTACAATTCAAGTACTTGTTCAGGCAAGAGAGCACCTCATCCGCAAAACTTTCGAGGCAGTTAAGGGCGCTAAAAATGTAATCATTCATTTCTACAATTCAACATCTACTTTACAGAGAAAAGTTGTATTTAAAACAGATATGGAAGGCGTAACTAAGATTGCCATTGAGGGTGCAAAGCTCATCAAACAGCTTACTGATGAATATACAGGTGATACAAACTTCCGCTTTGAGTATTCTCCTGAAAGTTTCAGCGGCACTGAGGTTGAAAATGCCGTATATATTTGTGACAAGGTAATGGAGGCACTCGGCTCTACAAAAGAGAACCCTGTTATTCTCAATCTTCCTAACACTGTTGAAATGTGCACACCAAACACATACGCAGATCAGGTTGAATATTTTATTAAACATATAAAGAACAGAGAGGCTTGCATAATCAGCTTGCATCCGCACAATGACAGAGGCACAGGCGTTGCGTCGGGCGAGCTTGCACTTCTTGCAGGTGCAGAGCGTGTAGAGGGCACACTCTTCGGCAACGGCGAGAGAACCGGTAACCTTGACATTGTTACAATGGGACTTAATATGTTTACACAGGGAGTTGACCCTAAACTCGACTTCTCTAATCTTCCAAAGCTCAGAGAGATTTACGAAAGATGCACAGATATGAAAATCAATCCTCGTCAGCCGTATATCGGTGAACTTGTATTTACTGCTTTTTCGGGTTCTCATCAGGATGCTATCAATAAAGGTATGCAGTATATGAAAGACAGCGGCACAGAATATTGGGAAATTCCATACCTCCCTATCGACCCTGCCGACGTCGGAAGAGAGTACGAACCTATTATCAGAATCAACTCTCAATCAGGTAAGGGCGGCGCCGCATTTGTAATGAGCCATAACTTCGGATATGACCTTCCAAAGAAGATGCACCCTGAATTTTCTAAGCTGGTTCAGGCAAAATGCGAGGAACTCGGCAGAGAACTTATCCCTAAGGAACTTTTTGAAGTATTCAGCGAAAATTATCTTGAAACAAAGCAGAAATACGCTCTTACTAAGCGTAAAATTTACGAGGAGAGCGAAAACGGTAAAGATTATGTGCACTTTAAGGGCAAGATGACTATTAACGGTGCCGACGAAGTTACATTAAGCGGCGTAGGCAACGGCCCGATTGACGCATTCTTTAATGCTATTAAGAAATTCGGACTCGACAAATACGAATTTATCTCTTACAGCCAGCACGCTATTTCACAGGGTTCAGATTCAAAAGCTGTTTCTTACATTGAGCTCAAAAAGCCTGACGGAAAGAACATCTTTGGTATCGGCATTGATTCAAATGTCAATGTTGCATCTGTACTCGGTGTACTTAATGCAATTAACAGAGCTGAAATGTAAAAATATAAAATTAACAGTATAATATCAATATAATTATTAATCCGCTCAATTTTATTATAATTTGAGCGGATTTTAGTTTGTTGGTTTAATGTAAAAATATGGTTCACCACCAAAAGTTTAGTTTTAAAATTCAGGTCAACCCTTTTTAAAGGGTTGCGGGTTTGGGCAGAGCCCATAAAACAATAAAAATGCACTGATTTTAAATATAAAATATTAAGCTGTAATTGCACAATATAATAACTAAACTTTAGATTATTAAAGATTTTAAGATAAAATAAAAGTTAAGACTAATGAGTGGCAGAAAGTAAGAAAGTCGCACTTTAGCAATCTTAGAGAAACGATATTCTAAAGAACACAAAGAGGTTTGCGTGTGTGGCTGATTTGCCCTTAAAAAGTGGCAAATTAGTAGTTTTAGTAGCGTGGCTTTTCCTTTGTTGCTGTCGCATTTTTAGGATTTCGCCGTTATGTTCAATCCCCCAAACAGCAAGCTGTTTGGCTATTAAAATTTGCTATAACATAAAATTTTGTGGGCGTTGCCCACACCCATAACCTTTGAAAATGTTGACCAAATTTTTAACCTTGGGACGGAAAGTTTAGTTTTGCTTTACTTTGTTGCCCGATGGAAAGTCGCCTAAACCACAACTTACGCAACTAGTGCAATTAGTCTTTTAACATCTTTATTTATACAGTCACACTTTCTGTATTCTGCAATATTATGTAGTGTAAACAGAAAGGAGGCAAACGCTTATGTGTAACTTTTTCGGTAATGGCAACAACTGCTGCTCATGGATTATTCTTCTTATAGTTATCCTTGCTTGTTGTGGCGGTAACGAGTCTTCTAACGGTTGTGGCTGCGGCTGCTAAAAATTAAGTATAAAAATAACCCCCTCAATTGCGAGGGGGTTAAATTCTGTTTGTCTATAAAACTATAATGCGATTATGCACTGTATGCAGACCATGAATCGTGGTTATTGTTTCCCTGAACAGGAGAAATCTGGATTGAAGTAAATCCTGCCTCTGCAATGTTCTTAAGTTCTGCTTTAATGTCGGTGTATTTCCAGTCAAAGCAATGGAGAATAATACCGTAATAAAATTACACATATGACAAAATAAGCAAAAACCTCTTATTTGCGTATAAAATACATTTTAACGCTTTTATCATAACAAAAATGTATTGAATTGGCAGCCTTATTATTGCACAATAAGTGCAAAATGTTTTTGGTTATTTTGCTAAATTAAAGCTGCTTGCACTTTGCTTTTGCTAAAATTTTATATATTTAATCTTAAAATAAGCAAATATTTACGCAAATTATTTGTTTGTTTTATTGAGCAAGTATTTATAGATTTATAAAAACATTAATTTTATTTTGTCAATATATGTGTATTGAAATTTACCGATTTTGTAGTAAAATATCTTTATAGGATGTGATAATATGAAAATAGGTCTTATAGTTGAGGGCGGTGCAGCACGCACCTACTACTCCTGCGGCGTTATGGACGAAATGTTGAAAGAAAATATTTACGCCGATTATGTAATAGGAACTTCGGCAGGTATTTCCAATGCTGTGTCCTATGTTTCAAAACAAATTGGCAGAAACTATATAATAGGAACAAAATATTTAAACGATAAAAGATATATGGGAACAAAGTATTTGCTCAATCCTAAAAAGCGCTGCTACTTTAACCTTGATTTTATTATGGACGAAATTCCAAATAAACTTGTTCCCTTTGACTACGATACTTTTGCAAAATTTAAAGGTGATGTAATCGCAACTCTTACAAATATAAACACAGGCAAAACCGAGTATGTGCCTGTTTCACGCTATGACAGAAGATTTGAAATACTAAGAGCAACCTGCGCCCTGCCGCTGCTTTTTCAGCCGATTATAATAAACGGAAACGAATATCTTGACGGCGGAATTACCGACAGCATTCCGTTTAAGCACGCTTTTGATGACGGCTGTGACAAATGCATAGTTATACTTACGCAGGCAAGGGATTACCGCAAAAAAGCCGACAAAACGCTCAAATTTTCCGCAAAGCGCTACAGAAAGAAACCTGAATTTGCAAAGGCGCTTTTAAACAGACCGCAAATGTATAACAAACAGCTTGAAGATATAAAAATGCTTGAAGAACAGGGACTTGTTTATGTAATTGCGCCAAATCAAAGTCTTGGCATAGGCAGAACTGAAAGCAACCCCGAAATAATAGAAAAAATATACAAACAAGGTGAGTCAGATTTAAGAAAACACCTTGATAAACTTAGAAAATTTATTGAAAATTAAAGGTGTCCCTGTATCTGAAATTGCAAAACAATTGTTCAGAAGAATGGGCAAACGGAAGAATTAGTATGGAGCAAATATGATACCTATTTATATGACGATTGCAAAGTTTTGAAAAATTTGCTTAACATACAAAATGAAGCTGATTTAGAGTTAGCCGATAAATACAAATTTAAAAATTATAGCCTGTTTTGCACGAATACTTAGAAGATTAACTCTTATCTCTTGACTTTTTTACATTCATTTGGTACAATAGATTATGTTGCAACGGGATGTAGCGCAGCTTGGTAGCGCACACGTCTGGGGGGCGTGGTGTCGCAAGTTCAAATCTTGTCATCCCGACCATTACACGCTAACCGCTCGGTCAGCGTGTTTTTTTCTTACTGTAATCCTTTTTATAATGAGGTGAACATATATGCAGATTTCAAGCAGATTTACTCTTGCCGTTCATATTCTTACCTGCATAAAAACTTTCGGTGACAGTAACAAGATTACAAGTGATTTTTTGGCGTCAAGCACCAATGTTAATCCTGTAATTGTCCGTAAAATTCTCGGGCAGTTAAAAAAAGCGGGTATAGTGGAAGTAGCACGGGGTTCAGGCGGTGCTGTTTTGGCAAAGCCTGAAAATGACATAACATTTCTTGATATTTATAAAGCGGTAGATTGCGTGGGTGACGGCGAGCTTTTCCATTTTCACGAAAATCCTAACCCGCTATGCCCCGTCGGACGAAACATTCACGCCGTTCTTGACGACAGGCTCATAAAAGTACAGCAGGCAATGGAAAAAGAGCTTGCGTCTGTTACATTAAACGATGTTTTGGACGATACGCAAAATATAATAAAATCACAACAATAAAATAATTTGATTAATAATAAGATTTTAAGTATTTTTCTCCTTTTTGAAAATTCTTAAAATCTTTTTTTATTTTTATCGTTGTAACTATTGACATTACAACGAGTTTGTGATAATATATCGTTGTAATAATTAATGTTACAACAAATTCAACACATAAATATTTTTACGGAGGTTTTATTATGAAAAAGACAGATTACAAAGAAATCAAATTAGAAAAAGGCACTATCTTTGAATATTCATTCGGTGAAGTAAAGTTATTGGTTTACCGTACAAATGACTTTATTGACGATGAAGCAATTATGCTTGTAAAAAACAACAAAACAGTTGTTATCGAATCGCCTTGCTTTAATGACAACATTGCAGAGCTTGAGCAGTTTATTAAAGATACAGGTACTCAAGTTGAGGGTGTTGTACTCGCTTATCATATGGGCGGCGGCACATTCTTGCCGAATGTAAAGAAATATGCTACTAAAAAGGCAAATACTTACGGCACTGTCGGTGGCGGTAAAGCTTTAGTAGAAAATTTCACAAAGGCTTTTGGCAATATCTTCGATTCATCAATTCACTCGGTTACAAATATTATTGCAGGCGAAACATTAAAAATCGCAGATACCGAACTTAGCATTGTAGAAACTGCTGATGCATTTGATATTGTTTTCCCTGAAATCAATGTTATTTACACTCATATGCTTGGTCACGATTGTCACTCAATCATTGGCGGCAACGCTCACGCAGATGCAATGATTGCCGACCTTGAAAGCTACATAAACAAGAATTACAGCCTTATCCTCACCTCTCACTATGACCCTGAGGATACAGACGATGTAAGAACAAAGCTTGCTTATGTTAAGAACATCAAGACTATTGCGGCAAATTCTGCCGATGCCGAGGACTTTAAAAACAAGGTAAAGGCTGAATATCCAAACTATTCGGGTCTTAATTACCTCGACATAACAGCCGGTGCATTTTTCCCTGCTTAATTAAATTTCTCTGCAATAAAATAAATTATAATCCATATTTAAAGGGCAGCCCATTATTTGGACTGCCCTTTTGAGAAGTATAGTAGTGTCAGATATTTAAAATCGTAATTATTTTTCCGTCATATGTAAGCACATTGCTTTCTTGCAAATTCTTTAATTCTCTCATCAATGTGCTTATATCCATTTGTAAATGGTCTGCGAGCTCCTGTCTTGTAAAAGGAATTTGTAATTTGTCACTTTTTTGCTCGCTTTTTAGTTGTCGCAAATACTTAATAATTTTATTTTTAGAAAGAGATTCCGCATTAGCAATTATGCGCTGCATAACATTTTCTGTCATTCTGTAAAAAATACCGATAATGTTTTGCTGAACTCTGTTTTGTAAAAAAATAATCGACGGATCGGTTATTAAAAACGAATTTGTTTCAAGTGACAAAACAACCGATTTTTTCCTTGCCTCTACCGATACCGTCGGATACGGAGTATCCAGGCTTATGGCTATCAATTCGTTTCCGTCGGGTTCAAAATGATTTATAAATGTTTTCACACCGTCTATATTAGTTTCATAAGAAGCTATTGAACCGTATAAAACAAAAATTGATTTATCAAGTTCAACATTAAGTATTGCGCCACGATTAAGTTCAAAAATCTTAAATTTAGTATTATATAGAAATTTCTCTATTTCATCATCGGTAAATCCACGAAAAAGTTGAGAATTTCTTAAATGCTCGATATTTTTTTCGATTTGATTCTCCATAAATATAAACAATACTCCTGATTACAAAATATGTACTACAATTAAGCTGTCAGATTGATAAAACCTGACAGCTTTATTATATCACTCTTATTTTTTTATTTCAACGCAATTTTTAAAATCATCAGTTTTTAACGGTATATTTTCCGTTTGAACTGCCCGAAATATAAAACTTGGCACTGCCTGTAACAGGAATATCAACAGTCTGACTGCTGCCATTGTTGAATATTACATATGTAGCATCGCTTGGAATATCAATGGTATAAACACTCTGACCTAATTCATTTGTTGTTGACTTTGTCATTGATTTTCCCGGCCATGATGTCATTTTTGTATTGCTGTCAGACCAATAGTAGCAATTCACATTACCCCAGTTGTAGTTATCTGTAAATGTCATAGTATATTTGTCAGATACAGATGAAGTTGTAGGTTGGGTTGTCGGTGTCGGCGCTGTAGTAGGCTGTGTTGTAGGTTTAACCGTTGTCGGCTGTGTCGGAGCGATTACGCCTGTGTATTGACCTACCTTGGCCTCACTGCTTGGCTGATTTGCAATGTACAGCATAATGTATGTAGCATCTCTGATATCAACAGAACCGTCTTCGTCAACATCGGCAGCAATCTTTTGTTTCTGATTAAATGTAATCATTTCATTGATGCAAAGCTGAATTTCAGTTACATCGCTGATTGTAATTTTACCGTCCTGATTTGTATCACCGATAAGTACGCTTTCAGCAGGAGATGTAGTAGGCTGTGCTGTTGTTGTAGGCTGTGCCGTAGTAGGTTGTGCTGTTGTACTCTGGGTTGGTACAGGCGGATAATAATCTTCAAAAGTGTGATTTGCTTTGAATATCTTTGTAGTGCCGTTGAGATTTAATCCCGGCTTTGCATCTGCAGGATAACGCTTGCTTGCAGAGTTTGTGCCGTCACTGAAAATAACCGCACCGTTTGCAAGTGAATCTGAAACTTCAATTACATAATAACCTGTAGAAGAATCCAAAGTCATTTTTTCGCCCGGCCATTTTGCATTAGAAACTGCATCTGAATAAATATAAGCATATATATTTGACCAGTTATAAGATGAATTGTCAAAGTAAATTTTTTGCGTTAATGTCGGGTCAACCTTTGTGTAAATGTAGGTTTTATCGGCTGAACCGTTGGCGTTGCTTGCCTTTACATTGATTGTTGTCTTTGTACCGTACGCAAGACCTGCGCCGATTGTAATTTTCGTACCGTCAGTGAATGACTGATATTTACCGCCGTCAACGGAATACTGCGAGTTTTCAGCGTTCTTGGTATTTAATGTAAGTGTGTAAGTTTCCGTTTCGTATGTAGAAGAACCCGGAGTTACGCTTACCCTTGGCTTAGGATTTTCTTCTTCATAAATAACAGCAATACCGCTTGAGCCGACCTGACCGCTGATTGACGATGAAGTAACCGTAAATGTGTTGCCCGAAATTCTGTCAACATATGTACCCGGTTTTGCATAGCCTCCGCCGTTTTCAACAGAAACCTTACCGCTACCGCTGCCTTTTACAATAACAGCACCGCCGTCTTTACGGGTAATTACGCTACAGTCGTTTGATTTTTTATAACAATCGGCTTTTCCGTTCATGGCATTATGGAATTTATTAACTTCCGAAACCTCACTGCTTGTAAAGTGAGTGCTGCCTTTTTCACCGATTTTTATATCATCTTTAATTTTTGATGACGGACGAGAAAAATAAAGAGCCGTTACTTCATTTTGGCTTGCCGCAACAGCATATGCACGGTCAATAACATTTTGGCTCATATCATTTGAATAGCCCCAATCTTTGTTATTCGACCAAGTGTCATGGCTTTCGGCCCAATAAATGAGTTTATCGCTGGAAATACCACGATCACACCAGTTTCCGGACGAATCAGGTGCATCACCGGAATTAAATGAATCACGCAGAGTTTTACCGTAATTGCTGTCGGTTACTGTAATATAGTCTGTATATTCTTTCATTATATCTTCATTTCCGGATGCTCTGTCATCAGGGCCGCCAAGAATTTCACCATAGTTATACAAACCATACTTTGTTACCGAACTCCAGAAATTATCGCCCTCGCTCGGAACGCCAATATGTTTTGCTGCGTCCCAGCGAACACCGTCAACACCGACTGACTTTAATTCCTGCATATAATTTCCTACTTTTTGCTGAACATATGAATTTTCAGTTGCGATATCAGGCATACCGATTTCTCCGTGCGTTACCTGCCATCTGTTTTTCCAGTCAATACCACCACCAAAAGTATGCCAATACTTTGATGGCTTTAAATCATCTTCTATTCTTGAATGGTCGCCTGCAAGATGATTTGCTACAACATCAACTATTACCTTGATACCATAATTTTCGGCTTCTTTACATAGTGATTCCAACTCTGCCTTTGTACCGAGTTCGTTAGTACCTATATAAAATCCCAACGGCTGATACAACCACCACCATGTACCGGTTCCGCCACCGGGCTGTGCAGGTGAGGTTTGAATTGTTGTAAAACCTGCCTCGGCAATATTATCTAATTCTGCCTTAATATCATTGTACTTCCAGTTAAAGCAGTGCAAAATTACACCGTCCTGAATGTTGTCCATTAAATCGTAATCGCCGGCAGAAACCGAATTTTCATCTGATACAACTACCGCATTTGCCGACACCGCAGCTGTTGCAAAACAAGGCAACAACATACTTGCCGCAAGAGCCGCACTGATTATTCTTTTATTCTTTTTCACGCTTTTTCCTCCCGTAAAATGTTAATTTCAAAACCTAAAAACCATAAAATTACAAAAAGTTTCTAAATAATTGCCTGCTAAACAAAAATCACCTCCAAAAACAAGGCATAATAACAATGTTTACTATTTATTATAATAATTATTTTTCCCCTTATATAATGGTAAATACGAATGTTTATCTTAAGAGGAATAAAATTTAACCGTTATTTTTTGTTCATTTTCACAAACAAGTTCTTAATGTCAGCAAAATTTAATTTATAATATCAATTATAATACAAAGCTATGTTAAATTAATTAAAAAGCTTCTGTCTTAATATATTGGAGCAACAATAATACATTACTGTTTAGCGGAATACTTCGTCAGGTAATTATAAAAGCTTGGTAGGCAATAATTCACCCCGATTTTTGATAACAAAACAAAATACCCGACTATGGCGTATAACCATAGTCAGGCATTTAATAAATTCTGTTATTATTTCACAAATTTACCGAGAATATCGAATTTTCCGATAATAGGGAGCTTTTTGCATTTACCCTGTACTGCGTTTACAATACCGTAAATTGCAAGAACAATAAAAGCAATTGACAAAATTGTGTTTATAAAACCGAGTATTGTAAGCAAAACTCCGCCTACTCCAAAAATAATACTTCCACGGAATATGATGCTTATAATTGTGGCTAAAATATAGTAAATAATAGCCTGTGCAACAGATAAAACAGTAATATTCAAACCCTGTGTTGCATGAAATCTTGCGTACTTTGAATCCTTTGCCGCAAAAATAGGTACAAGTACAAGCAAACCGATATAAGCAAGCACTGCCATAACCTTGTTTTCTTTGATATCCATAGGATCAAACTCTGCTGTAACATCATCACTGTTCAAAAAGTTGTTCTGCTGTGGATTTTGGTTATTGTTCCAAGAATCGTTGTTGTAATTGTCCATAGTTT
>OQWI01001308.1_pt1 | contig 10866 bp, 21 predicted proteins | sample 1691551 | NCBI WGS metagenome assembly OQWI01 (sample SAMN03418259, study PRJEB22391) | human gut metagenome | biome: human-gut; feature: organic feature; material: feces | host: Homo sapiens | place: Tanzania | collected 2013-01
AATCCCGGCATTTCATGTCTTTATCCGTCCCTTTGTAGACGATCACTTGACATCCGGCAGCCGGTTTTTCGTGGCTGACCTGGACGGCGTGACGGATGAAAGGGAAAGCGTCGATACCAAGCGGGTTGGGACGAAAATCAAGCTCCGGGCGGAAATCGGTATCGCTGGTATTGTAAAAGCTGCGGTTAAGTACATAAAAGAAAAAGCCGAGAGCAGCAAAAATCACACCGGCAACCGGAGCGCTGCAACCAACACCGGAAACTGGAGCGCTGCAACCAACACCGGCTACTGTAGCGCAGCCACAAACACCGGCGACTATAGCGCAGCCACAAACACCGGCAACCGTAGCGCAGCCACAAACACCGGCGACCGTAGCGCAGCAACCGTTGATGGAAAGGAGTCTATTGCAATCGTCACCGGATTTGGCAGTAAGGCATCCGGTGCCCTTGGCTGTTGGCTTGTCCTAACCGAAAGGGGTCTTTGGTATGGAGGGACCCGCCCAATTAAAGAGGTGCGAGCGGTAAAGGTGGACGGAGAGTCCATAAAGCCCGGCGTGTTTTATAAACTTGTGGATGGAGAGGTGATTGAGGCATGACCCCGATATATGTGCCGGATGCCATCTGGCCGGACGACTACATGGATTGGGTCCATCGGTACTGCCCTGTCTGCAAAGCGGAAATCCACAGCGACATCTATGTACGCAAGTGGGATGATGAGATCATTGCCTGCGACCAATGCATCGATGACCACTTCGAGGAATACCTCGATGAGTACGAGGCGGGAGAGATCAAGAAGATTGACGCTTACCTTGATGGGGACAAGTATTTCGAAGAAGCAGAACAGTATATCAGACCGTATTAAGGAGGAAACATGGAGACCAACTATTTTAGAGAGCTGAACAGCATCGACTGTTCGGACAAGATCGAGAAGAAGAACGGCCTTTCGTACCTTGCATGGGCGTTTGCGTGGGGTGAAGTAAAGAAGCGTTACCCTGATGCGACCTATACCATCTACGAGGATGAGGCAGGATGGTTTTATCACACCGATGGAAAGAGCTGCTGGGTAAAGACAGGCGTGACCGTCAACGGCATCGAGCATATCGAGTACCTGCCGGTCATGGACAACAAAAACCAGTCCATCCCGCGGGACAAGGTAACATCCTTTGATGTCAACAAGGCCATCCAACGGTCGCTGACCAAAGCCTGTGCTAGACACGGCCTCGGCCTGTACATCTACGCAGGGGAGGATTTGCCGGAGGATGCTGAACGAGTCCCCGACCCTGTTGAATTCTGCACCGACTGCAAGAAACAGATCGTCAGCATCAAGAAGCGGAACGGTGAGAACTGGCCTGTAAAGGAGATTGCCGCATACAGCGAGCAGCGGTTCGGGCGCAAGCTCTGCCCTGACTGCCAGAAGAAAGCCTTTGCAGCGGAGAAGGAGGCCGAAAAGAATGGAGCTTGACCTATGGACCGAACTGCAACAGAAATCGGCACAGCTTAATACATCCGTTAAGACCTTGCGAAATTCGGGAAGCGAGTATGCTGCAGCGGAGCGGGACTATAAAGTCCTTCTCCGCACCGAGTGCTTAAAGCTGAAAGACGAAGGTGTTGCCATCGGCCTGATCGACAAGACCTGCTACGGGATACCGAGCGTGGCAGAAGCAAGGTTTAAGCGAGATGTTGCCGAAGCAGTCTACAAGGCGAACTTAGAGGCCATCAACAGCCTTAAACTGCAAATCAGGATCATCGATAACCAAATCGGCAGAGAATGGGGACAGGCTGGGAGGTGTGACGGTTGAAAAACGAATGGGGCGAAGAGCTTGACAGAAACGGTTACGCTCCGAGCATCGTACAGGCCGACACATCAAAGTGCTTTTTGTGCCAGCGCTCCGGCGTAAAGCTCGACCGTCACGAAATCTTCGGCAACGCCATGCGGAGCAAAAGCAAGCGCATGGGCCTTTGGGTGGCACTGTGCCACACGCCATGCCACCTGACACACGCGCACGGCTGTGCAGAGGTGATGGACTGGCTGCACCGGCTGGGCGAGCAAGCCTGTATCGACAACTACGATTTCACGATCCCGATGTTCCGGGAGGAATTCTACACGAACTATTTGGAGGAAACAGAATGCTGAACAAAGCAATCCTTAACGGGCGGCTGACGAAAGCCCCCGAACTGAAGCAGACCAACAGCGGTAAGAATGTGTGCAGCTTTACCATTGCAGTAGACCGAAGCCGTGACCGCGAGAAAACAGACTTCATCCCCATCGTAGCATGGAACAAGACAGCCGAATTCGTGAACCAGTGGTTCGGCAAGGGCGACCTTATCACCATTGTCGGACGCATCGAAGTTCGCAGCTATGAGGACAAGGACGGCAACAAGCGCACGGCCACAGAAATCATCGCAGAGGAGGTTCTGTTTGGCGGCAGCAAGAATACCACCAGCGCATCAGAAAAGCCAACAGAGGTCAAAACAGACCAGTTTGAACAAATCGAGGACGAGAACGACCTCCCTTTTAATTGAGGGTTACGCTTCCCGGTAAAAAGCGACAGGAGGACGAAATGAAACTGAACATGTTTATTACAGCACTACAGCTCGGAGAGATTACAGACCCAGTAACGGATGGGGTCATGCTCCATGACCTTTCGATGGAAGAGATAAAAACGGTCTTCTCCATCGTGCAGGACCATAGCAGGCTGAATTCCTACTTAATCCCCGCAGAGGAGGGATTGGATGCCTAATCGACTTATTAAGGAGTCGATCAAGCGCAGTCCGCAAATAGACCAGCTCTCTTGGTTTGATGAGGTCGTTTTCTATCGGCTGATTGTAACGGCTGATGATTACGGATGCTGCGATGGCAGACCCATCGTACTCCGCAACGACCTTTTCCCGACCAAGGAAAATGTGACTAAAAAGGCAATCGAGGATGCGATCTCTCACCTGACCTCTGTCGGCCTGGTTCGCCCCTATCATGACGAAACGAGCGGCATGCCATACCTGTTCTTCCCGACATGGGAGAAACACCAACGAGTGAGAAACAAAATCAGAAAATTCCCCGAACCGCCAAAAGAAGCATTTTCGACTGATGATGGTCACTTGTCAGCAACTTGCTGTCAATTGACAGCGGATTGTCTGCTGGAATCCGAATCCAATCCGAATCCGAATCCGAATCCTAATCCGAATACCCCCCAAACCCCCCAAGGGGGTCGGTTCGCCGAGTTTTGGGCGCAATACCCGAAGAAAGTCGGGAAAGGAGCAGCAGAGAAAGCATTTGAGCGCATCAAGCCGGATAAGCAGACCTTTGACCGCATGATGGATGCCGTTTCTGCACAGAAGCGAAGCCGCCAATGGACGGAGAACAACGGACAGTACATCCCAAACCCTGCGACATGGCTGAACCAGCGCAGGTGGGAGGACGAGCTGGCACAGGACGGAACCGACAATGTGTTCCTGCAAATGCTGCGAGAGGAGGGCGAGCATGACCCGTTCTGAAACACTTGCTGTCATGTCGATTTTGAAGGCCGCATACCCCGGCTACTATCGGGACATGAAACGGCAGGATGCGGAAGCGGTGGTGAACCTGTGGTCGGAGATGCTTGCAGACTACCCTGCCAACTTGGTTGCAGCGGCAGTTAAGGCGCACATCGCAGGAGACCAGAAGGGCTTCCCTCCGCATATCGGAGCGATTATCGCATCCATCGGCGAGGTCAGTAAGCCCGCAGAACTGACGGAAGGCGAAGCGTGGGCGATGATCGCAAAGGCCTTGCGAAACGGCAGCTATGGCAGCGAGAGGGAATTTGCTGCCTTGCCGGAGACGCTGCAACGGCTTGTAGGCCATCCGTCACAGCTCCGGGAGTGGGCGATGATGGATGCGGGGACGGTGCAGACGGTTGTCCAGTCAAACTTCCTGCGAGGTTACAGGGCAAGGATGGAGAGCGAGAAACGACTGGCTGCAATGCCATCGGAAATCCGAGCGAAGCTGACAAACGCTGCGAACCAGCTGCCGAGCTTTGACATAGCGCTGGCGCAGCGGACGATGGAGGAGAATGCATGAAACACCTGGGGGATATCTGCAAGATAAACGGAGCAGAGATCGAACCTGTTGACTGTATTACAGGAGGAAGCCCGTGCCAGGACCTTTCCATCGCAGGGAAGCGAGCAGGGCTTGCCGGTGAAAGAAGCGGGCTTTTCATGGAACAGGTCAGAATCGTAAAGGAGATGAGAGAGCGTGACAGGAGAAATGGCAGAACAGGTGACATGGTCAGACCTCGGTTTCTCGTTTGGGAAAATGTACCCGGTGCCTACAGCAGCAACGGGGGGGCAGATTTCCAAGCCGTGCTGGAGGAAATTATCCACATCGCAGAGCCGACCGTTTCTGTACCTCGATTTGAGGGAAAATGGACAAAGGCAGGAGCCATTGACGGTGATGGGTGGTCTGTCGCTTGGAGAACTCATGATGCTCAATACTGGGGAGTCCCCCAACGCCGCCGTAGAATCTCGGTTGTCGCAGATTTTGGAGGACAATCCGCAGGAGAAATACTATTTGAGCGCAAAGGCTTGCTGGGGGCTGTTGAACCGGTCGAGAAGGAGAGGAAAGGACCTGCCGCACCGGTTAAGACAAGCACTTATATACCAGGCGAAACTGTGATCTGTTTGCAAGGAAACATTGTAGACCGTGATGCAACCTGTAACGGAAAAGGCTATAAGGAGGATGTAAGCTACACGCTGAATACTGTTGACAGGCACGCTGTTATTGATATGACACACGCTACATTGCAGGCAAGGATGGGGACGGGCGGAAACCAAATCCCACTTGCTTTCGGGATTGGAAATGGTCAATTGGCCTCTGCACAAAAACTGGCGGAAGAAAAGTCGCAAACGCTGGACACGATGCACGACCCGCAAGCGGTTTTATACAGGAGATGCGCGATTGCGAGGTATCAAGAGGATAGCACGGCGTCTGCGAGACGAGCGAGAGATTGCAAAGATTGTGATGACCTTGTTTGCGAGCAGATGGTGGTAAGACGGCTTACACCGGTGGAGTGCGAACGGTTACAAGGGTTTCCAGACGGATGGACAGATATCGGAGAGTGGATAGACGAGGAAGGAAGAACGCACAAACAGGCAGATTCTCCGAGGTACAAGGCACTTGGAAATTCTATTGCACTTCCGTTCTGGTACTGGATGTTCTGCCGGATGGCCGAACACTTGCCGGGGAAAGCGGCACTTGGCAGCTTGTTTGACGGAATAGGAGGATTCCCGTTGTGCTGGGAAAGCATCCATGGGAAAGGAACGGCAAGATGGGCAAGCGAGATCGAGAAATTTCCGATAGCTGTAACGAAGTTAAGATTCCAGGAGGAATCATGAAAATCATAATCCCAGAAATTCCGCCATCGCTGAACCAGTACGCAGGACGGATGAACGGCTGGGAGTACCGAGCAGAAAAGCAGCGGTGGATTGGTTTGATGCGAGCATACTGCAAAAAGCAAAAACCGATGGAAAAGGCCATAGTGACCATCACCTACTACTTCCCCACACGCCACCGGCACGACCCGGACAACTACAACGGCAAGATGCTGATGGACGGGCTGACCGACCGAGGCGTGATAGCGGACGACAGCTTTGACCATGTTGAGCTGCGGCTGCGTGGGGAATACGACAGGCAAAATCCGAGGACAGAAATAACAATCGAGGAGGCTAAACCGTGACAGAAGATTTTGGAAGGCCGCATATGACAAAAGCAGAGGAAGCGGAATTTGCGGAAAGATGGCTGCGCATCACTACGGCCATCAAAAATGCCGTAGAAAAGCGAAAAGCGACAGGAGGTGGAGAAGATGCCGTCAGCGGAACGGATTGCGCTGGTTGAAAGACTGGTGCGGGGAAACAAGTCGAACAAGGAAATTGCAGAAATATTGGGCATCAAGCAAAGCTCCGTCAGATCGACCATCGTAAAGTGCGGTGTGGAACGAGATAAGAACAGGCCGTGCAAGATGTGCGGTAAGCCTGTAGGGACTGCAAACCCGAAGGCGATGTACTGCAAGGAATGCGGGCGAAAGATGAAGTCGGAGTACGCAAGGAAAAGCGCACAAAGGAAAATGATCGAAGTGACCTGCGGATACTGCGGGAAGAAGTTTTTCGGCCATGAAGCGGCGAAGTTTTGCTCCAAGGTCTGCTACCAGAAGGCCGTGTCCGAGGGCAAGTATAACAAGGTTGAGAACCGCATCAAGCGGAAGCCGGGGAAAATCGACATCGAGATCCGCATCTGCGGGAAGACAAACGACCGCATGGAGAATGTAGATTACTACGAGGCTAGAGAGATATGGCGCAAGGGCTGGCTTGGCCGTGGCTACGCTGCGCTGGTGACCGTGGACGGCGAGCTGCTCGACACGATTCCAAAGGTAACAAAGTTTTTTGGGGTTAGGGGGGAAGGATATTGAAGCATTGGATTGCGGTAATTTTGATCGTTGTGTTTGCAGGGCTGCTGCTGTGGTACATGGGGTGGCAGTACATATTGGCACAACAGGCGATGGCACAGGCGGCGGTGACCGCCGAAGAAGCTGCGGAGCGAGAACAAGCCGCCTACTACAAAGGCTGGCAGGACGGAAAGAATTATTATCTTGAGAATTTTGGAGGGATAACATGGATGCAGTAAGATACCTCGAAGAAGCAAGAAGGATGTGTAGGTTTTTCTTGAATGTTGCTTGCGCTGGGTGTCCTGCGCTTATCAATCGCCAATATTGTATGTTTTCTGACGTGATTGTGAATTACGGAACAAAGACCACCGATGCTGTTAAGATTGTAGAGGAATGGTCGAAGGAGCATCCGATAAAAACACGGAACAGCGAGTTCCTGAAGCATTATCCTGACGCAAGGGTACAAGAGGATGGTACTGTTGAACTTTGTCCAAAATGGATAGATCAAAATTTTGACACAGGAAGTATCATATGCCATAGAACGCGTTGTGATGAATGCAAGGCAGAATACTGGATGCAGGAGGTAGAATGATGAAAGGGCTTGTAGTCACAACGGAGAAAACGATGCGGGTGCAGGAGTTTTCCGAGCCTGCACACAAGAGCATCGGCGATGCTGTAGGTGGATGGATTGAGATTGTCTGCCCCGTGCGCCTGAAGCGCCCGTACTGCATGATAGTCAACGAAGAAGGGGTGCTTCTTAACCTCCCGATAAACTCCTTCGGCAGTTTCCTTTACGGGATGGACTATCATGGGAATCCGATTTTAGGGGATATCGTGTTGTTAAAGGAAGGCATCGACAGCGATGGGGAGCGTGACATATTAGGGCTTAATGAACAAGACATTAAGTACCTGTGCGATATGGTTTCCAGCGGAAATGGCGCCAGAGATGGTATGTGGAAACCGGATAAGGAGATGAAAGTGTCTGGGCTGCCCAGCAAAGAAAAAGCAATCGAAGCATGGAATAGGAGGACTGACAATGGCTGAATACTTGGACCGGGAAGCGTTTAAGAAAAGCGTTGAGGAGCGTTATTGTAAGCCGTGTAAGGCGGAGGGAAAAGACCACAACGGATGCTGGTGTCGTGCCTGTTGGGTTGACGATATGCTCGATGAGGTAGATTGTTTCCAGCCCGCTGATGTTGCCCCGGTGGTGCGGTGTAAGGACTGCAAGCATAGCTGGGAGGATATAGGCGGACTGTGTTGCTCGCACGGGGTTTGCGTTGACATTACAGTGCCGGATGATTTTTATTGTGCATATGGGATAAGGAAAGAAGGTGAAGAAAGTGTCTAAATACATTGACCGGGAAGAACTGATACGAGACATTATTTCTGACATGGCTTTGTTCATGGGAACTCCCGACGATGTTCAAAAACATGACGAGCAATGCAACCGTGCAATCTCATATATTGAGAGCGCCACAGGTGCCGATGTAGTGCCGGTTGTGCATGGGCGGTGGATCGAGAGGGAAGACCAGATGCTGGATATTTATTACACCTGTTCCGCTTGCAACGAAGATTTCTACATCGAACAAACAGGAGACCCGGTAAAAGACCTGTTTACATACACATACTGCCCAAGCTGTGGTGCAAAGATGGACGGAGATAAGGAGGGGAAATGACAGACTACAAAAAGGCTTGCAAGTGGGAGCTTGGCAGGTATTACGAAAAGCTGATGGCCATCGACAGCCTGCAGGACGAGATCGATATGCTGACCGCCAGAATGGAGGGAATCAGGTCACCCAAAATGGACGCCACACCTGTACAGGGCGGCAGCTCGACCGCCGAGGAGCGCATCATAAACGCCATCTGCAATAGGGACAACCTAACCGTCAATCGCGAGCTGGTTAAGTGGCAAGTGCGGCAGATGGACCGTGGCTTGTCGATATTGACCGACCAGCAGCGCAGGATACTTGAGGTGGCCGTCATGCGGCGTGAGTACAATGCCATCGATAGATTATGTGACGAGCTGCACATCAGCAGGTCGGAGCTGTACCGCAGGATGGACGAGGCCATCAAGAGATACACCATTTGCAGATACGGTGTGACCGAGCTGTAAAACTTGGGACAAATGCGGGACAAAATTACGGCTAACATAGTGTATAATAATAGTGTGGTCAACCACACATTCTCTCCTTTTCAAAAACCTCCTTGTTATTAAAACTTCCCCCGCAGTTTTGGCTTCGGCATTTTCCATGGGGACACAAAAAGAGCAAGCATTTCTGCCTGCTCTTTTTTGTTTATCGCAGCTGCTCCGGCGTTGGCATCAGCCCAAGGAGCTGCTGCATCATGATGCGGGTGTAATCGTTGCAGGATCTTTGTCCACCACACCAGCTCTCCATGGTGCGGTAAGGGATCAGGAATCGCTCGGCCAGTTTGCGCTGGCTCATGCCGGCTGCGGATGCGATGTCCCTGACGCTGCGATGCATAGCGTCATAGATGGCTCCGACCATCTCGATGCGCTCTTGATCTGGGCCACCGTCAAATGTGCTGGACAAGGCCCAGTCGCTTACAAATGCGTCACGGTCGTTGGCGGTAAGTGCGTCCTCGCAGATGGTTTGATAGATTTTCATGTTGTCCTCCTTGGTATGGGGTTTCCCCCGCCGAAGCGGGGGATGTTGATTACTCGACGCCGCCGATGGCAACGGCATCCTCTACGGGACCATTGCGGGAGCCGGCTCGCAGCTCCTCTACCACCAAGACGTAGGCATCCTTGTGGCCGTCTCTGCGCATCCTGTTGCGCATGGCGATGGCCTCACGCTTGCGGGTGCTTCCAGTGCCCCAGTCCTGATCGTCGAGATCTTGCATAACAGCGTACCAGATGGTTTTTACATACTTTGTCATGATATATATCCTCCTGTGTTTTTTGGTGTTCCCCCGCCGAAGCGGGGGTATCCGGTTGGTTAATCCCAAAGGTGCTTGGTGCAATACTCGCTCCACTCGGCCTCCATGGTAACGATTGCAGCGTTGTAATCATCACCATTGATGATGGCATCCAGCGCCTTTTTGCCTGCTTCCGACTTTGCAATATTGTCGGAGTCTGCAAAGTCCTTTGCCTGCAGGTAAGCATTTGCCTTGGGGTACTTGGCGAGCATCGCCGGGAAATCGTAATTGGGCTTCTCCCGGACACCTACGCCGCCGCCACACTCCCCATCGAAGCTGGACCTAAACTCGTGATTCCAGTTTGCGAGGTCTTTCTTTGCAGCGAGGATTTCAGCGAGACCGGGGATCGCATTGACTTTGTCTGCACGGTCTTTGATGGCCTTTTGAGCCGCATCCCGCTCTGCCATCAGGATATCGACGATCTCCTGCTTTGCATCACGGATGGTGGCGATATCGCCCCGGCGGTTAGCTATGTCGCCTCTGGCGATGCGGAGATTGCCGGTGACGACTTCTTTACCCGATACATATTCGGTGGCCAGATAGATGTCGTACTCTTTGATAAGCTCCTGCGCTGTCATTTTCATATTATCCTCCTGCCCGGCTGGGCGGTCTTGGTCTGGGCTGCTGCCCTCTTACTGTCTTTATTGTACCACACGTTGTACGGTATGTAAATAGTTTTTATAGAAAAACATTCACAAATGTGAAACGGAAAATGCAGCATATTGCACAAAAGGAGGTAAAAACCATTGGATTTGATATGCCACAGGCTGCCGGGAAAGGCCGCAAAGATATATCCCGTATCGGATGTGCATCTTGGCAGCATCCTGCACGACAAAGCAGGATGGGAAAACTTCTGCCGCCGGGTGGAGGCGGAGGACGCCTATGTGATCCTCGGAGGCGACCTGATTAACAACAATACCCGTCATGCCGCAGGCAGCCCGTTTGACGACTATCTGCGACCGAGGGAGCAAAAAAAGCTGATGGTGGAGATGCTGACACCGATCAAAAACAAGATTTTGTGTGCGGTATCGGGCAATCATGAGGCAAGGACGGCCAAGGACACTGACCAAGACATTATGGGCGATATCATGTGCAAGCTGGATCTGGAGGACAGATACGCCGAGGATGTGGCATTTGTCAAGCTACAGCTTGGGACACGATCCAATAGGGACTCATCGCTGGTTGCCTACACGATGGCGGTTACGCACGGCTCCGGCGGCGGGATCTACACCGGCGCAACAGTCAATCGCAACGAGCGGTTTGCAAACACGATCGAGGGCATTGATGCATTGATAGTAGGACATACCCACAAAGGGACGGTATCCAAACCAAAAAAGATCGTTGTAGACAGCAAAAACAATAAGGTGACTACAAAACAATTGGTAGTGGTAAGCTGCACAGCATGGCAGCATTACGGCGGTTATGCAGCACGCAAGATGCTACTCCCAAGTAGTGAGAGCGATGCAGAGCAGCCACAGACATTGCTGTTAGGCTGTAACAAGCACGGCGACAAGCGT
>OQWI01001312.1_pt1 | contig 10838 bp, 11 predicted proteins | sample 1691551 | NCBI WGS metagenome assembly OQWI01 (sample SAMN03418259, study PRJEB22391) | human gut metagenome | biome: human-gut; feature: organic feature; material: feces | host: Homo sapiens | place: Tanzania | collected 2013-01
GCGAGGAGTGAGCATATAGATTTAACCAGTCCGTGAAACATAATGTTTGCCGTTATTAGTTTAAAATATATTTTTTGATATTGATGCTTAATATAGCGGCAGACTCTCCGACATCCGCCGCTTTCAACAATACCATTATTATGATTACTTTTTATTTACGCAAGATTTTGAAGAGGGCGGAGACCGGAGAACTCCGCCACCCTTAATACTGAGTTACTGTTTAGAGGTCTACTGTCTGACTGCGCTTTGCCCAGTCGAGGATCTTAACGCTTACAGAAATATAGTAGTTATTCTCGTCATCAGGAGCATTCGGTGTGATTGTTGGTACGGTCGGTGAACCTGGGTTAGAAACCTTATCAACAGTCAGACTATACCAGTTGTTGCGGAGCACACCATAACGACCGAGGTATTCCAAGTTTTTGTCTCCGTATGTAGGTTCACCAGCATTCCAAGGAGTCAACTCGTTGAAGTGCTTGATACGGGCAATATAGTATGAGGTACCACATGTATAAGCGATAATCTCACCAAGTTTAGCACTTACAGTGCTACTTACAGTTGCATCTAAGGCTGCGCTATTTACCTTTATTCCAATTTTAGAGAAATCTACTTTACCTGTATTGTCGATGGCTATTTTAGTCAAATCAACAAACACTTTGGATGCATCAATTGTGGCAGTTGGATTAGCTGCATTATATGCTTCAACTGTATAAGTGGTGATTTGTTTTGTCAGTGCTATCGGTGTCCATGTCTGAGGATTCTTACCAAGCATAAAGAATGTTCCTGCTTTTTCGGGATCCAACAAATCATTATTTTTCTTAGCAGTAGTACCAATAGTCTCTGTTGCATAATCCTTTGGAGTATACTTTGCCTTAAACACAACACGTGTAGTCTGACCCTGAGTCATATTATTTATATTGAAAGTATTCTCCAAGCAATACATGGACTCATCTGACTTCACGAATTTGGCATCTACTTTACCTGTAGTAGCTACATTAACAGGCGAAACAAAAGGAGCTTCTGTAAATTTTGCATCACCACCCATTATTGAGAATTCGTCGGTGTAATCGCTCAATTCTGTCTTGCCATTCAAGTTTGAGTAGTTAGGGTCCATACCCCAATATACACGCTTGAAAGTAGTTCCCGCTGAAGTATCGTAAAAACGAGGCGTTGTCCAAATATCAGCAAAATTTGTTGCACCACTATTCAATCCTGTTGTCACATGGACAGCATATGTTTTCTTGTTGAGAACATCAAGAGTCCAATCGTTGATGGCAACACTTGCACCACTATAAACGCCATCTGTGATATCTTTTTTTCCTGCTTTAACAGTTACTTTTGAAAGACCACGTTCAACATGTACTGTTGTTCCCTCATGTGAATTTGCTGCTTCTTTTGTGTTATAAATACCCTCAATTTTGACAAGAGTAGTAGGTTCTCCTGATGCGTTATACTGTGGAGCATTAGCCATAAATATACCCTTTTTAGAACTTGCATAATTTTCAGCATGTACTTTAGAGGCAAAGTCTGTAATATTCCATTTCTTGTAAGTTTCGTTTTCTGCAGGCATATCTACCTTACTGGTAGATGCATCAATATCATTATTCAAAAGAATAAGCGCATAATAATTATTTGCGGTGATATCTGTTTGATTAAGATTGCTTAATTCAGCGGTTACTCTTGCCTCTGTAGTTACACCATTTTCGGCAGTATTATCCTTATTCCAAGGAGCCATATTACCAATTTTTGCTGAGGTTACAAAAGTGTAATCATCCTCTTTGGCAGCCTTTTTAAACACAAGTACAGTTGCATTATCAACTGCATACTCACTTGCCTCACCGCCATTAAACTCTGGATCACCAGCTGCACGTGTTCCGCTTGTTGTCGGCAGATTGATTTTGAACGATGCATACGACACGCCGTTAGTCGGCTGTTCCGCATTAGGATTGTTCACTTCGTCGTTGCTTGAGCAACCTACCAAGGCTGTAGCCATAACAGCCATTCCGAATAGATTTTTAACATTCTTCATAATAAAAAGAATTTAGTGAATATAATTGTTTAACTTAAAAATTTGATCGTAAGGGGGTTGGGAAGGATGCTTTTGGTGGCACCCTACCCTATTTTTTCTATAGATAAATATTTTGAATGTATTATTTGGCGTTAGCTATGCGCTGTGCGTTAGCCTTTGCGTCCTCCGAACCAGCGGCAGCAGCATCGGCAAACAGCTGGCGAGCCAACTGATAGTCTTTTTTCATTACAGCCAAAGCACCACGTGCGTTAAGAGCGGCAGCCGAATTGTCGGCCTTCTGTAGATGCTTCTCTGCCGACGCAATGTCGCGGCGTTGAAGGTCGGCACATGCGGCATTCAGGTTGGCAGTTGGGTCGTCGGGGAACATGCGCACGGCAATATCGAACACCTCGTTAAATTCTGCCGAGCCCGGCTCCATTGTCTGTGCCACCAGGAACATCTCCTGTAGCGACAGTTGCTGCGGACGGGTCTTAAGTATCTGTTTGGCTTCCTCAACCGAGAAAGGCCTTACCGTATAGCTCACGGTGTAGTCGCTATGGCGCAAGCGCGGATAGATGTCGCTCATTATCACGGCATAGTCGTGTGGATAGAGCTGGCGTATGCGCTTGTCCTTGTCGTCGGGCGCAAGGCTCGAGTTCGAAATCTTTATTATCTCCTCCTTATTAGCCAAGTTAGACTGCTGCACCTTGCGGCGGAATCCGTCCCAGTCCTCAGGTGTAGAGTTTGAGCTGAACAGCTTGGCGTTGATAGGATAAAGATTTGCCACATAATTCTTTAGCGAAGCGGCACGCTCGCGAGCCAATCGCTCGTTGTTGGCGTAAGGACCGTCGGGCGATGCAAAACCATGAATGTTGATGCCCGTAATCTGCACGTTCTTGTCCTCGCGCACAAGGTCGATGGTCTTTGTAATCTTAGCCAATTCGCGTGAGTTGTCGAACAGGTCTACCACGATGTCGGTCTTGTTTACGCGGAAGCTTAGGTAAGCCTCGCCTTTCTCGGCGCGTTGCTTGCGTGCCTCGGCAGCCGGCTTAACAAATGCAAGGGCTGGCATCCAAGCGCCAAGGTTGTCGATAGTGGTGATAAGCGTGCGGTCTTGATTCTTAAGGTCGCCACATCCGCAAAGGTCCTGTGCGGCAAGCACCTGCAGCTGATCAGCCTCAACGGGGCGCATACGCTCTACCGACTGGCTGTAGATAATGCTCTGCTCGGTACCATTCTTGCGCAACACAACGATGGGCTGCTCGCCATTCGTGTTCTTGGCATCGAGTTTGCCGGCACGCTGCATGCGAATCTGCTGCGAACGGCCGTTGATGATGATAGGCTGCAAAGCAGTAGTGTCGCCGTCGGCGGCAAGCAAGGGAGTAAGTATAAGTTGCTGCTCGGCCTTGAGCTTAAGGTTGTTGAGGTTCAGTCTGAACGCAACATCCACCCGTTTGTTCTCTACATTAGTCTGCACATTGTCAATAGTCACGGCACCCGAAGCAACGGTCTGCGCCATGGCAGAGCTGCAAGTGGCTACTCCCATGAGACATGTCAGAAAAATGCGTGTCAATGAATTGGTCTTCATAACTCCTGGGTTTGTTATATTGTCTATTGAAGATTCTATACTTAGAGTTTTTTCTGTGTAAAAAGCCTCTGGTTTAAATCTTTTTCTCTTAATTCTCTATATATTAAAATATGTAGGCAAAGCTAATTGCCGCCTTGGTAGGTCCCACATAGTTGCGGTGCGAGTCCTTAAGACACTTGGCGCAACGTCCGTAGAGCTTGTAGGGACTGTAGGCGTAGCCCACACCAAGCGAAGCCTCGAGGTTCCAGTGTCGCGACAGCAACCATTGGTAGCCGTAAGTTACACCGGCTCCCACGTACCATCCCTCGTAGTGGCGTCCGCGTTTGGTCTTGGCTAAGGTGCCGAAGGGCAGGTCAACATTCTTGACGTTGTACTCGCCTACCAGAGCGTGCACACCAAAGAAGCTGCCTCCAAAGCGTTGGCAAGTCCACCAGCGATATTCGGGCTCGATGTTCCAAATGCGCACCCTCTTCTCTCCTGAGAAAGTCCACGGGTTGAGCGTGGCAAACACTTGTGCCGTCTGCTTCTCGGCTGTACCTATCTCCACACCAGCGTTGAGCGATGTTGTAGCCCAGCCCAAGAGATTGGTCTTCAATGCCACGTCCTGTGCCTTAACTGTGCCAGTCGTTGCAAGTAGCCCCATTGCCATTCCTAATATGTATGAATGCTTCATCGTTTTAGGCTTTTATTTTATCTAATTAATTATTACTATCGGTTTAAGTAAGATATGAATTCCATATTATTTAAAATGTCCATGTCACATTGTTGTTGTATGAGTCACATTTGTTGTAGTTTTGTTAGAATCAAATCTTATTTTGTCTTGTGCGTTTGCAAAATTATGACGAATTTTGATAAGCTGTATAAAAAAATATGAGAAAACCGTTACATTTCGCATGTAAACGTTTGCAGCAACAAAATTAGGGTACATTTCACACTAAACAATCCATAATTACCCCCCCGATAGGGTTTTATGACAATAAATTACAAAATAAGACAATTAATGTATCATATATGTACTTTGAGATATTGATTTGTGTCAATCTGGTAAAAGAAGACAAGAGAACATGGTTTTTTGGAAGACATGAGAACAGAAGAACATGTTTTTTGGGGAGACATGAGAACAGAAGAACATGGTTTTGGGGAGACATGAGAACAAGAGAACATGGTTTTGGGGAAGACAAGAGAACAAGAGAACATGGTTTTTTTGAAAGACAGGAGAACATGAGAACATGAGAAGAAGTGCAAAGGATTGCTTGAGCAAAACGAGAACAAGAGGTTTGGTTGGGCGTTGCCCAACACTCGTTGCTTGCGTATCCTCACTTAACCATTGGATTTTTCACTTTTCACTCTTCACTTAACTATTGGATTCTTCACTCTTCACTTTTCACTTTTCACTTAAACTCCCTTTTCACTTTTCACTTTTCACTTATAATATATGAACGCATACATTACTTTTATAAGACAAGGAAATGTTAAAAAATGAGCAATGAAATACAATTAAGGACTTTTTGTTTCTTTTTTATGAAACACAATGCCTAACTTTGCAATAAAAGAAAATGTATGGTACAAAATATCTTCCGACTTGTCTTAACAGACGAGGCACATAACTTTATAGAGAGCTTACCCGAAGCGGTATCCTACAAAATCTACTACAACATCAAGCGTGTTGCAGGTGGTGAGCGCAACAAAGAACTTTTCAAGAAATTAGAGAACTCGGAGATATGGGAATTTCGTACATTATACAACAAAACTGCTTATCGTTTGTTCGCCTTTTGGGATAAGGATAAAGACACATTGGTAATTGCCACTCACGGCATCATCAAAAAAACTCAAAAGACCCCAAGCAAGGAAATAGCGAAAGCAGAAGCAATAAGAAAAGAATATTTTAAAAATAAATAATTATGGCACAGATGAATCTTACCCCATTGGACGATGTGCTTGACAAGCACTTTGGGAAAGTTGGCACTCCAAAACGCGATGCTTTTGAAAGTGATGTGGATGAAGCATTGCACGCATACCGTTTGGGAGAAGCCATCAAGAAAGCTCGTATAGAACAGAACTTGACACAAGAACAGCTTGGTGAGCGTATCGGTGTAAAAAGAGCGCAGATTTCTCGCTTGGAAAGAGGTTATAGTATTACTATTCCTACTATGCGAAGAGTGTTCAAGGCTCTTGGTGTTGTAACCGCAACCATAGATTTGGGCATCGCAGGAAAAGTAGCATTGTGGTAAATAGTAATAGCATGAAGTCCTTTCTGTTGGCAAAAACAGAAAGGACTTTGTTGCTTACTTTAACTCTATCTCTATACTTTTGTTGGGCAGAAAAGAGGCTTTTCCTTCATAAAGTGGTTGGGTTGAATCATATTTGCCTGCGAAATCAGAGAGATAGACAGCCAAATGATAACCGTCAGTTGTTAAATTTGACAGCTTAAAACTCACATTGTAGTGGCACATACAGTCTGCCTCAACAGTGGGGTCGCCCCATGGAACCAAAACGATACAGATTGAGTTGTCTTGTGAACTAACCTGAGGTCTAAAACCATTTAACGCACAGTTTTCTCGGAGGTCAGCCACAGTGAAGTGACCTGTCCCATTTGCATCCACCGAGATAACCATCTTTGGAGACTTCTCCATTTCGCTTTCATAATATTCCGGGCGACTTTCTTTTGCAGAAAAGGAAGATGTGCAGCCCGAACTTATCACATCACTTATTCTGATTGGCTGCATTGCATTCTGCTCTGTAGAGCAAGAGCTCAAAGCCATAACAGAAAGAACTAAAAATACAACTTGTTTAACCATAACTATATCTATTTTTAATTTTGAATTGAACGAATTGACTCAATCAACTTATAAGTATCGATTATTGCTTCTAACGATTGTTCTGAGGAACTCTTTCGTTTCTCTACTGCATCGACAAAACTTTTGATGGTATCAAAGTAGCCTTGCGTAACTATCTGATTGTTATGGATAGTTGGCACGAAGTTATTTCTGTCGAACAAATGAACATCGACCCTCTTCCGTTGAAAAACTTTCTCGATAGGTACACCCATCAACGTAGATTGCTTACCTTTATATATTAAACTCTCCATCTGCTCCATTTCAAAGATACCAGATGAAGTGTTTACCGTCATGCACTCTTTTGCATCATTCCAGGAATAACCAGTTGACAGTTCTAAAACACCTGTAGCTTTTTCGTGTTCGAGTACCAACATAAGTGTATGATGCTCTATCCAGCCAGCAAACTTAACTTCTGCCTTTCCGAATAGAAACGTCACGTAATCCAATGGATGAACGAAAAGATCCAACATCGCATCACCCTCAGGATAAGACCCTGTGAGATATTTGAGATTGTAGCTCATTCTTCCCTTGCTCTTCTGTAATTCCTTTTTTAGGATACGGATGACGGGGGCATTCCGCTTTTGCAATCCAACAGTTACTTGCGGAAAGCCGGCCGCTTTTCTTATTCCGATTAGTTGCAACAGTTCGTCTTCACTCTGGCATGGAGGCTTTTCTATAAATAGAGCCTTGCCACTCTTGATAACCTCTGAAGCTATCGTGAAATGAGATTTTGGAGAAACCGACACAAACACGCCCTTAATGTCATCATCATGCAAAATATCATCTAAAGATGTTGTCGCACAGACATTGGGATAAGCCGCTTCTATGAACGGTAACTTGTCTTCTGACTTGCAGCAAATATATTTCAATGGAACATGAAGATAGTTCAGAACAGGGTACAGATTATTTGTACTATGGTTACCAATGCCCACAAAAGCATAATTTCCACCATATATCTGCTTCAACTGCCTCATGCTCCTTATCCGCTTATAACGTTCGATGATGTTCTTTATATATTCCATTAGCTATTAATTCGATTTATGTATTCCCTATATGTTTCATTAACGTTGTTTGTCCATTGATATTTTCCATAAACGACTTGAATAAGCTTTTTTGGCAGAAATCTTTCAAGGTTTCGCAGCAATATCAAATCATATTTGCGATGGAAGTTGATCCAACAGGTATTGCATTCCTTCGAGTATCTGCATTGCTCCTTATGTGCGAATCTCGAATTGAATATATCATCCAGCGAATGTGTATGGATGTTGCCAAGCTTCACATCGAGATTCTGGCATAGTGGAACATCGCCATTCGAGTGAATCACCAATTCGCTAAAGATACTTTGGCAACGCAACCTGAGATTACCGTTTCGCCATTCTTCATACAAGGCTACAAAATCAAAATTTTCTTCTGTATCATGTATGTTTTGAGGTATGTTTTGAATGTAATTTTCAAAATCTACGGAAAGAAGCTCTGCAGTAGTATCAAAGAAATCCATCGTTCCATAAATTCCGATTCTCACGTCAATGTCATATTCCTTTGCCACCTCTATGACATATCTCATATCAGAAAAGGAATTCCAGGGTGACAGGCAGAACATGAGGGAGATAGGAGCCTCATCTCTCACCACTTTCACAACCTCTATTACCTTATCATGCCCATTGCATCCTCTCATGCTCTTGTATGTTTCCTTATCACCATCAAGAGATACATACAAATGAGCAGGATGAAACTTTCTCACAGCATCTATCACTTTTTGGGGATTTAAGCAGTTGGATAGTAATGTATAATTGGGATGGTTCTCCTTGAACCACTCCATTATTACATCTGCCTCAGGATGAAGCAGGAACTCCCCACCTTCCAATCCAACAACCGTATGCTGAGAGATGCATTTACTGCGCATAATTTCCCTAATGTCTTTAAAAGAAAGATGCTCTACTGGCTTTTGCCAAATTGAGCAATGCTTGCAACGGGATTGGCATTTTGTTGTGGAATACAACATTAGCGTACTCAGCATCTTGTGCCGAGGACGTAACATATTGTTGAGGTACATAACCCCATTTCGTAAATAGTCTTTTGTCTTGTACATGCGTCTTAAGAAACTTTTGTGTTTCTTCTATTAAAGATACACCAAAAGTTTCAAAGACTGCATGAGGCATTGTTTTTACCATGTAAACCTAATTCCGAATGGAACGGTAATGGTAAATGGATGTTCTGTCCAAATGGTACGCGTCGTACTTCCATTAGGTATGTGCCAACTGAATGTTGGTTCCAGATAAACGCCCCAATTATTCGCAAAATTATATTGTAATCCGACACCCGTACCAACTGTCCATTGGAATGGCGGGGTAAAATGCCAGCTATCTGAATATGGAATTACCGTTCCTGTTACATATTGTTCATCTGTCTTGCCAGATAAAGGTATGTTCAGGATGATACCTGCGGATGTGTATGCTGTCCATCTGTTTGCGCCAAACCACTTGTATGACAAACGCAAAGGAATACCCAAATAATGAATTTTCTGTCGCTTTTGTACATAGTAGTCATCCTCACCCAATATGAATTCAGACTTCAGTTGGGAGTATTGAAGACCAGTCTCCATGTTCCAATTTCTATTGATAGTCTTAGTCATGGACAATCCAAATGTGATTGGTTTGTCATGATACTCATGCTCTACGATTTTTCCACCATTTTTAATGTTATTGATGTTGTTCGTATTGTTGATGGCGATTTCCATAAGAGCCTTTTCTGCCTCCGACATATGGCCATGCGCATTCTGCTGTAAATACTGAGAATATTGCTCCCAAGTTGAAAACATTTGTGGACCTGAAGGTTGAGGACCATCGGTTATATCTTCTCCCTTGCCCACAAGCATCTTATAAGCACTCTGAGCCAATGCAGAACCCACAGAACCCATGGCAAGCAGTTGCCACTTGCTTTTGTAACTTGGAGTAATTTCCTTTGCTATAAATTTTTCTAGCTCAGGAACAACCTGTTTTATTGTATCGAGTGAAGCGCTATCTTTATCTATTGCTACTACAATATTGATTGCCGAATCAGTCTTTTCATAACCAGTTTCGAAATCTGTTTTATGATCAGTTTTATAATCTGTTTGAATGCCAACAGAATCAACAACGAGGTAATCCGGCAAATTCATTTTGTCCTGACTTGCCGTTGCTATTATATTCTTGTCAACCACAGGTGATTGGGTAGTAGGCTGCACAGTTACACGATCAACAGAACGCTTTCCCTTGGCAGCATCATTTATATTGGCTACAGGTTGTTGCTCCTTTTCCGTACTTCTCTTCCAAAACAGATATTTATATATAGGTATGCTGACGAGCAATATGGAAATGACAGTCAGCATTCGCCTGTTTATCATATTACGCAACAATCCCTTTGCTCTTGTCAATTGTGATGATGAACTGTGTGGCTCAATACCAAGCTTTTCTGCAATTTCTTTATGCGAAAAGCCGTCAATGACAGCCATTCTGAACACGTTGCGGTATCCGGAAGGCAACTTGTCGATAAGCTCAAAAAGTTCTTTTTCTTCCAATTTGGAATCAGAAGTATAAGAACTTTCCACATCAAACCCATCCCCAATTTCCGAGAAAGATAGCACTTGTATCTTACGCTTCCTCTCTAAATATCGCAAGGATACATTTTTAGTAATGGCAACAAGCCATTCCCCAAACTTTGAAGCATCCTTTAGCTTTTCCAAAGAATAATAAGCTCGTATAAACGATTCTTGGACGAGGTCATCCACCGTGTCCTCGTCCTCTTGGGTAATTTTTATGCAAGCGTTTCTCATCCTTTGAGAATACGCATCATAAACTGTTTTCAAGGCGTCAGTATCACCTGCCTTTACTCTTTCTATCAGCTTTTCTATCTTCATGTTGGGTATGCGACATTGTGCACAATATATATAAGATACGTGAAAAAGCGAAAAGACTGCATAAGAATTTGTTAAAAACATAAAAATAAAAAAGGCCTAATGAACAAGAGATGGTTCACACAGCCAAATTAAGTAACAAATCACAGCCAAATTAAGTAACGAATCACAGCCAAATTGGGTAACAAATCACAGCCAAATTAGGTAACGAATCACAGCCAAATTAGGTAACGAAATTCGCAAATCACGGCCAAATTAGGTAATTTTGCCCATTTTTCTGCTAAAAAATGCCCGAATACCACAAACGTGGTAGCAGGAATACTACTCATATGCTATTTCAGAATCCAGAAAATCGCCGTACCTTTGCAGCGTCAATCAGAACAAACAGTCTGATGCCTATCATGACTGGATAACTGGGCGGCAATTTATATAAATGAATAAAATTGAATATTAACGTAAAATTAAAGAAAGGACATAGATTATGAGTACAGAAAAGAAACTTCGCTTTGAGACACT
>OQWI01001314.1_pt1 | contig 10822 bp, 24 predicted proteins | sample 1691551 | NCBI WGS metagenome assembly OQWI01 (sample SAMN03418259, study PRJEB22391) | human gut metagenome | biome: human-gut; feature: organic feature; material: feces | host: Homo sapiens | place: Tanzania | collected 2013-01
CATTAAGTAGCTAGGCGTGGTGTGCAGTGCTTTGGCTAAGATTTCAATTTGATTAATAGGAACTTTTTTAATGTAACCAGTTTCATAGCGTTGCAAGGTTGATTTACTTATTTGGGTAGCATCGGATAAATCTTGATAAGACATTTCCAGCGTTAAACGTCGTTCTTTTATGCGTTCGATTAAATCAGTTAATTCTTTTTCGCTCATTGTAGTCAACTCCTTTAGTAGAATAATACCATAAATGCAACATAAGTACAAGAAAAAAGTAAAAATCGTTGCATTTATGCTTGACTAATGTTTCGGAACGGTGTATTATAATCGTAGCAGAAATGCAACAAAGCAATCTTTAGGAGGTGAGCAAATTGGACTTGAATAAATTGAGAGGCGTTTTAGCTGAGAAAAGAATTACTCAGGTAAAATTGGCTAAAGCCCTGCATTTATCTGTGAAAAGTATGAATGCAAAGCTTAATGGTAAGACACCTATTACAGTTGAAGAAGCTAATATGATTGCAAAAATCGCTGACATTAGCAATCCTACGGAAATTTTTTTTGCAGATAGCGTTGCATAAATGCTACGTGGAGGTAATGAAATGAAACTAGAGCTTACCCTTGATGAAGTTTCGGCCGTTACTCAGGCCTTGTTATCCAAAGCGCAGGAAGCCGAAGAGGAAGCGCTGGGGTGCGAAAAGCTGCGCTGTGCTTCTGCCGCTGAGTTTTGGCAAAAGAGAGCTGAACTTTACAGAAAGACTTTCGAGGCAGTAAAGGCTCAGCGCGCCAGCTGGTGGGAGGAAGCGCAAAGGTAATAATGAGCAGGAGGTTTAGTTATGGATAAAAATATGACGACCTGCCCGCATTGCGGGGAAGTCGTCAAAAAAGGTAACTTCTGCAATAAATGTGGCAAGAAGCTGGCTAAGATGTGTGACTGTTGGCTGATGAAGCGCCCATATAATTGCAACTTTCAGCAGTGCCCTGATATGTTAGTATTCACATTATTGCTTCTGCATATTCAGCAAGACCAAAAGCGTAGGAAATACGTTTTTCTGGCACCAATCCTTGAAGCAATCAAATTGAAATCAAAGAAGGGAGGGTGATAGTTATGGAAGATACAAACAAAAGCCAGCACAAGGCTGGCGTTAACTGGAAGAAAGTAAGACATTACTTTTTCTGCTGTATTCCGTTTTTCTCGAATGAATTTCTGGAATCGCTGACGTTTTGGGACTGGCTGCCGATGATCGGGGCTTGGATTTCCCTGATTAGTTCTATCTTGATATATTGTTCAGTTGCCTGACTTTTGGAGTAAAGGAGATGAGATTATGCGTGAAAATCCTATCATGAAATATTTGGCTGAAACCTACGGTATTACGCCGGACCAGCTGGAAGAAGAACTTCAAAACGCTAAAATCGACATCGGTATTTTCGTGGAACCTTGGGAAGGAGGGCAGCAAAGATGAAAAAAGTATTGTTCATTCTACTGGCAGCCTGCTGCATTTGGGCGGCGTATGATTACAGCCGTCCGGTAGAAAAATACGTAGTAAAAACTGTGGCCGGGGAAGGTGACACCTTGTGGCACCTGGTAGGCAGCGTCATGGACGATGAAGGCGACCATCGCGACGTCCGGGAAGTTATCTTCTGGACGCGCAAAATCAGCAATATCAAAGGCGACCTGCAGCCTGGGGATGTGGTTTTAATCCCAATCGAGGTGCGCAGATGAGCACTGCTGGCATAGACAAAAGAAAAAGAGCATTGACAGTTTGCGGCTGCCAATGCTCAAAGCAATAAGATCATAGATATTATAACAAAAGCAAGGAGTAAATACAATGAAAATTGATTTCAAATTGGAAAGAAGAATCGGCGCTCTCAGTGAAAACCCTTCCGGCTACACCAAGGAGTTGAACTTGGTGGTCTGGGATGGTAAATACACCAAATACGACCTGCGCACCTGGAACCCCAACGGTAAGCCCGGCAAGGGCGTGACGCTGACCAAAGAGGAACTGAAGAAGCTGCATAAGCTCATCGGCGAGGAACTCAGCCAAATGGGAGGACGCAATGAGTAGTATCACCCGTAAAAATAAGCGTCGTGCAGCATTTAAATGTGCAAAGCAGGGCATTGCCCCGGCGCAGGCGATTGCGGTATCGGCAGCGCGCGAAATCAAAGTAACAAAGGAAGCAGCGGCTGAGACCATGGAGGTCTTGCTGCAGGCCATAGCGCTCGTTGCGGCGCATGATTATGGCAAGCTTAACGCTAAAGATACTCGCTTGGATGTGTTGGCCAAACAATTATATCAACGCAGCATTCAGGTCAAGAAGCGCCAGTTGAATGAAGAGGAAAATAAAACCTGTCAGCGCTTTGCCGGTGCAGTTATGGATATTTGGGAAAAAGAGGAAGGGAAAAGTTATGCAAAAGATTGATTATTATGCTGTATCACGCAGTATGTATGGCTTGCTGCGCAATAAACGCATCAGCTACAAAGGACATCTGCTTGTTGAAGCTCGTAGAAAAGCACGCCATCAGGTATCTAATTTTGCCTTACATCGCAAAGCACGCAAGCTGAAAGATATGGAGGGTTAGCAATGGTATTGACCGAAAGCTGCTGGAGCATCTGGACAAGGTGCAGGATGGCAAGCGTGGCGCCGGTGTATGCAAAGCGCTGGCCAGTGCGCTGTCACAGAGCCAAAACCAGATTACCAAGCGCTTGGCAAAATTTGAGCAGGAGGCTTAGTTATGGAGATTATGCTTATTGATTTTGCAATTTATCTTATTGCGGCATAATGATTATCGTGGATAACTGGAGATGAGAAAATGAGAGAATTAAAATTATCGTCACCGCTTAACATTCAGATCATCACCGAGCCGGAGCGCATGGCTCTGCGTATCGCCTTAGATAAGAGCATTGGCGAGAACCTCGGTATGGTTTTGGCGCTGAAAGACACAAAAAGAGAGATGCCGCAAGGCCTGTATAACAGCGGGCTGGACTATCACCGCGACAACTTGGAAATATACCTGCGCTTGCGCAATAGACTTGAAGATGCTATCTACGAGGCTGAGAGCAATGGCAAGCAAGGAGCTTAAAGAGGAGCGCCGTGCTCAAGGGCTGTGCGTATACTGTGGCCGTCCTGCTGTGATTAAGGCGGACGGCACACCGGCCAGAAGATGCAAAGAGTGCAGCGGAAGTCATGTACGCCAGAAACGTGATGCAAGGCACGGCATAGAAACGCAGGGCCGAATTACAGGCAAATCGAGAAGTCACGTAGAGCAAAAGTATTACCAGAGACCATGGCAAGAGCTGACAATCTGTCCTGATTGTGGTATTCGCACCAATGCCGATTATTGGTATTGTCCATGGTGCGGCGCTGCATTCCCGAACCAAAAAAAAGGAGATGAAGAGATGTGATTTATTACAAAAACAATGTGACTCCCAAACGCATTGAATGGTGGAAGAGTCTGTCGTTACGTGAACAGAACCTGCGCATTTGTCTGTTTGAAATCCGGAAAATCGCTATTCCTGAGCAGAAAGCACTGCTGAGATATAGAAAATCACGTAAGGAAGTGCTGCGTACAAAAGCTGTTATCAAGCGCCTGAAGCTGGTAGCTAAAGCCATCAAACGCCAAATTCCTGGCTACATCAATATTGAAAAGGCAGATGATTGCAGCGCAGCGTATCATTGCGCATGTTGCCGGCAAGACGTACCTTATTACGCATCCTACTGCCCGAACTGCGGGCAGAGAATTAGCATATAAAGGAGCAAAGGCATGGAGTGGAATGAAGAAGTTGAGAAAAAGCTGAAACGGCGTGGCGAATTCTGGCACGCGGAAAAACTTGCATCGAGCATTATATTCGACGGCCGTCGTGCTGTTGAGCATTACACAGCAGATGAAATGCGTGCAAAATTTGAGCCTATAGCAAAGCAGTACAGAGAAAGCGGGCGTTTTATAAACTGCCTGGCATCTGATGCTTTGGTGATGTACTGCAAAGAGCAGGGCTATAAATGGGAGTGGTACCCACCTAGTCCATTAGGAGAGTATTGGTTCGTGCTGCCCAAAGAGGAATTGTTTTAGGAGGCTTAGTTATGGAGATTATGCTTATTGATTTTGCGATTTGCTTAATCACTACAATCGCCGTAATGTGCATCGCAATGTGCTATGTTCATATTAAGCTCGGTAGGGATAAAGCATGAAGCGTCAATGTCACGTATGCGGGCAGAGAAATGGTAGTTGCAATCGTTATATATTGAAGAATGGCCAAGACGTAACAATTTGCCCGAGCTGCCTTGCATTTAGCAATGATGAAACTGCCAAGATAGCGCGTCAGGCGCATAAAGAAGGCTTACTGGTGAAGGGAGAAGTCAAGAGACAAAAATGAACGAGCAAACGAATGATTTAACTGACAGCTGCATAAATAAATTCCATGAGCTGGCTAACCTTTTCAGAGAAAAGAACAAGCAATACGGAGATAAAGACCAACTGGCGAATTTTCGCAATGGAGCTATGCTGCAATACGGCGATGATAGCTGGGAACATATGTATGAAACAGCAAAAAGCTATTGTTTAAAGCACGTTGCCCATGTTTTCGGTGCCGGGCAAACAATTAATGATGAAAAAATTACTGAAAGCCTTGGCGATATTGCCGTATATTGCATCATCATGCAGCACATGGTGGAGAGCAATAAGCAGGCTGTAGAAAAAACAAAGGAGTATAACCATGAATAATAAGGAAGCATCAATCAATAAGGTTGACGAATTAGTTAATCGTGCGCAGCTTGCCATCAATGACTGGCAGTGCAGCGGCGAGACCTGTTATCTCAGACAAGCACAAGCCAACCTTGGTTCGGCGCTGGAGCTGGCAAGAGCGGCTCGCACTGCCGCACTGGCGGCCGAAAAAGCAGAGATTTATAGCGTGGGCGATGATGACATGACGTTTACTCTGTACGATACTCCGGAGGAGGCACTGAAATCTGCGCGAGACAACTTGACAGCTGGTGAAATCGTGGCTGTCATTCAATGGAGAGAGTCGAACTGGCATCCTGAAATCAGCGTAGAAATGCTTCTCGGCGAATTTGAAGAAGAAGCGTGCGAAGATGGCGGCAACGCGTCGGAATATTGGAGCGAACGCATTGAATGCAAGGAAATGGCCAAGGCTCGCGCAGAGCTGGGACAGCGTCTTAACGCTGTCCTGAAAGACTGGATTGACGAGCATAAGCTCGATGCTGATTGGTACAAGCCGACAGGCATGAAGTTGAGCTATCAATTCGATGGCAAAAATTTTAAACGCATCTAATTAATCAACCATCTGCCGCAGAGCGCAGGCCGTAGAGCTGCTGCCTCGCTCATATTTAACTGGCGGATTATATACAAGCATTGCAAATGGCGCAGACAAAAAGAAGAAGTATTTCGCACGTATGCGGCCTGCGCTCTGCGGCGGAAAAAAGGAAGGACGTATAAGCAATTGGATAATGTAGATGACTTTACCATTAATCTTGTTATAACTGTCATAGTGCTGCTGATTGGCCTGGCGCTGGTGCGCGGCGAAAATGATTAAGGCAGCTAAGGCTTTTGGTGGGGCGAAAGCATATGACATATCAATAGCATGCCCCTGCAGAGAATGTGACGTGCGTTCCCCAGGTTGCGGCAGAATATGCAGCGATTACAAAAAGTATAAATTTGTCCTGGCCATACTGAATGGGAAGCGTCAGGCGAAGGCAAAAGCAGCGGCTGAATGTCGCGAGATGCGCAATGAGCGCATCAGAGAATGGAAGCATAATAAATGTTGGCCAAAAGGCTAGCGTAAATAATAGATGATAAAGAATATATGAAGGGAATACTGCGGGGCTTTTCTGTCTCGCAGGTCATATATAAAGGCATTTATTTTAAGGGCAGCTTAGCCCTTTAGGCTTGTATGTAAGTAATAACAAAGCGACCACAAAGAATATCAGGGGGATAAATCAATGGCAATGAGAGCTAAAAGCGGCATCCGGGAAAAAATATATTATTGCCAAGGTGTCAGCGGAAATAAAAAAGCAGACTACATTGAGATTGATTTGTTTCCGTTTGTTGAGCTGCAATATAAGCCATCTAGAGGCGGCAGGCAGAAGGCAACTACTCCTAAACAGAAGAACCTTAACGATAAAAAGGCACGCAGATATTTCAGACTGCTGGCCAAAAGCAATTTTGGCAGCAAAGACATTCATCTGACTTTAAGCTATGATAATGACAACCTGCCTGATACACCGGAACAGGGAGAGAAAAGGCTGCGTAATTATATGCGCAGATTGAAAAGATTATATAAGGCTAATGGCAAAGAATTAAAATACATCTACGTTACCGAGGTTAGCAGCAAGGGAAGAGTGCATCATCATCTGCTGATTAATCGTGGCGTAGACCGTGATGCTATCGAAAAGGCATGGGGACATGGTTGGGCGAACAGCAAGCGTATTCAGGCAGAGCATGGAGGAATTGAAGCTTTGGTATGTTATCTTAGCAAAGATCCTAAAGGCCGCAAAAGATACACTTCGTCCCGTAACCTTGTTAAACCGTTGGAATCTGTAAGCGATACCAAAACTAGCCGTAAGCAATTCCAGCAGCTGACTCTTTGGCCGGAAGACTGTGAAGATATGCAAAAGCACTTTGAACAGAAGCATCCTGACTATCGTATTATCAGCGTGGAGAAATATTATAATGCTGTAACCTGCGAATGGTATATCAGAGCGAAGATGGAGCTTAGGGATGATTATAAGCGCAAGAAGGGAGCAAAGCGACGGAATGAATAAATTGAATTTAATATTGACCATACCGCCATCAGTGAACCATTGCTATAAAAACTTCAATGTGATGGGACGCCGGAACCGTGTACTTACGCCATTGGCAAGAGCCTGGAAGGAAGAGGCGTATTATATTGCTAATGCTTTGGCACATCGGGAAGGCTGGCGCGTGCCTGAACCGGAAGAAAAGATTGTGCTGGAGGTAGTTGCCTTTTGGCCAGATGGCAGGCGGCGCGATATGAACAATACGCATAAGCTGTTTTGCGATGCCTTAGAGGGAGCATTATATCTTGATGACAAGATGGTGCTCGTGCGTGATATGGATTTTTCCGTGGATAGAAAGAGACCTAGGCTAGAGGTATGCGTATATGTGAAAGACGATTAAAAGGCAAAAATTAACCTCTAAGAATATAAAACCCAAGGAAAATACCCATAATAAATTTTTAAGTTTGCATGTAGATTAAGAAAACCGGCAGGAGGGCAGCGTATGAATAAAGAGGAACTAAAAGAAAAGCTGAAAGGCGCGATGTATGCTCAGCGCACGTTGGAGGGAGAATTGGATAAGCTGCAGGAATTGCGCAACCTTGCGCATAAGGTAACGCCTGCTTATAGCCAATCGCCTGGCGGCGGTAGTGGCAATGCCCAAAAGCTGGAAAATTCCGTAGCAAAAATAATTGAGCAGGAAAAGATTATTGCTGAGTGCTGCAATGAGCTGTGCGCCCAGCTGGCAGAAGTTCGGGCGTTAGTTGCGCTGCTGCCGATGGGACCAATGCGCCTTGTGATGCAGCGTAGGTATTTGAATTACCAGAAGTGGGAGCAAATAGCGGCTGAGCTGCATTATTCATGGCAGAATGTACATAGGCTGCACAGTAAGGCTTTAGATTACATCTTGCATGAAGTGAATGAAAGAAACACATAAAATAAAACCGCTAGGCAGAATAATCTGCTTAGCGGTTAAAGTTTTTTATAAAAATATTAACGTTTGGAGAAAAACTCATTGACAAATTTGATGAAAAGTGGTATAATTAAATCATCAAAGAGAAAGGAGGAAGCAAAAATGCTAACTGAGATGACAATCTTGGTTTTAGCGGTTACAAACCTAATCCTGGTCAGAGCAGTATGTAACCTGCTAAAACACAAGAAACTCAAGTAACCCCAAGAAGGCGTGAGGGCGAAAGCCTTCACCCTTCTCAAGTCATCTTCATTCTAGCATAATTGCGAATGCTATGCAAGTAATTATTAGAGTCATTATAATAATCGTATTAGCTTTAACGGTATTTGAATTAGTGAAAACAATGAGGAGGTTATAACTATGGAAACGAAGACTAAAGGCACATGGGGTGGAGCTCGCCCAAATACTGGCGGTGCACGTCCAGGTGCGGGACGCAAGAAGCTGGAAGGTGATGCAGTAACCAAATCGGTGCAGTTTCGTCTTAATGCTGAGCAGGCAGCAATCGTCAAGCAGTTTGTTAAGATGTTGAAGGCAGGCGAGATTACTTTGGACGATTTCAAAAAAAGAATAGAGTAAATGCGAGTACAATCTGTGCTATAATGTATAATAGCAAAAAAAGAAAAATTTAAGCCATCGGGCAAGTATGCTCGGTGGCTTTTTTGTTTGGTGATGATATGTTAAAAGCTTGTAGCAGGTGTGGTAAGGTGCATGGGTATGGTGAATGCTCTATTCCTGCCATACCATATACCCGTAAGAAAATAGCCAATGATATAACAAGGTTCCGTTCATCCAGAGCGTGGCAGCGTAAGCGCAAGGCAATCCTGGAGCGTGACGCTTATCTGTGTAAGCTGTGTCTGTATAACAGGACGCTGACCAATAAGGATTTGGAAGTACATCACATTATTCCGATAAAAAAGAATCCTGAGCTGAAGCTGGAGGAACGTAACCTTATTACCTTGTGCAGGGCTTGTCATGACTTGGTTGAAGACGACAAGAGTTATGTAAGTTTGTTGACCAGGTTGGCAAGTATCCCCCCGGGTAAAATTATTTAGCGAGGGGCAGAAACGTGTAGACCGGACTGCTCCCCTCAAAACAAATTTTTTTCTTTATAGAAGCGGGACGTATATGTTCCCTGAAAGGAGGCTATAGGGTGCAGACTCGCTATGAAATAATTATTTATATAAAACGCCTGGCTTATTACGCTGCTACGCAGGGGCGGGATAAAAGTAGGCTAAATGCATTGATTTTTCCACTAATCGAGGCAGTAAACGCTTATTATTCGGTGGATATTACTGCAAATATAGCACAGTCTATTGAGGCTATTACGCATGCCCTCGTGAGAACTGGTATCGTCTATGCTGACGGTAGTTCCGACACAGGAAGTGGCGCTGAGCCGCAAGGTTATAACGATGTAAGAGTTTTCTTCGTAGAGGCTAACAGGCGATTGCTGTCGACTACAGAAGAAGCATTTAATTCAAGTATTAACGAGGTTACTCCGGAAAGTTCCGAAGGAAATGATGTTGCTGAGCCGTACTATGCGAGTAGCCTCGTTGATAGTTTAACAGCAGAATATACAGCTAATGTAACCGGAGTGACTGAATATCATAAGGCAACAGTGCAGGGCTTGGGAACGCATTACAGAAGCTGCTGGAGCCGAAAGAGATAAAGACTGTTCCCAGTATGGCTGATATTGCTAAAGATATCTATATAGGCAGAGGCTACAAGGAGCTGATAGAGTTCCAAGGCATTGATATCTACATTCCTGCCAGTATTGGAGGTGAAGGCAATGCCTAGGGCACCAAAACCGGCAAGAAGCACGAAGGGAGCCAACACAAAGTGCGAGATTGCTACAAGGATAGCGGTCGAAGATAAGCTTGCTGGTGTTGGGATATCCTCAGTACCGCCCCGCGACTTCAGCAAAGAACGTGCAGCTATATATAAATGGCTGCATAAGGCGCTGAAACCCAGTGGGGTACTGTCAAAATTAGATACAGCTACATTTAGGCAGGCGTGCATTATTATCGACCGGCTGAATGAGATTGATCGTATGATTGACGACGAAGGTGTGACTGACAAAGAGCTACGTGTAGCCAGAACTGATTATTTTAAGCAGTATCTTAACATTTGCTCTGAGCTCTGCTTGTCACCTGCAGCACGCGCTAAAATGGGAACATTGGTAGCGAACAAGCAAAAAGAAACTGATCCGCTGCTTGAGGCGCTGGGAGGTGATGGCCGTGCTTAGCAAAAAGCATCCGTCATATGTATATGCGAAAGCTGCTGCTGAAGGCAGCATTAACGCGCCTAGGTATGTCAAGCTGCAATGTCAGGAGTTCCTCTTGATAGCTAATGACAAGCTGGCCAAGTATCGGATTGATGATGTATTGGTGGATAAAATTGACCGCCTGCTGAATCTGCTGATTATGGCTAAAGGCTTACAGGCAGGGCAAAGCGTAAAAAATGCTTTGGCAGGCTTCCAGTGGCTGCTGATTATTGCAGTACTGTGTACTGTTTATAGGGATAATCCTCAAAAACGTCGATATGAAAACTGTGTGTTTGAAATCTGCAGAAAGAATGGTAAAACGTTTATCGTTGCCGTTCTTTTTTTGTTGCTGTTTTTTCTGGAGCCCAGATTCTCAAAATTTTACTCCGTAGCACCTGATGGCAGCTTGTCACGCGAGGTGAAAACGGCGCTGGATGATATTCTTTCGATGTCCCCAGCATTAAACGGCACGTATAAAGGCAAGCTGAAATTCAAGAAGCTGCGTGATTCCGTGAAATGCCAGATTACCGACAGCGAATATATCCCGCTGAACTATTCAACCAGCAGGCTGGATGGTAAGCTGCCTAACGTGTTCCTTGTCGATGAGGCGGGTGCGCTGCCTAACACTTATCCGATTGAGGCTATGCGTTCCGGTCAGCTTACTATCCTGAATAAATTAGGCTTTGTAATTTCTACAAAATATCCGACTATCAATAATCCTTTTGAGGATGAAGTGGGATATGCAAAGAAGGTTCTTGATGGCCAGGTGGAAGACGATGCTATTTTTAGCCTGCTCTATGAGCCTGACAATAAAACAGATTGGACAACTGATGACGGAGTGCTGGAGCAGGCCA
>OQWI01001316.1_pt1 | contig 10814 bp, 10 predicted proteins | sample 1691551 | NCBI WGS metagenome assembly OQWI01 (sample SAMN03418259, study PRJEB22391) | human gut metagenome | biome: human-gut; feature: organic feature; material: feces | host: Homo sapiens | place: Tanzania | collected 2013-01
ATAGACCGAAAAGATTCCTTAAGATGATGCAGGTTATTTTTTGAAGGTTACTAAACCTCTACGCAAGAACTGAACTCCCGAAGGAAGCGCATGTCATTCTCGAAGTAATGACGGAGGTCATTGACCTGCCACTTCAGCATCGCGATACGCTCAATTCCCATTCCGAAAGCGAAGCCGGAATATTTCTTGCTGTCAATGCCGGAAGCCTCGAGCACGTTAGGATCCACCATACCGCAGCCGAGAATCTCGAGCCAGCCTGTTCCTTTACAGATGTTGCATCCCTTTCCATGACAGATGTTGCAGCTTACATCCACCTCAGCTGAAGGCTCAGTGAACGGGAAGTAAGAAGGACGCATACGGATCTGTGTATCAGGACCGAACATCTCACGCGCGAACAGGAGAATAGCCTGCTTGAGGTCTGCAAATGTCACATGCTCGTCAATGTAAAGTCCCTCAACCTGATGGAAGATGCAGTGGGCACGGGCGGAAATAGCCTCGTTTCTGAACACTCTGCCAGGACAAATCACACGGATAGGGAGTTTCATATTCTCCATCGCACGGACCTGGACACTGGATGTATGGGTACGGAGAAGAAGCGGATCCTCATGACCTACAGACACGAAGAAAGTGTCCTGCATATCTCTCGCCGGATGGTTCGGAGGGAAGTTCAATGCCTCGAAAACATGGTAGTCATCCTCGATTTCCGGTCCTTCGGCAACATCGTAACCGAATTTGCGGAAAATATTTACAATCTGCTGTCTTGCTATAGATACGGGATGCCTTGTTCCAAGAGCAATCGGGTCTCCCGGAATTGTCGCGTCGAATGCTTCAGAAGATGCTGATGCTGAAGTCGCTGCAGCAGCTTTCAACTCCTCGATTTTGGCTGACGCTTCCTTCTTCAGGACATTGAGTTTCTGTCCGAACTCTTTCTTGAGTTCCGGAGCTACTGTCCTGAACTCCTCAAAAAGCCTGGTAATTTCACCTTTCTTTCCGAGAAGACGGACTCTGGCGTCTTCCACATCCTTCTCTGTCTTGCATTTGAGATCCCTGATCTCAGCAAAGAGCTGCTCTATTTCCTCTTTCATATATTCAATTCCTTTGTATGAACTGCAAATTTAATCAATTTCCTGTTAAGACGACTATACGGCGCTCCAGGAAGAAATGAACAAACTCCAGTCAGCCCGCGTCGAGAACTATGACCTCTATATGTCAGTGAGAGACAAGTGGTTCGAACAGATTGACAATACCTATAAGAAGATTTTTTCTCCTGAGCAGTGGGCGCTGTATCTGAAAACCGGAGCCGCGAAGAACATCAAGGCCAGAGAAAAGCGTAAGGAGAAGATGCAGAAGTCGCCCGTAAACCCGCAGCCTGCGAAGAAAGAAAAGTCAATGTCTTTATAAGGACTTAAAAGTTCCGAGACGGTCGGCCTCTTTGGCCGCCATTTCCTCAGGAGTCTGGACTTTCTGCTCCTCCTGTTCCTGCGCAATAGCATTGACAGAACCGAAAAGCAGCATTGACAAGATAATATACAGAAGCCTCTTCATAAGCAAGAATCCGTTTTATTAATTGTAGAACGTATTATTTCATTATATTTGTAAGCGGGACCACTACATCCCGTTCCGACAAAAGTAATGAATAATTAGTATAGAAACAAAAAACAGCATTGACTATGAAGTTGAAAGCATTTCTCTGCTCGGCGGCGGGTCTTTTTTCCGCATTCGCTTCGAACAACGCAGAGGCATGTACAAATGTCATCGTGACAAAGGGTGCCAGCACCGACGGCTCCTGCATGGTATCATACGCAGCAGACTCGCACTTCCTTTACGGAGAGCTTTATTTCAAGCCTCAGGCGGACTGGAAAATCGGAAGCAAACTGCGCATAAATGAGTGGGATACCGGAAAATTTCTCGGACTCATAGACCAGGTTGAGCACACTTACAAGACAGTCGGCAACATGAATGAGCATCAGCTTATCATTGCCGAGACCACTTTCGGCGGACGTCCCGAGCTTGCCGACCCTGACGGAGTCATGGACTACGGTTCACTTATCTACGTTACACTCCAGAGGGCGAAGACAGCCAGGGAAGCCATCAAGATAATGACATCATTGACAGCCACTTACGGCTACTATTCAGGCGGAGAGTCTTTCTCGATCGCAGACAAGAACGAGGCTTGGATTCTCGAAATGGTAGGAAAAGGTTCGAATGTCGTCAACGGAAAGAATACCGACAAAGGTTCCGTATGGGTTGCCAGAAGGATTCCTGACGGATATATCTGCAGCCACGCGAACCAGTCCAGGATTTCCACTTTCCCTCTCGACGACCCTGAGAACTGCCTCTATGCAGAGGACGTCATCGAGTTCGCACGCAGAAAGGGCTGGTACAGCGGTCCGGACAGCGAGTTCAGTTTCTGCGACACCTATTGCCCTGCAGATTTCGGTTCTCTCAGAGGATGCGAGGCAAGGGCATGGAGCGCTTTCAATATCCTGAGCGGCGGCTGGTTCACTTTCGAGGATGAATCAGGAAATCTCGTCACCAAGGACGCATACTCATACATCGACTATGCTATGGGCCACAATGCCGAGAACAAGATGCCTTTGTGGATCAAACCTTCGAAGAAAGTCTCCTTGAAAAACGTCGCTGACGTGATGAGGGACCACTACGAGGGCACCCCTATGGACATGACACAGGATATCGGAGCCGGCGGCAACGCACTGCCTTACAGATGGCGCCCTATGGATTTCGAGTACAACGGAAAAAAATATACCAATGAAAGGGCCATCGCTACCCAGCAGACCGGTTTCTGGTTCGTGGGTCAGGCCAGAGGAAACTATCCTGACGTTATCGGAGGCATAATCTGGTTCGGAACTGATGATGCCGCAACATCTTATCTGACACCTGTTTACACAAACACAGACAAGATTCCTGGATGTTTCAAAGAGGGCAATGGAGACATTCTCCACTACAGCGCAAACTCTTCATTCTGGATCAACAACAGGATTTCCAACTCCTGCTACAGGATGTACAACATCATGGCTCCATACGTACGCGAGCGCATTGACAAATTCGAGAACGAGCAGATTGCAAAGATTCATGAAAATGACAACAAAGCTCTCGACCTGTACAAGAAAGCCATGGACAGCGCCGAGAAGAAGGGCAAGAAGACCGATGCATCATATGACGTAATGTCCGAGACCGGAAACGCCTTCCTCCCTGTCAGGAGACTTCTGACCAAGTACTCTGTCAATACTGCACAGCAGATGTTCAGAGAGTGGAAATCATTGGAAATCACCCTCTTGGTCAAATATATCGACGGAAATGTGAAGGCCCAGAACCCTGACGGAACATTCAAGCATTCCGAATATTCGACAGGCATTCCTGAAGACCTCACCCAGCCGGGCTACACCGACGTATGGAAAGAGGCTGTCGTCCATTTCCACGGCGACGTAATCGAGGAAAAATAAGGACACTGTCAATGCCGACAGACATTCCGCCAAGGCGGAACACAAAAAAGCGTTTCCAAAATCTTCCGGTTTTGGAAACGCTTTTCGATTATGTCACAGCGGATTACCCGCCATCAGCTACAATACTCTTTCGGCTTTGGCCTCATCAGGTCTGTTTCTCAGCACAATCTCGCCATCGGCGACATCAGCCTCCACGACAGAATCCTTGTGCACGGTACCGTCAAGAATAGCCTTCGCAAGCTTGTTGACCAGTTCACGCTGCATCACCCTCTTGATAGGACGGGCACCGAATGCCGGGTCATAGCCCTTGTCGGTCATATAGTCCTCGAACGCATCGGTGAATGATATCTCGACGCCATCCTCGGAAAGTTTATGCTTGAGAGCAGCCATCTGGATATGCAGGATATCCCTGATGTCATTTCTGGTAAGAGGCTCGAACATTATGATCTCATCGATTCTGTTCAGGAATTCCGGACGTATCGTCTGTTTGAGCACGTCAAGAATCTTACCCTTGCACTCTTCGAGCATTTCACCCCTCTTGGTCATCGCAGAAGCCTCTGCTGAAGGATCCATTCCTTTGGCACCGACTTCAGGAAGCCTGTCCATGTAGTTCTGTATGATATCAGAACCGACATTTGAGGTCATTATGATGATGGTGTTCTTGAAATCGACCGTACGGCCCTTATTGTCAGTAAGCCTACCGTCATCGAGCACCTGAAGAAGGATGTTGAACACATCAGGATGTGCCTTTTCTATCTCATCCAGAAGCACTACGGAGTAAGGTTTACGTCTTACGGCCTCGGTAAGCTGGCCACCTTCATCATATCCCACATATCCCGGAGGGGCACCGATAAGACGGCTCACTGTATGACGCTCCTGGTATTCACTCATATCAATACGGGTAATCATATTCTCGTCATTGAAAAGGAATTCCGCAAGAGCCTTCGCAAGTTCGGTCTTACCTACACCGGTGGTACCCATGAACAGGAATGAACCGATAGGTCTCTTCTCGTTGGACAGACCCGCACGGCTTCTTCTGACCGCATCAGCGACAGCATGGATAGCCTGGTCCTGACCTACTACTCTCTTATGAAGTTCATCCTCCATACGGAGCAGCTTTTCCTTCTCGCTCTCAAGCATCCTGTTGACCGGTATACCTGTCCAACGGGATACTACATCGGCGATGTCTTCAGGGGTAACAGCCTCAGTGATAATAGGATCCTTAATGGCAGCCTGCCTTGTCTCGAGATCGGTAATCTTCTTCTGGGCCTCTGCCATACGGCCATAGCGCAGTTCAGCGACCTTGCCATAGTCACCGCTCCTTTCGGCGGCCTGAGCCTGTATCTTGTACTCCTCAAGCTGCTGGCGGGCAGTCTGGATACCTGAAAGGATACCTTTCTCCTCTTCCCATTTCTTCATGAGGACTGCCTTCTTCTCACCAAGGTCCTTCAGCTGGGACTCGATGTTCTCAAGTTTGAGGGACACGCCCTCGCGTTTGATGGCTTCCTTCTCGATTTCAAGCTGCCTGATCTGGCTGTTGAGTTCATCAATAGGCTCAGGCACCGAGTTCATCTCAAGACGAAGCTTTGAAGCGGCCTCATCGACCAGGTCAATGGCCTTGTCCGGAAGGAACCTGCTTGTGATATACCTGTGGGACAGGTTCACGGCAGCAATAAGCGCATCATCCTCGATACGTACCCTATGGTGGTTTTCATATCTTTCCTTCAGGCCCCTGAGGATGGCGATGGATTCAGCCGGCGTAGGCTCATCGACCATAACCATCTGGAATCTTCTTTCCAATGCCTTATCAGCCTCGAAGTACTTCTGATACTCGTCCAATGTAGTGGAACCGATGGTCCTCAGTTCTCCTCTTGCCAATGCCGGTTTGAGGATATTGGAAGCGTCCATAGCGCCTGATGCCCTGCCGGCACCGACAAGGGTATGGATCTCATCAATGAACAGGATTATCTGTCCCTGACTGTCGACCACATCCTTGACCACGCCTTTCAGACGTTCCTCGAACTCACCCTGATATTTTGCACCTGCTATAAGTGCGCCCATATCAAGCGAATAGACCAGTTTGTCCTTCAAGTTCTCAGGCACAGCGCCATCTACGATTTTCTGCGCAAGACCCTCTGCGATAGCGGTCTTGCCCACACCCGGTTCACCGACCAGGATAGGGTTGTTCTTGGTCCTTCTGCTAAGTATCTGAAGGACACGCCTTATCTCTTCATCCCTGCCGATCACCGGGTCCAGCTTCCCCGCAGCCGCCCGCTCATTCAGATTGGTGGCGAACTTGCTCAGGAATTCCAATTTCCCGGAGGATCCGTTGTTCTGCATGTTGTAGTTATCCATATAATAAATCTCCTTTCTGTTTCCGGAACCACCCGAGGCACTGACCTTGGGAGCGGCAACACCTCTAACGGGCTATAGCCGTCTGCTCCGAAGAACAAACGGCTATAGTTCAAATTATATTCCCGACCCGGATTACTGACAATTTGTCATGTCCGGAGATTTATCTTGTCAGATTATTACTCTGCCTCTGCAGCATTCTGGGTATCAGCCTGCTGTGCAGGTGCTGTCTGAGATGGAGCTGAAGGGAATGCAGGCTGCTCTGTAGCTGCACCCTCGATCTTATTGGTGATATCTACCTGAGTACCAGTAGTTCCCATAGTGAAAGAAGAAATAACTGATACGATAACGATAAATGCGACAAGACCCCATGTAACTTTCTCAAGGATATTGGCAGTCTGTCTTACACCGAAAGTCTGGTTACCTGCAACGAAGTTGCTTGCCATGCTGTCGCCCTTTCCGTTCTGAAGAAGAACTGCGATAGTAAGCAGAATACTTGCGATAACAACAAGACTAACAAGAATAGTAAAAACTATGTTCATAATGATTGATTATTTATCAATTTGTCCAATTCTTTAATAAGGGATGCAAAGTAAGCACTTTTTTCCGGGAATGCCAAAATTAGTTTAGCATAAATTTTCCTTGCCTGCTCGAAATAACCCTGCTCCGCATAAATCTGAGCCAATGTCTCTGTGCAGAAATCCAGTCCCGGACCACCCTCCGTGGACTCCTGACCGGCCTTTTTCTTTATCGGCTGAGGAACAAACACATTGTCTTCCGCCTTTCTGACTTTCTCATAGTCAGTCTGTGAAAAGAAATCGCCTCCGACCACATGCACCTTCCTGCCTTCGCTTTCCGTCTTGGAACTCTCCTCCCGTTTTTTCTCGTCAATGTAGGTTCCGAGCAGACTTTCCAGGTCCTTGTCGGCGTAATCATCGCTCTTTCCCTGCCTCATTATCTCGGCAATCATTCCCCTGTCCCCGACATACATCGCCTGGTCGGAAAACTGGGACACGCCCCAGGATTCGCCGCCCATTCCCGCCATGCGCTGACAGAGTTCCTTCCTCGCCGCACCATACCAAGGATAAAGATTGACAACTCCTGCCAACTCATCCATTGTCAATGACTTGAGATTTATAGCTTTCTGCTCCATACTCATTACCAGTTAGCTACAGTAGCATTGAAAATATCCTCGCAGAGTTTCTCGATAATCTCGTCGCAGAGCGTACTCTCCACAGCATCAAGAGACTGCGTGGAGTCATAGTCGGCATAAGCGGAAAACGACTTGCTCTGGAAATCATCCTCCGGATACTTCCTGTTCGCAAAGTCAATGCGGACCGTGACGGTAAGCCTGTTCTGCGCGGCCACTTCATTGGCAGTCACCGCCATAGCCCTCACGTCATACCCTGTGACCGAACCTGTTATCTCCAGGTCTCCGTCCATATCCACCTGCTCCAGACGGGTCATCTTGCGGAACTTGTCCTTAAGCGACTCGGTCAGGCTGTTGCTCAACGTAGGATTCACCTTGAGAGCCTTGTACTCGAAATAGTTTATAGTGACCGTCTTGACATCCGACTGAATGGAAGTTCCTGTAAATGAATATATTCCGCAGGAGTGAACCACCAGCGCGGCAAATATCAATGACAGGACAATGCCTGTCAATGCCAAAATGCTTCTATGTCCTCTGATTATCATCCTTTCAATGCTTTATTCGCCCGCCTTGGCATCTTTTCCGTCCTTGGATATCTTGCGGTACAATGTCCTCTCGGAGATTCCGAGTTCCTTGGCGGCTTTCTTTCTGTTTCCGTTATACTTCTCCAGAGCCTTATGGATCATATCCTGATAAGCCTGCTCAATCGAACAGTTGTCAAGCTTCTCCGCCTCCTTCACATCTTCTCTGTGGTCCTGGACATCAACATCCTGATTGTCAGCGGCCCAGTCAGGTTCAGGCTTGGACACATAACTTCCGCCCATATCATAAGTCGGAGGGGCCAATGTCTTCCTGTCGTCATGAACCGGCTCGGCGGCCTGGCGGAAATTTCCGGAAGCGACAATAGCCTTCAGCTTGTTGACCTCGGCATTGAGAGCATACAAGGCCTTGTATATCTCCTGCTTTTCATCATCATTGATGGTGCTCCCCTCACGTTTATACTGCACCGGCATCGACTCAGCATCCTCTTTCGGCAAGTATGACGAGAGAGTCGCAGCATCGATCTCGCACCTCGTGAGACCCGGCGCAAGCCTCTGGCCCTCAAGCGCGGACACGGTATTGGCGACGTTCTGCAACTGTCGTATGTTTCCCGGCCAGCGGTATTTGGTGAGAAGTTCTATCGCATCGTGTGTCAATGTTATCTTGCTCATGCCGTATTTTTCAGAAAAATCCGAAGTGAACTTCCTGAACAGCAGATAGATATCCTCTTTGCGGTCACGGAGTGCAGGCATAGTAATCTGGATGGCATTGAGCCTGTAATACAGGTCAGCCCTGAACTTTCCCTGCGAGACGGCATACATCAGATTGACATTGGTGGCGGCTATGACGCGCACGTCTGTCTTGCTTACTTTCGACGAACCGACACGGATGTACTCCCCGGACTGCAGAACCCTGAGGAGCTTGGCCTGGGAAGAAAGCGGCAATTCACCCACCTCGTCCAGAAAAAGCGTACCGCCGTCAGCCTCCTCGAAATAACCCTTGCGGGCCTCAATCGCCCCGGTGAAAGAACCCTTTTCATGACCGAAAAGTTCCGAGTCAATGGTACCCTCCGGAATCGCACCGCAGTTTACAGCAAAATACTTTGCGTTTTTCCTCCTGCTGAACTGGTGGATTATCTTCGGAATGTTGTCTTTTCCGACTCCGCTTTCGCCTGTCACAAGGACTGTCAGGTCGGTCGGAGCCACAGCTACAGCCATCTCCAGAGCCCTGTTCAGGGCCGGATCATTACCGATTATGTCGTACTTATTTTTAAGTTTCTGTAAGTCTTGTGTATCCATATCAAGACAAAGTTACAAAATCGATTGAAATTATAAAGCCATGCCATCGAAAATCGCAAAAATATTAGTAACTTGGCGCAAAATTTGGAGAAATTTACAATTCAGTTATAAAAAACATTTATTTTATCAATCATGAGAAAGGAAATCAAATCATTGGCAGTCGCAGTCATGGGACTTGCAGCTGTTGCTTGTGCTTCTCCTGAGAAGATGGCTGAGATGGCAGAGAGCGTTATCGTGAACTGCGATCCTTCACCACTTGAAGTTGTAGCCGGTAAAATCGACGCAACTGTATCTGTAACCTATCCTGCTGACTACTTCCATCCGAAGGCTATCCTCGAGGTTACTCCAGTTCTCGTTTATGATGGAGGCGAGGTTACCATGACTCCATTCATGTATCAGGGCGAAAAAGTTAAGGACAACTACACCGTAGTTTCTTCAGACGGCCAGACCGTTACAGAAAGAGTTCACTTCGACTATGTAAAGGGTATGGAGCAGTCTCACCTCGAACTCCGCGGTGTCGTAAAATACAAGAAGAAATCAGTTGATCTTCCTGTAAAGAAGGTTGCTGACGGAGCTAACACAACTTACATGCTCGTTGGTATCGGCGAGGGTCTCGGTTCAGTAGCTTACAAGGCTGACAACTACCAGGAGGTTATCCCTCAGACCGCTGAAGGCCAGATTCTTTACACCATCAATTCTGCTGATGTCCGCAGCAAAGAGCTGAAATCAGAGTCCATCAAGGATTTCCAGGCAGCTCTCGATGAGATCAAGAACAACGACAGAAAGACCCTCAAGGGAACTGAGGTTGTTGCATACGCATCTCCAGACGGTGGCCAGGACCTGAACGCCAAACTTTCTGACAAGCGTTCTAAGAGCGCTGACAAGGCTTGGAGCAAGGTCGTTAAGGGCAAAGGGGTTTCTGATCCGGCTGTGAAGAGCGTAGGTCAGGACTGGGAAGGCTTCCAGGAGCTCGTTGCTGAGTCTAACATCGAGGATAAGGATCTCATCATCCGCGTTCTTTCTATGTACAGCGATCCTGCAGTTCGTGAGAGCGAGATCAAGAACATGTCTGAGGTTTACACAACTCTTAAGAAAGAGGTTCTCCCTGAACTCCGTCGTGCAAGATTCATCGCTAACGTTGAATATCAGAACTACACCAAGGATGAGCTCCTCAAGCTCGTTGAAGAGAACAGCGATGTTCTTGACGAAGAGGCTCTCCTCCGTTCAGCTACTCTCGTAAGAGACGCCAAGACAAAAGAGGCTCTCTACAAGAAGGCTGTCGAGAAATACAACAGCGACCGCGCTCAGTTCAACCTCGGCGTACTCTATCTCAACACAGACGACCTCAAGGCTGCTGAGAACGCATTCGCTAAGGTTCAGACCAAAGATGCTGACCTCGAGAACGCTAAGGGTGTCATCGCTCTCCGTAAGGGTGACCTCGCTGCTGCCCAGAAGTCATTCGCTGCTGCAGGTGCTAAAGAGAACCAGGCTGTAGTCGACATTCTCAACGGTAACTATGAGAAGGCTGCTGCCGCTCTCAAGGGTACAAACTCATTCAACGAGGCTCTCGCTGATGTACTCGTAGGCAAACCAGCTGAGGCTGCTGCCGCTCTCAAGTGCCAGTGCCCTAGAGCTAACTACCTCCGCGCTATCATCGCTGCCCGTCAGGGTAAGGCTGCTGACGTCAAGACATATCTTGAGAAGGCTAGCGCAAACGCTGAGCTCAAGGCTCGCGCTGAGAAGGATATCGAGTTCGCTCAGTACAGATAATTCCAGATAGCGCTTTAGCGCTGTTCATCATAACGCCGGAAATGCAATCGTCATTTCCGGCGTTTTTTTTGCATCCTATATTTGCATACCAGAGCGCAGACTATCCCGACACCGCGATCAGCAAATGGCTCTGCAAATGCAGGCAAACGATTTATTTTAAATGATATATGTGCGGCTGATACTCAGCACGTTTGACAATATACCCTAGCTTGTAAAGCAGATCCGCACAGATAAAATTAA
>OQWI01001319.1_pt1 | contig 10799 bp, 11 predicted proteins | sample 1691551 | NCBI WGS metagenome assembly OQWI01 (sample SAMN03418259, study PRJEB22391) | human gut metagenome | biome: human-gut; feature: organic feature; material: feces | host: Homo sapiens | place: Tanzania | collected 2013-01
AGAAATGGAAAGGAAAACCGTATCGTCTTGTCATACAGAGACAAAGGCGAATAGATGGAGACCTTGACATTTGGGAAGGCGAATATACCTACAGATGTATACTGACTAACGATTACAAGTCGAGTGCAAGAGACATCGTGGAATTCTACAATCTTCGTGGTGGCAAGGAACGCATCTTCGATGACATGAACAATGGCTTTGGCTGGAATCGATTGCCAAAATCGTTCATGGCACAGAATACTGTATTCCTGCTTATGACAGCTCTCATCAGAAACTTCTACAAAGCTATTATGCAGAGATTGAAAACCCATGAATTTGGATTGCGTGCCACCAGCAGAATCAAGACCTTTGTTTTCAAGTTCATCTCTGTTCCTGCGAAATGGATTAAGACATCACGTAGGCATGTATTGAATATTTACTCAGACAACAATGCTTATGCCAACCTGTTCAAGACAGACTTTGGTTAAAGACCATGCTTTTCTGGTTAAACCAGCGTATTACCTCAAGTCGCTTTATGGGGTAAGGGGATTTTGTGTCTGCGACATTTCTGTTGTGCAAGAAATATGTACAATAAAATGAATTTTGTCGCTTTGCAAGCAAAATCCCACTAAACCCTATAGGTTGCGGATTTGAGGTTAAAGATACAATATATAATTGAAATACAAATAAAAAAACTTTACCTATGGATGCAAAAAACTTTAGTCCTTTAAGCAAGCAAGCGGTATAATTTTGACACCATCAGGACGTGTGTAGGCCATTTCTCCTCCAGTTATAACCATAAGTAAATCTGGCTCACGTAGCTTTATTTGTTTTTCAGTTTTGTTATGCTCTTGCACAAGTCTTTTGATTTCTTTCAGATGTTCTGCACCTTCTTCAATCTCTCGACTACCTAGTTTGAATTCGATTAGGGCATATCGTCCATCATCAAGATGAAGGACGGACAGTCGGAGGGGAAAACAGCGCTGATCGATTGAGAACATCCACCGTGAAAGAAAGCTGTAATTTGGTATCCCGAAGCGCGTCACTGAGCTCGGCGTGGAAGACCTCTTCGTTGTCAATGGTATATGTGCCGGAGAAGGTGTTTTCCCCTTCGCTTTCATAATATCCGATACTCCATTCCATTTTATCGGATGAAGGGTAGAAAAGCAATGAATAGAATTTTTTGTCGTCTCCATCCATGAAATAGTCGTGCTGATAATCCACTATGGCCTGCATCGTGCTCAGAAGAGTATTGTGCCTCTGTTTCAATGCCTCCACGAACCACTTTGCCGAGTCCATTTTCTGCTTTACGAAAGTGGCGGCCTCCTTCTTCTGCCGCTCAGATGACTGGGCTGCATCCATAAGAAGCTGCGCGTAATTCTTGTTTATCCTGATTTCAGGGATCGAGAACCTCGGCATTGACAACTGCAGCTCTCCGTTTTCCATCGTAAGGATGAAATCCGGCACAATCTGCTGGGCCTGGTCATTATACGAATCGTCAATCTGTCCTCCAGGGGACGGATTCAGTTTCGTGATCTTGCTCATCGCCGCTTTCATTTCCTCCTGCGACAAACTGAGTTTGTTCATAATCTTCTGGAAATGCTTGTTCGAGAATTCCTGAAAATAATCAGAGAGAATCCTTTCTGCATTGACAACATCCTGGGTCTGTTTCAGTCCTTTCAGCTGAATCAGGAGACACTCCTTCAGATCGCGTGCGCCGATTCCCGCCGGGTCGAACTGCTGGATGATATGCAGCATCTTCAGCACTTCCTCCCTTGTGGTGGTGATGTTCATGCGGAACGCCAGGTCATCCACGAGACTGTCAATGTCTCTTCTGAGATACCCGTCATCGTCCAGACTGCCGATTATGAAAGCGGCTATATCATGCTGATGTTCAGTCAGATCCCTGAAGCCAAGCTGGTCCATGAGACTCTGCGTGAAGCTCTCTTTTACGGAAAACGTGTTGTACTGCGGCCTCTCGTCCTTGCCGTAGTTGTTCACATGCAGTTTGTATTCCGGAATGGAATCATCATCCTTCAGTTCAGAAAGCGAAACCTCTCTTGGCTGCTCGTCGCCGTCCTCCTCCTTGCTCTCCGGTGCGCTGTCATCCAGAACCGGATTTTCCTCCAGTTCCTTGCGGACTCTCTGCTCAAGTTCCTGGACCGGAAGCTCAATGAGCTTGATGGTCTGGATCTGGAGAGGGGAGAGCTTCTGCGTCTGCTTTAATGCGATTTCCTGTTTGAGCATATTGTCTAGAGATTAGCGACGGGTCTATAAACTGTTACGGTGTCGGTCACATAATTGTGCTCTTTATCCACGGCAGGGAAGTTTATTCCCTCCTTTACCACCAGAGCCGACGTGTATGTGGATTTGATCTTCTGCAGGAACTCCATCGCTTCGGACTTTGTCCTGAAATCACCCACGACAACTCTGAAGAACGGATTCTGGTAATTTCTGTATGCAGGAATTCCGGGATATGTGGCCTTGAAAATCTTCATGACATTCTCGGAAGCATTTCTGGCTGTCTTGCTGTTGTCGAAGAAGATGCGGACCCTGTATCCTGTAAGTTTTCTGGAACTGTTGGACGCAATCTGAAGCTTCATGGCATTGACAATGCTCTGTGACTGATGGATTTTCACATCGCCCTCTCCGTACGGATGATTGGAGAGCAGTCCGAAAATCGACTTTCCGACGAGGGTGGAATCCATTGCGGCAGCCTGACGGTAAACGACAGAATCCGCCTGGGCCATGCCTGAATCATAATCCTGCCCCCATGAAAGGACGGGAAGCATCAATGCTATTATGAGAATTGCTAACTTTTTCATTGTCAATGTCTTTAATAATTATTCCATCAGGGAGCTCAGAGGCATTCCCTTCCTGGATATGGTCATCTTTACACCTTCGGCCTTGACCTTCGCCGATACGTCCACCGTATATGACTCCGCGTTCAGATCCTTCAGAAGTGCCAATGCCGAAAAAAGCGAAATCTCCGGCCTCAGTTCCGCAATTCCCGAAATGCGGTGCTTGTCGTCAGACTTTTTCGGCACCTCAAATCCGTTGGCGGTAAAGTCAATGATAGCCGTGCCCTGATGGTAAACTGTTCCCTGAATGTCGGAAACGGCAAATTTGAACACCGGATTATGGATTCCTACCAGAAACACCCCGTTCAGGCTTCTCAGCCCTGAAGGTGATATGGATACGATGTCGCAAGAAGTTATCGAGATATCCTTGATTTTTCCGCAACCTGCGAGGCATACAGTCATGATGACTGTCAATGCTGTCAATATGAATCTTTTCATTTCCAATAATCCTTTTGTCTGCCGAGCCATACCTTTTTGCCGATAGACTTGACTTACAAAAGTAGTGAAAAAATAATAAAAGTCATATCTTTGCAGGTGAAAAGGTACGGAATGTGCCACACAGTGCATTCCGGGCGCGTGCCAAACTGGTACGCGACATGCAAACAGACTTAAATCCGCTGAATTTTGCGGAAAATCAGATAAAAATATGGCAAGCAAGAAAGTATATATCGAGACCTACGGATGTCAGATGAATGTCAATGATACCGAGGTGATTTTCTCGATTCTGAAGAAGGCAGGCTACGACAGGACTGAGAATATGGATGAGGCTGACGTGATTATGGCCAATACCTGTTCGGTCCGCGACAATGCGGAACAGCGTATTTGGGGACGTATTGACCAGTTCTACGGTCAGAAACGTGTTCACGAAGGCGTTGTTACCGGTATCGTCGGATGTATGGCCGAGAGACTGAAAGACAAGCTGTTGGAAAGCGGACGTGTCGATTTCGTGGCAGGTCCTGATTCATACAGGTCTCTTCCGCTACTTCTTTCCAGAATAGCCCCGGGAAGGCCGCAGATCAATGTCGAACTTTCCAGAGAGGAAACATACGGGGACATCGAGCCTGTCCGCATTGACAAGAATGGCGTGTCCGCCTTCATTTCCATCATGCGCGGATGCAACAATGTTTGTTCATATTGCGTAGTCCCTTATACCAGGGGTGCTGAACGCAGCCGCGACCCTCACACGATTGTCAGGGAGGCCTGCGATGTCTTTTCCCGTGGATACAAGGAGGTTGCACTCCTCGGCCAGAATGTGGACTCATACCTCTGGAAGAATCCTGAGGACGCTTCAGATGTCACTGACTTCGCGGACCTTCTTTCCAAGGTGGCCGAGATCAGTCCGCTCCTCCGCGTGAGATTCTCCACATCCCATCCTAAAGATATCAGTGACAAGGTCATAGATACGATGGCGAAGTATGACAACATCTGCCGTCATATCCATCTGCCGGTACAGTCCGGAAGCAATGCCATGCTCGAGAAGATGCGCCGCCGCTATACCCGCGAGTGGTATCTCGAGAGAGTGGCCAGAATCCGCAAGTCAATACCAGACTGCGCGATCACTACTGACATCATTGCCGGCTTCTGCGGTGAAACGGAGCAGGACCATCAGGACACTTTGGATATAATGCGCAAGGTCGGTTATGACTATGCCTATATGTTCCAGTACTCCGAGAGACCCGGAACTCTTGCCGCACGCAACTATCCTGACGACATTCCTCTTCAGGAGAAGACCAGGCGTCTGAACGAAATCATTTCCCTCCAGAACGAACTGAGTCTTGAAAGCAACACCCGTGATCTGGGCAAGGAGTTCACAGTCCTCATCGAGGGTACATCACGCAGAAACCAGGAGGAACTTTGCGGAAGGACCTCGACCAACAAGATGTGCGTGTTCCCGGCGCTTCTTTCGTCCGAGACAAACCCTGCTGACGGCGTGAAGGTTTTCAATGTAGGTGATTACGCCAAGGTTCGTGTCGTCTCATGTACCTCAGCAACACTTATTTGCGAACTGTCATAGATCATCTGGTCCGCGAAACTGTAATAGCCGGAATCGGAGATTATCACGTGGTCCAGCATTGAGATGCTGAATGTTTCAGCCGCTTTCTTGAGCCGTTCCGTCTCCACGACATCAGCCCTCCCGGGCTGTGGATTTCCGGACGGATGGTTATGGACGAGGATTATACCGTCGGCTTTCTTTTCTATCGCTTTCCGGAGAATAGAATTAGTGTCTATCGTAGTGGATGAAAGTCCCCCGATGGACACTTTTTCCTTATACAAGATATGATTGGCCCGGTTCAGGTAGAGAATCCAGCATTCTTCATGGTCGATTCCTTTCAGGACAGGAAGCATCATTGAGAATATCTGTGACGCATTGGTGATGGCGCGGCAATGCGGGCGAGACCCTTCGGTCGCGAATCTGCGTCCGAGTTCGAATGCCGCCGTAATTGTCGCAGCCTTGTTTTTCCCTATGCCTCCGATAGTCTGCATCTTGTCAATGGACATGGCGGACAGTTCCGTGAGGCTTCCGGCAGCAGCCAGCAGTTCATGCGACATTTCCAGCACGTTTTTCTTCCCGCTTCCGGTCCGGAGCAGAATTGCCAGCAGCTCGGCATTGCCCAAAGCGGCGCTCCCTTTTGCAAGCAGCCTTTCCCTAGGCCTTTCATCAATGTTCAGTTCTTTCAGTTTCATGGTCTTTTATGTGATTGTTATTTTGTCTGTCAATGCCGGTTGCGGGTGTGCCCTTCATTCTGACGTGTGCACGCTTAAGGCTCGTAACCGGCTGCAAGATAGGCCTATGAAACTGGAAAATCTGCAGAAAGTTGCTCGAACTCCTGCAGATTTTTATGATTTTTAAAGTTTTTGTCTGTTTCTTTAATCCCGAATCGCTGATTTGTCGATTCCGGACATCTTCTGACAATTATTTCTTTGCCTCCAGAATCAGGTCTCCCAGCTCCCGGATATCCCTTGCTATCATATCGGGAGGGAAAAACTCCGGAGCAGGATTTGTCCTGGCATCCTCTGCGACCTTGAGGGCTGTTTCGACAGTTGTTTCACCTGAAAGTACAAGTACGCCTACGGCACCTGCATTGTGGGCCATGGCGGTGTCAGTGTATATGCGGTCTCCCACCATTGCGATTTCTTCAGGTTTCAGACCATGTCTGTGCATGATCCCGTCCAGCATTGTCGGGTCCGGCTTTCCGAGAACGATGTCAGGGCGGCGTCCGGTTGCATGCTCTATGCATTTCTGCAATGAACCGCAGTCCACGAGGACAGTAGGCTGGTCGGTAGGGCATACCCTGTCAGGATTTGTCGCGATATAAGGGATTCCCTGGCTTGCCCACCATGCGGCACGGCAGAGGCGCGGGTAGGTGAGAGTCGTGTCGAATGCCACCACGAGAACATCAGGAACATCGTTAGGGTCATCCGCGCATGCTTCGAAGCCTGCTTTCTCGAACTGGCTAACCATACTTGGAGTACCGAGCATATAGAGCCTCTTTGCCTGAGGATATTTCTCTTTTATATAGTCAATGGCTGCGAGTGAGGTCGTGTACATGTTGCCCTCATCGGCATTGATGCCCATTCCCTCGAGTTTGTGCAGGTAGTCGGCTACTGATTTTGTGGGATTGTTCGTGAGGAATGAGTAACCGATTCCGGCATCTGTCATGTCCTGCAAAAAACCCTTTGTAAAAGGGAACAGGTTGCTTCCCATGTATATTGTCCCGTCCATGTCCAGAGCAATGTGCCTGATTCCGGACAATTTCTTTTTCAACTCCGGTGTGAGTTCTTTGTTGTAGTTTGTACTCATTGCTGTATTTTCATTTGTTTGCAAATTTAGCAATGTTTCTCCAAATAATGCTATTTATATTTCATTTCGTATGTTTTCTTTTGTTTTTCTTCCGGCTTTCCGGCCGTTTGGCCAAGCGGAACCGGCATTGATTTAAATTATATTTATTCAAAATTGAAAAATCTTTGCAATTATCAGAATTTGGATTATATTTGTGGTACTTAAGTTTACGTGTACTAACAGGATAATGCGCAGCTGTCAATATGAAGAAGCACACACATACTGCACCAGGAATAGAAGAATTCAAGAAACTGCTGAAGAAACATTCGTTGAAATCTACACAGCAGAGATTGGCTGTACATAACGCGATGCTGAAGCTGGGACATGCTTCAGCTGATATGGTAACGGAGGAGATCAGGAGCCAAGGCACTACCAATGTTACCGTAGCTTCGGTGTATAATATACTTTCACAGATAGCTTTGCTTGGAATATATGACCACAGGATGAGTGCCAACAACAAGATGTATTTCGACGTGAATACTTTCAGGCACATCCATCTGTATGATTATGTGAACAATACCTTCAAGGATGTCATTGATGATGACTTCATGGACAATCTCGATGCATATTTCGCCAAGAAAAAATACAAGGGATACCGTGTCGAATGTGTGGATGTGCAGATAGTCTGCCGTCCGAGCCGTTCATATGTGAAGAAAAAAACGGCAGAGAAAGTAGCTGAATAACAGCCCTTTGCCGCTTGCCTATATAAACTTTGACCTCATACACTATGCGCTTTAACCTGACCTTAAAGACCATGGCTGCTGTCATTGTGTCTTCTATGATTGCTGTTTCATGCAGCAAGACTTCTTCTGTGCCCTATGTGGATTCTTCCATGGGCTTCGTCACGGGTGACAATCTGTTTACAACTGACGCCGGCATGACCTATGACTTTACCACGGCGGAGCAGTTCGATTATGAGTTCGGAACGAGATTGTTCGTGTCCTGCGAGGTGGGGGATTGCATTGATCCTGCAAAGAATCTGTTTTCCGCAAATCTGGTAAATTGCTCGGTCCCTGTCACGGGAACTATCGTGAGGGAAGGGACTTCAGGATTCGACAAGTCAGAATGGAAAGATCCGATATCTGTCAATAATGCCTGGATCTCAGGAGGTTATATAAATCTTTATTGCTCTTGGACCGGACATAAGGGTTCAGGTGTGGTGCAGCGTTCCGCTTTTGTGTTCGACGGGACTTCCACTGGCATTGACAATGCTCCTGACACTTTGACTTTTTCTCTTGTCCATGATTCCGAAGGTGACGGTTTCTCTTCCGGAAGCGATGTGGCCAATCTTGTGATGATAAACAAAATGGCCACATTCCCTGTCCAGGAATTTCTTCCTTCCGGGAATGCGGTCATAAGATTGTTGTGGACATGGCATCGGTCTGACGGACATTATATCTATCGGGAGACCGAAAACCATAGTATGATTTACGATTATTCTGCTGCAGCCGCGTCAGCCGAGCCTTCTACGAAAGCGATGATCTCGCCTTTCACTACGTTGGCTCCCTGAGTTCCGGTAACTGCTACAACTCTGCCGTCAACAGCAGGAATCACGTCTTCCATGCCGTAGTAGGTCTGTACGTAGCCCATTGCCTTGCCGGCCTTCACTTCTGTGCCTGCAATAGGTGCCGTAGATTCGTCATCGACATCAAGCTGCCACATGAGCTGTCCCTTTGCCGGTGCCTGTACAGGTACTGCATGAGGATATTTCTTGGCATATTCTTCGACATCGAACTTAGGCATTTCCACTACCGGACGGACAACCGTGATTGGAGCTCCGGCCTTGGCTTTCAAGTCCTTGAGTTCAGCATTGAACCTTTCCTTCGCAACGCCGCTCTTGTAGTCGCGGTACTGTCTCTCATGCATTGCGAATTCGAAGAGTTCCTCCTGATCCTGTCCTTCGTCCCAGCCTTCGTCTTTCATCATCTGGCGGAATTTAGGAAGTTCGTCAGGATACATGTCCTGAGGATTGCCGGTGTAGAATTCCATTCCCTTCTCTTTCGCAAGGTCAATGATTTCAGGCGCGAGTTTTCCAGGGAGCTGGCCCATCCTGCCGAGAATCATGTTCCATGTGTCCTTGTCAATGGTAGTCCATCTCGGCTTGCCGTTCAGGACATTGAGGAGGTTCATGAGGGAGGTGTTCTTCACGTACTGGCTGAACGGTGTCACCAGAGGCGGATAACCGAGTCTTGGCCATACATACTGTACTTCATCGAAAAGCTTCACCATGAGGGTGTCAAGGCTGATTTCAGGACGTCCGTGAGCGCGCTCTGAAGCGTTGATTGCAGCCTGGAAGCCTTTCAGGTCGGCCATCATCGAGCCCATCATTCCGCCCGGAAGGCCGCAGCCTACGAGGAGGGAGGACATCAGTTTGTTGGCCGGATTGATCCAGTAACCGAGGAAGTCGTCAATGAATTTCTGCGTGAGCTTGCGGACTTCCATGTATGCGTCCATGTTCAGGTCTTTCACGAGGAATCCGTCTGCCTTCATCATTTCCCTGATGGTTATCACGTCCGGATGAATCTTTCCCCATGAAAGCGGTTCCACTGCAACGTCCAGATAGTCAGCTCCTGCACGTGCCACTTCCAGCATTGATGCTGGTGAGAAGCCAGGACCGGTGTGTCCGTGATACTGGACAATGAGTTTCGGATAATTCTTCTTGATGCAGCTTGTGAGTTCCGCGAGGAATGTCGGTCTTCCGACGCCGGCCATGTCTTTCAGACAGATTTCATCGCAGCCGTATTCCACTACCTTGTCCACTACACCCATATAATATTCAACGGTATGGACAGGCGAATGAGTGATGGAGAGCGCAACCTGGGAAATCATCTTGGCTTTTTTCGCGTATTCTACTGAAAGTTTCAGATTTCTGTGGTCATTGAGGCCGCAGAATGAGCGGGCGATGTCGGTTCCCTGCGCTTTCTTCACCTTGAACATAAGTTCGCGGACGTCTGCCGGAACCGGGTTCATTCTCAATGCGTTGAGTCCTCTTTCGAGCATGTGTGTCTGAATGCCGGCCTTGTGGAACGGCGCTGTCCAGCGGCGGACTGCCACGTTAGGGTTTTCGCCGAAGAGCAGATTCACCTGTTCGAAGGCTCCGCCATTGGTTTCGACTCTGTCGAAGCATCCCATGTCAATGATTGCAGGCGCTACTTCTTCGAGCTGGTCAACTCTCGGCACATATTTGCCGGAAGACTGCCACATATCCCTGTAAACCAGAGAAAATTTTATTTCTCTTGCCATTATACTATTATTTTACGTTATAACTTTCGTTTTTCCAGATGGCAAATATAAGAAATGGAAATATCTTTTTCCCATACGATACAGAAAATTTGGAAAAATTTTGTTTCCGAGCTTGGAAATTCAAAAAATATCCTTACCTTTGCAATCCTAAATATGGTGAGCGTAGTTCAGTTGGTAGAGCGCCAGATTGTGGTTCTGGTTGTCGTGGGTTCGAGCCCCACCGTTCACCCCATAAAGAGGCAACTTAACTCAGTTAGTTTGCCTCTTTTTTCGTTTAGTAAGCATGAAAAAATAAGTTGGTAAAGATTTGTGAAGGATTTTCGATGATAGATTTCTTTTCGAAGAAGGAGTGTGCTGGACGTACACGACTGATGAGAAGAGAAATATAGACCGAAAAGGCGAACAAAGAGTACCAAGTTATTTTTTGAGGATTACTTAGTTTGCCAGGTGGCATTCTTGAGGAATCTTGCTAATTTTGCAGGGATGTACGGGATCGGAATTCCCGGCTGTGATTTTTAATGACATTGACAATGGCACACACAAGAGAAGAAAAACTTGCGCAGTTCGGCCGCGTGCTGGACATTATGGACAAACTCAGAGAAAAATGCCCATGGAACGGGGCTCAGACCTGGGAAACATTGAGGTCGCTTACTGTGGAGGAAGTTTACGAACTCAGTGATGCTGTCATCAAGCATGAGGACAAAGATGTCGAAAAAGAACTGGGCGACCTCCTTCTCCATATCGTTTTCTATTCGAAGGTGGCTGAAGAGCAGGGAAAATTCGATGTGGCCGATGTTATGGAGCGCTTGTGCGAGAAGATGACATTCCGCCATCCTCATGTGTTCTCTGATGTCCAGGCTGCTGATATCCTCCAG
>OQWI01001325.1_pt1 | contig 10777 bp, 14 predicted proteins | sample 1691551 | NCBI WGS metagenome assembly OQWI01 (sample SAMN03418259, study PRJEB22391) | human gut metagenome | biome: human-gut; feature: organic feature; material: feces | host: Homo sapiens | place: Tanzania | collected 2013-01
CTACTTTTAACATTATATCTGCCGCTTTGTCCTCCTAAACACAAATCAATTCTACTCAGTGATTATCGGAAACGTGTACGGCGTATGCTGCCCAGTGAACATCTCCACGGGACACATCGAATTTTCACGGCTTCGCAAAACGGAAAGTGTCACCTTATGAACAGTCCCTTGCCGAGAGAAAAATAAATCGCTGGAAACGGGAACGCCCCCCGGCACTGTGCGTCTGGCACAGTGTCGGGGGCGTTTTTCACAAATGCAAACTATCCTCGTTTTAGCTCAATACCGACATTGCCGTCTTCATCGATCTGTAAGGTCATGTGCTTGATGTGCTTTTCATAGAATTGCCGCCGTTCAGCCGGAGACATATCAATGCGTGTATTTCTCAATGCAGCGTCAAACATATCGTTGACATTCAGGTGAACGGAGTTGTCAATCCAGCGGTACATTTCCTTGAACAAAGCGTTCTTTTTGATGTCCTCGCTATTGCCGGAATAAAAGTCATCCAGATAGCAGTAGAAGATACCGGAATCAGCAAGGGCTTCCTTCATGTCCGGTCCGCATTTCTCGCGCTCAATCATAACAAGGAAATGTGCATCTGGCAGTGACGAGATCAATCCCCAGTAATCGGAATCGCTGGACACGATAACGAAGGAATCCACATCGTTTTTATACGAAATCAATGCCGTCCGTAATGATAAGCTTGTGCCCTAACGTCAGATATCGGTTAATCTGATCCCTATACGGGGTAGTATCGAACGGCTCGTTGGATGGACCTTTCGCCTCAATATAGCCGTAAACACCAAGCGAGATGCGATCCTGTATTCTCCAGTCAGGCCGCCCCATTCTTCCTTGATTTCTCGGCTCAAGAATGATGTCGAAAGTACCTGCCGGGTTCAAGTCATGCGCTATCCTCCTAAACATTTCATGCATAGGGACGCGAAAAGAAAGCTCGGCTGTGTGCTGCCCTCCATGAAGAGCAGCTCTGTATTCGTTTTGGTAAGCCCGCAAATAAGCTCTGACGCTCGCATCAAACGGCATTTATTTCTCACCAACTTTCCGATAGCATTCGATGATACCTATACTGAAAAACCCAAAGCGACAGCTACTCGTCAATCATTTCCATAATGTCGTCAACGGTGCAATTAAGAGCCTTGCACACTTTGCATAGGACATCAGTGGTGACGTTATCCCCATGTGTCAACTTGTTCATTACATAATGACTAACGCCAGCCATTTCCTCAAGATCCTTCTTCTTTAGATCTCGGTCTATTAAGAGCTTCCATAATTTTTTATAACTCACAGTCATATAGCAAACCTCATTTACTTTATTGCTTGTGCCAATAGTATTGGGAGTGCCGCTTTTCAACATATAAATCTGTATTTTGATAATTATATCACAGCCCGCACAAAAAGTCCACATATTTCAACAAATGTTTTCGTTCGAAAACTCAATCAAGGTATAACGTCATAAGGACATACAAACCCTTCAATTTGGCAAATATTAACCTGCGTTTCTGAGGGAGTTTCTATGATGTCAAATCTGCAAATCTGTTTTTCGCACATTGGGCTTTTCCTTCGGGTTGCGCCATCATGTGGATGATGATAGAAACCCGCACGGCGGGCGCAAAAGGAGGAAGAATATGTACAACAGATTCGCAGAAAAGCGCAGGCGGTATCTGCGCGAGTACAGAGACGGCATCTACACGGGGATGCTGCTGACCGGCAAACTGGACGAGCATCTCAAGGAAATCGGCGACACTGCACAAGAAATGTTTGATCAGCTGGTCGAACAGATGAAGAAAGCCGAAGGTGTCACTGAGCGGCTGAAGACCGAGAATCAAATGGAATGGGTGGGACGGATGAACAGCATCTGCAGCCGTGCGGAGGAAGTTGTCCTTTCTGAGCTGGTTTATTGCTGAGGTGTGGTGATGTTCAAGTATAGAAGAAATCGAGTGTTAGCACTCTGCGCCGGCGAGCGACGGCTGCTGACAATGGCCCTGTTGTCCTTTCGGAACAAGCTGGTAGCAAGCGGCAAGCCCACCGAGGATATCAATGAGCTGCTGATCCGGCTGCTACGGTAAAAACTGAATACGAGAAATGAGCGTCTGCTTCTGAAAAGAGGCAGGCGCTTATTTTTATGGCATCAATTTTGCAGCCACACCGATGAAATCCGGAATGGACATGGTATCAATTTTGATGCCATAGACGAAAAATGGCTCCATTTCGGAGCCACGAGCAGTCCTGCATAGGAAAATGGCTCCAATTTGGAGCCAAAACAAAAGAATTTTTCAAGGGGGTTAATTTTTTGGCCTTCTCGCTGCCTACCAAGTGAGGGGAACTTTGAAAAAGCTCTGCACAAGCTCGGCTTTTTATAATTTACCAGCTCAAAAGAAAAAATTTTGAAAAGCAGCGGGAAAATCCGAAAAAAATTCGGCAAAGGGAAAGTGAGAGGAGCTTCTAAGCTTCCCCCGTGTACCTCGACAACTGAATAGCCGTTACCGAGACAGATATGACTGTGCGACGACCGCAAAAGAGCGAGCACGGCGACGCCGCGGAGGCCCCGGGGCAGGCATATAAAAACGATATCGGAAGTACGGCACCAACCAAAAAACACAATTACCAGCGAAAGAAAGAAGGTGAAACACATGAACAAGCTACAACTGATCGATGCCGATACCCTGTATTACAAACCCCTTGCCCACCCCAAAATGCTCATCGACGGTGTTCTCTCCGACGGGCTCGCCATTTTAGCGGGTGACTCCAAGATCGGCAAGAGCTGGATGGTGCTGTGGCTGTGCCTGCAAATCAGCCGCGGCGAGGCGGTGTGGGGGCTGCCCACCAGAAAAACCGATGTGGTATATCTGGCTTTGGAGGATCGGGAATGGCGCGTTCAGCAGCGTATGCAGGAGCTGACGGACTCTCCACCGGAGAATCTCCGCTTCGGCTTTTCCTGTGGACAGCTGGGCGCGGAGCTGGAGGGGCAGATCGAGGAGACTCTGCGGGAATTTCCCTCCACGGGCCTGATATTCATCGATACCCTCCAAATGGTGCGGGACAATACTTCCGCAAAGGTCAATGCCTATGCCCAGGACTACAAGGATCTGTCCGGCCTGAAAAAGCTTGCCGATGACCACGGCATTTGCATCTTCGTTGTCCATCACACCCGAAAGGAGCGGGACAGCAGCAATATTTTCAATGATATGACCGGTTCCACAGGCATTTTGGGCGTGGCGGATACGGGGATGATTCTCCGCAAGGATGACCGCTTCGGCGATTGTGCCACCCTCTGCATTACGGGCCGGGATGTGGAGGAGAAGAAGCTGAAAATGCAGATGCGGGGCGTCCGATGGGAGATTACCGAGGCGCTCAGCGCCAAGGATTTGCGAAAGGAACGCATCCCGGACTTTGTTTTTCAGGTGGCGGATTTTCTCTTGGCGCACGGGCGGTTTCGGGGTACGGTGTCCCAGCTGCTTGCCGCCGTAGGTAATACGGAGCTGAAGCCCAACCTCGCCAGCAAGCATCTGACCCGTCATTACAGCGATGTGCTGCTGCCCCTGGGAATCACCTACGAGTATCGTAAAACGGCGGCTGCCCGGCTGGTGCTTTTGGAGCTGCATGACGGTGCTGACGGTTATGACGGTTCCTCCGGGAGCGAGAGACTTGTGTCACTGTGGAAACAGAATGACGGAACCTTCCGGCTTCCCCAAGCATCGTCACAAGCGTCATCTGCGTCATGGGAGGAGGCGGAGGACGATGAGGAATTGCCGCTTTAAGGGGTGCGGGGCTATACACCGCTTTTTTATCCGTAAGGATAACGAGCATGGGATTTGTGTAGCCCTGCGGCACCCAATTCCCCCGTATCTGCCGATACGAAAGGGGCGCGCCCCTGTAACCCCGCTGAAAGGATGTGATATCTATGCGGAATCGAACAGAGGAAATCAATGTGCGAGTCTATAAAACCGAGAAGAATACCATTCGCAGAAAGGCAAAGAAATGCGGCATGAATATGTCGGAATATCTCCGAAGCTTGGGAACCGGCGCAGCAGTGAGAGAGGCTCCGCGCCGGGAGCTGATGCTGGCGTATCAGAAGCTGACAACGCTCCACGATACCGTCCGCTACGAGCTTGCCATGAGGGACTTTGACGAGGCTTTGACCGAGATCGAGAGCCTGCTTCTGCGCGCCTATCACGGGAAGGAGGATGCCGATGGCGGTGACGAAGATCTGGGCAATCCATGACAGCGTCAGCCGTGTGGTGGACTACTGCACCAACCCCAGCAAGACCAAGCTGAGCGACCTGGAGCAGGTGCTGCTGTATGCTGCCGACAAAGGAAAAACCCTGGATGAGGGGGAGCAGCAATACGCCGTCACCGGAATTGGCTGCAGGGCGGAGTCCGCCGCAAGGGAGATGGCTGCCGTGCAGAGGCGCTTCGGCAAAGCCGGCGGCAATGTGGCCTACCACGCCTACCAGTCCTTCAAGACCGGTGAGGTCACGGCGGAGGAATGCCATCGCATTGGCGTGGAGACGGCACGGCGGCTTTGGGGGAACGACCGGCAGGTGCTTGTTGCCACCCACTTCAACACCGGCACTTATCACAACCACTTTGTTGTGAATCCGGTGAATATGTGGACGGGCAAAAAGCTGGAGGCAAAATACGAGGTTTACTACAAGCTGCGGGATATGTCCGACCGTATCTGCAAGGAGCATGGCCTATCGGTGGTGAAAAATCCCCAGCGGCACAAAACGGCGCGGTCGGTCTACTTTGCCGAAAAGAACGGCGAGCCCACCCGCTACAACCTTATGCGGCGGGCGCTGGACGAGGCACTGACGATGTCAAGCAGCTGGACGGAGCTGAGCGCCGTGCTGCGGAAGAAGGGCTATGTGTTCGTGTGCGATCCCTACCGCAGGTACGCCACCCTCCGTTCTCTAAGCTCCAAAAAGTGTATGCGTACCTTCAGGCTGGGAGCCGAATATGACAAGGAGGCGCTGCAGGACAGGCTGCTGGAGAACCAGCGGGACATCCGTGTGACCCGGCGCTATTTTGAATTCATGAGGCCCTACACACGGGAATATGCCAGGAAAAATCCGCCGACGGAAAAATATTACCGGCAGCGGGATTTCTATCTGCATTTGCCCCGCGTCACCGGGTATTTGAGCTTCTTCCGCTGCGTGGCAATCGTGCTGGGCGTTGCGCCGCTGTACGAAAAGGAGTATCGGCAGCCCCTGTCGGCGGAGTGCCGGGAGGCTTGCCGCAGGCTGGATCGCTTCACCGCTGAAATAACGCTGGTGTGTCGGGAGCATTTGGACACGCCGGAGGATGTGCAGAGGTTTCTTGCACGAATGGACAAGGAGATGGATGCAATATCCGCTGCACGCAGCAAAATCCGCAATAAGCAGCGAGGCTGCGCCGATCCTGCGGAGAGGGTCGAGCTGAAAAAATCCTGCGCCGCCTGCACCGCAGAGCTTTCCCGGCTTCGGAAGCAAAAGCAAACCGCCTATAACATGATTGAGGATAACCCAAAGCTGAAAGACCTCTTGGCGTGTGAATGGGATGCGTGGGTGGAAAACGACCCCTACCTCTCCCCGCGGGAGAAGCAGGCGCTGCGAAATCAGCGGCCGCCCCAAGAGGAAAAGACGATTATACGATGAAAGGAAGGATTCGATGAAGAACGACCGATTGATTGATTTGGGGCTGACCGGGTATGAGGAGCTTTTTATGAGCACGGAGGAACGGCTCAATGCGAAAAAGCCAAGGGTAGAGGCAATCCCGCTGGCTGCCCTCACACCCTTTCGAAATCACCCCTTTAAGGTGAAGGAGGACGAGGAAATGGCGCAGCTCATGCGGAGCATTGCCGATGCCGGCGTGCTTTCTCCGGCGCTGGCAAGGCCGCTGCCTGACGGCGGCTATGAGTTGATCTCAGGCCACCGGCGGCTGGCAGCGTGCAAGGCACTGGGGATGGACACCATGCCGGTGATTATCCGTGACCTGACAGACGAGGAGGCTGTTATCACCATGGTGGACAGCAACCTGCAAAGGGAGCATATTTTGCCGTCGGAGAAGGCCTTTGCGTACAAGATGAAAATGGATGCGATGAAACGGAAGGCGGGTCGCCTTGAAAAGAATTCGTCGCAAGTTGCGACGAATTTCGACACAGCGACGGAAATCGGCAAATGTGCCGGTGAAAGCCGAGATCAAGTGTTCCGATACATCCGACTCACCCACCTAATCCCCGACATCCTGAAGCTGGTGGACGAGGGCAAGATCGCCCTGACTCCGGCGGTGGAGCTGTCCTATTTGCAGCCGTCTGAGCAGGAAATGCTCTTCTCCGTGATGGACAGCGATGAGGTAACGCCGTCCTTGTCTCAGGCCCGGCGGCTGCGGCGCATGAGCGAGGCGCAGACTCTCACGGATGACGCAGTGCTGCAGCTTCTGTCCGAGGTTAAGGGCAATCAGGTGGAATATGTGAAGGTGCCGGTAGACAAGCTCCGCAGCTTTTTCCGTCCGGACACCTCCGTGAAGCAGATGACCGAGACGCTTGTCAAGGCCATGGATTTTTACAACAAACATTTGGCGCGTCAGCGCAAAGACCGGGATGCCCGGTGAAAGGAGATTAAATTATGAAAGCTAATTTTGATTTTAACCGTTTGAGCGAAAGCAGAAAACAGGAGCTTGACCGTATGATCGCAGATTTTTCCGAGGCGGGTTGCCTCTTTGTTGAGGATCTTTTCCTTGAATTTCTCATCGATGCTGATAACGGTATTGACCGCAGCGACGATAAGCTTGTGGCAACCTTTGATGATGAGTGCGGACACGAGCTTGTGTTTATTCTCTCTCAGGAAGAGGTTCGCTATGTAATCCATGCTATTTCGGAAAAACTGGATAATATCGTATGCGAAGGCGGCACTCCCTTCGGTGAGGATGAAAACGAAGAGGGTATCGTCAGCCTCTCTCCGGTGAACACAGAAGAAGAGCTTGATATGCTTCTCGCACATGTGCTTGGTGACGATGGAGGTGGTGCCGATGACTAAAATCGAAATTCAGACCCTATACGAGGTGATGTTCACGGACTACCCCGACATTGTAAATGTGGCGCAGGTGCAGGCGATGCTGGGCATCAGCCGTCATTTGGCCTATGCGCTGATCGGCGACGGCGACATTCCCGGCATGAAAATCGGCAATGCATACCGCGTACCGAAAATCAATGTGATCCGCTACGCACTCTCGGCGGGAAATCCGCAGCCGGCGGCGTAGCCGGGATTTGAACTTGTATGGCACATTGGACGGGCATTCCCGCCGGGCGTATAATAAAAGCGGTCCGAAAGGGTGCCCGTTCATGTGCTATCCGCAAAGGAGGTAGAGTTTATGATAGCAGGACACCTGCAAATAAAAAACGACAATTACTACATGGTGCTGAATTACACGGACGCCAACGGCAAACGCAGGCAGCCGTGGATTCCCACAGGACTTCCCGCAAAGGGAAACAAGCGCCGCGCCGAGAAGCTGCTGCTGGACACCCGCAAGAGCTTTGTCCCGCCGGTTGTGAGCAAGGAGAACGAGGACATCTCCTCTGATATGCTGTTTGCCGACTACATGGAGCTGTGGCTGGAGATTATCCGCAGCTCGGTGGAAAAGACCACCTTTTCCTCTTACACGCAGATGGTAAAGGGAAAGATCGCACCGTATTTCCGAAACACCGGACTGACGCTGGACGGAATCCAAGCCAAGCACATTCAGAGCTTTTATCTGCATGAGCTGAAAACCGTGTCGCCCGGTACGGTGATCCACTATCACGCCAATATCCACAAGGCGCTGAAATACGCCGTCAAAATGGACCTGATTCCCTTCAACCCCGCCGACAAGGTGGAGCGCCCCAAGAAGCAGCGGTACATTGCGGACTATTACCGGCAGGAGGAGCTGGAAAGGCTGCTGGAAGCGTCCAAGGATCATCCGTACTCCCTGCTGATTCAGATGACCGCCTTTTACGGCCTGCGCCGCAGCGAGGCGCTGGGGCTGAAATGGGACGCCATCGACTTTGAGCGGGACACCATCACCATTAAGCACATCGTAACCAACGCAAAGATAGACGGCAAAAGTGAAATCGTCTGCGCAGACCGCGCCAAGACGAAATCCAGCCTGCGCTCCCTGCCGCTGGTCAGCAATATCCGGGAAAAGCTGCTGGCGCTGAGGGAGCAGCAAAAGGAAAATCGGCGGGTATGCGGAAATTGCTACAGCAAAAAGTATGACGGTTATGTTTTTGTGGATGCCATGGGCAATATCTTCAACCCCAGAAGCGTTACCGCCAATTTCAGCAAGCTGCTGGAGCAGAACGGTCTGCGGCACATTCGCTTTCACGACCTTAGACACAGCTGTGCCTCACTGCTTTTGGCGAACGATGTGCCTCTGAAGCAAATCCAGGAGTGGCTGGGTCACAGCGATATTGGCACGACGGCGAATATTTACAGCCATTTGGATTACAAGTCCAAGATCACCTCGGCAAATGTAATGGACAATATCCTGACTCTGCCAGACACAGGGCAGACCGGCTGGCACACCTGAGTTCTTGCCGAAAATCATGTACGCCGATGTGACCTTGAGAGAAAAGAAAAGCCCAGTCATATGGGCAAAAGCCTTGATATGACTGGGTTTTTGGCGGAGAGTTAGGGATTCGAACCCTAGGTTCCTTTTGGGAACACGACATTTCGAGTGTCGCACCTTCGACCTCTCGGACAACTCTCCGTATACCTCAAGTGTAATCCCTGCTCCGGAAGAATGCAAGAAAAACACGCAAGAACGATATGAAATTGTGAAATCCGAACCCGCGCAAAGCCCTGTGCGGCGGACATTTTCAGCGGACGAAACGGCCGGAGCTTCCAAAAATTTCGAGTCAGCCCTGTTATGACCACTTCGATACCTCTGCACAAGTGCTTTTTTATACTACCACAGTTTTCCCCCGGGTGCAACTGATTTGTAAGGATTTTTTTCCTATTGGCGGCATAAGGTGAAAGAAGAGGTGAAACCCATGATCCCTACCATTTTCATCCCCGGCCGGCAGGAGGCTCTGCGCAGCTACCGGGAGGCCATTTATTCCGCCGGGGGCGTTCCTATTTGCAGTCTCAGCGCTGCTGACTCCGCTCTGTGCGGCGGTCTGCTGCTCCCCGGCGGCGGCGACATCGGGGAAAGACTTGACGAACCCGAGCGAAAGCTGATACAATCCTTTGTGCAGAGCGGACGCCCGATCTTGGGCATCTGTCGGGGGATGCAGGCGCTGAATGTGTACAGAATGAAGTTGCTGGGAGCACAGGTGGTGCCGGTGACCAGCGGCACGGCGACGCTGAAGGATGCGGTCTCCGAGGCCATGCGGGAATGGACATCCCGGATCGATGACACCCATTACTGTCTTGGTTCCGTTATGGGGCCTCATCCTTTTCCTACCATTGTCCGGGATTTCCAGGCGGTGATCTCCCGGGAGACCAAAGCGCAGCTCCTGGAGAAGGAGGGCGGGCTGCCGGATGCAGTGATTGCCTGTGTAGGCGGCGGTTCCAATGCCATGGGCAGCTTTTATCATTTCATTGACGATTCCACCGTGCGGCTCATTGGCTGTGAAGCGGCAGGCAGGGGCATCGATACCTTTGAAACCGCTGCAACGATCAACACCGGCAAGCTTGGCATTTTCCATGGGATGAAATCCTACTTCTGTCAGGATCAGTACGGTCAGATTGCCCCGGTGTATTCCATTTCCGCCGGGCTGGATTACCCGGGCGTCGGACCGGAGCATGCGCACCTGCATGACATTGGCAGAGCGGAATATGTGCCGGTGACGGATGAAGAAGCGGTAGAAGCCTTTGAGTATTTATCCAGGACGGAGGGTATCATTCCTGCCATTGAATCCGCCCATGCGGTTGCCTATGCCATGAAGCTGGCTCCCACCATGCGCCGGGATCAGATCATTGTAATTACTGTCTCCGGTCGTGGGGACAAGGATTGTGCAGCCATTGCCAGATACAGAGGGGAGGATCTGTATGACTAAGATCAGAGAGGCATTTGAAAAGGGAAAGGCGTTCATTCCCTTTATTACCTGTGGGGATCCGGATCTGGAAACCACAGCAGCGGTTGTCCGGGAGGCTGTCCGGAATGGGGCGGATCTGGTGGAACTGGGCATCCCCTTTTCCGATCCCACCGCAGAGGGCCCGGTGATCCAGGGGGCAAACATTCGTGCGCTGGCAGGGACCTGTATGATGGATGCCAGATCCGTTGTGATCTCACTGCGTGTACCCGTCACGCCAAGACTGGATACAATGTACAGAAAGCCCTCCGCCTCCCTGGCGATCCGGATCATGGATCTCTGACAGAAAACAGCCCCTCACAGGATTCGTGAGGGGCTGCGTTTTATGCCTGCCGGGTACGCCGTGACATGGAGTCGGCAGCAGTGGTGGTCAGCTTGCCGATCAGCATGCCGATGCTCAGGGAAGCCAGTACATCCGACGGGAAATGCACATACAGATACAGTCAGGAAAAGGCGATGAGTGCCGCCAGGAGGATGGCTGCCAGACCGAATTTTCGGTTTGCTGCGGTCAGCATATACGCACCGATCACGGAGCAAAGGGTATGCCCGGAAGGGAAGGAGTAATCCGCCGGATTCCGGATCAGCAGGCTGACCTCCTCCTGCCAGCAGGGGCGGGGTCTTGCCACCAGAAGCTTCAGGCACACATTGCCTACCAGGACACCGGCTGCCAGTGCTCCCAGCATCGTGCATCCGTACTTCCGGTAAGCATGCTTC
>OQWI01001326.1_pt1 | contig 10775 bp, 10 predicted proteins | sample 1691551 | NCBI WGS metagenome assembly OQWI01 (sample SAMN03418259, study PRJEB22391) | human gut metagenome | biome: human-gut; feature: organic feature; material: feces | host: Homo sapiens | place: Tanzania | collected 2013-01
ATGGAACTACAGGAAAGACAAACTGTAGCAAATCCTGCGGAACTCCTTCAGAAAAGTCTGTCTGGATTGGATAAATTTGGAGGCTTCCAGTTGTTGAAGGGACTTATCAAAGGTGTTGAGAATATGGACCCTCGTAGAAAAGCCATCAAGAATGTATTCTTGAACGACAGTGCATACGAGGATGCGAGAAACAGATTGAAGAACGAGTTTTCCCTTTGGGTGGAGATCCTTGAATCTGGTGGCAAAGACCCGATGGAGATTGTGGATTCTTGCAAGGAAGAGTGTCAGAAGGCAGAAAGAAACCTTAGCGAGAACTTGTTCTGCATTCATGACGAGATACGCAATCTCGAAACCACTTACAGAAGCCTTGATGCTTTCTTCGCAAACGCAGGACAAGGCAAGGTTGATTGCATCACCCTTATGAACGTCAACAAGGAAGAACTTGGCGACCATGACTCGGAAGATACTCAGGCTGTCCGTGATGAACTTGAACGTTATTTCGATCGTTTGAATCTGAAGAACAACTATAGTATGCTTGTTGTCCCAGGTTATCTTGGAGATGCAGAAACGGTGAGAATGTGGGCACAAACAGCCTATAGAAATAAGGTGATAATGCTGACGGATTTCAAGGACAGTATGAACTTTGAAATGCTAAAGGAAGAGCTTGATGACGCAAGTCTGCAAGGTACAGATCCATACTTGGGCAATATCGTGATGACTGCCAACTACATTCTTGGAAGAAAGAAGTCGGAATTGGCTGGTGAGGACGAAGATTTGTATATCCCTGCATCAGGTGCATTGGCAGGTCGTATGTCGAACACGGAGGAAACTGTGATAGCACAGGCTGCTGCAGGAAAAAGATACGGAACTCTTGACAATGTAAAAGGCGCACGTATGGATTTGCGCAAGTCGGAAATTGCAGCTCTCATCGACCTCGGTGTCATTCCTATGGTTGAGGAAGATGGACGAACAATGGCATTCTCAAACCACACACTTTACAATGGTGCGTCCAAGGGATTGCAAGAGTATTCCATCGTCCGTGTTTTCGACTGGATAGGAAAAGTGTTTGAGAATTATTGCAATGACCATGCCATGGAGATTTGGACTCCTGCTATCAAGTCTGAAATAACACAGGATATACATTCTTTCCTCAGTGACTATAAAGGACCGGGGGGCATCATCGAGAAATATACGAATCTCAAGGTTGACCAAGACCCTAAGACAAAGGATATAAGCATTAATGTGGAGATTACTCCATATTTTGCAGCTCAGAATTTCTTTATAGAACTGACAGGAAGAAACTCCGCAGCAGGAGTGGATTGGGAACAGAACACTAAAAACGCATAGTGTGTAATTATCAATATTCATTAATTTTAAAAACATTAGAAGATGGCAGAAACAAGAACAGTGACCATCAACGCTGATGGCATCCAGGAGCGCGAAGTTGCTTACGTTCGCTACGAGCTCAACCAGCAGACCGATGTAGAGGGTCAGCCTACTGGCCGTACACGCGGTGGTAAAATCACAGTCAAGGTAAAGTCTAAGAACGACGGCAACACCGAAATCCTTGAGTGGATGTGCGACACCTACATGAGCAAAAACGGTGTCATTTCATTCCCTGACAAGGACGGTGGCGAGATGAAGCGTCTTAGCTTCAAGAACGGTTATGTTGTGCAGTATGCAGAGACATACGATGACACTAACGAGACTAAGCAGTTTGAGGAGTTTGTAATCTCTGCAAAGGAGATTCAGGTAGGCAACGCTATCCACAACAATAGCTGGACTATTGACAAGTAATTCTGAAAACAGAAAAACCAAAAAGATGATTGGAGGCGACACTCCAGTGTTTCCTTCGATCATCTTACTAAAGACATAATGATATGGCACTACAAGGACAAGTAAGAATACAGGGAGGTGGAGAATATGGCATCGTGGAATGCGAGTATGAGTTCTCACAGGCTGTTGATGACACAGGAAAGCCTACTACACGTACTATGGGTGGCACCATCCGTTTTGTAATGCCTGCCACTTGTGACGATGACCAGTTCTTCTACAAGTGGATGTTCAACAAGACCGCCGTGTATTCTGGCACATTCAGATTTTGTGTGTTCTCTAATGACAATCGGAGAAGATATAAGACGATAGAATTCAAAAATGCCTATTGCATCAGACTCAAAGATTACTTCAACGACCATGACAGCAAGTTGATGTACACTGATGTAACCATAAGCGCAGAGGCACTCTGCATAGGAACAGGCTTGATGGATAGGGCTATCTTTACCAACTCTTGGGCTTCATTGAGTTCACAAGTAGATGTTTATTCTGATTTTTAAATAAGGTAATATGTCAACATCTATAAGAAACATCTCTGTAGCTATTGACGGCACAAAGTCATCTGGCTTTTGCATAGAGCTTGATGGAACAAGATGGCGACTTGACAATTTTATGTTAAGCCAGTCTCTTCTCTCTCCTAATACCCTCTCGTTTTCTCTTCACAAAGAACCTGACGAAAGAATCAATGAGGTTTCTTTCAATGTTTGTGGTGCCATCATCGGCAAGGAAGTGTTGATTTCACTGGAAACTGAAAGCATCGAAAAGGAATCATTGAAGGCAGATACTGATTCTGTGGCAGATATAGAGTTTGTTGGTGTTATTACAGGCGCATCGGGCAGCAGAAACCGCAGTGAGTTCACCGTAAATGTAGAGGCGTGCAGTTGGGATGCGTTGCTCAATGACAACCCTACTTGCAAGTCCTTTGAAAATCAGACGCTCAATGACATTGTAAATGATGTCGTTGACGATTATTCAGAGCATCTTAAAACAGATGTTGACGCTCGTTTTACTGACACAATTCCGTATAGTGTTCAATACAACGAGTCTAATTACCAATTTCTGCAACGTTTGGCAAGGCGTTACGGCGAATGGCTATACAATGATGGACAGAAAATGATGTTTGGTAATCTTCCTAAAGGCGAGAGTGTGAGACTCGCCTATCCAAGCCAAGATGTTCCATCCTATAATGTTGACTTGAAAATGCGGCATGTTGCATTTAACCATGTCGCTTCATCATACAATTCCTACGATGCCAACGAGAAGGAAGGCATAGAGGAAATGCAGCGTGAATATAATACGCTGAGTGAACAGGTGTTCCAGGCTTCACAATCTTGCTTTGTAAAGCCTACACTTCAGAACTTACATTCTGGAGGATTTGCCGATACAGACGGACGAGAAACGGTATTGAATGTATCCACCAAGACACAGGCAAGAGGCGAAAAGGCAAGTATGCTCACCTATTCGGGGACAACATATTGCTCAAAACTTAAAATTGGCAGCAAGTTGGTAATAGTTGACAACTATATGCCCGATGCCTCGGCTTTGGAGAAGAGCAATGTGGAGCAGGATGAAATGCTGATAACAGAACTTGTGCATTATTTCTCCGCCGATGAGACTTACAGTAATCACTTTGTCGGCATTCCGTCAGCCTGTGATTATCCTCCTTATTCCGACAGCGACATTTACCCTGTTGCGCAATCATGCCGTGCAAAGGTGAAGGACAACGAAGACCCAAACAACCTCGGTCGCATCCGTGTGCAGTTTGACTGGCAAGCCCAGTTGGATGACAATATGATGACACCGTGGCTTCGTATGGCTCAACCGTATGCTGGCGGTGGCAAAGGCTTTAGCTTTATCCCGGAGATTGACGAGGAAGTGATGGTAGATTTCGAGGGAGGAAATGCAGAACGCCCTTACATCAAGGGTACATTATATAATGGTGTAGGCGACCCAGATAGCGCATGGCTTCCGAACAACAACAGCAGCAACCAAATTAAGGCTATCCGTACTCGTAACGGTCACACCATAGAGATACATGATGAGGGTGAGGATGGATATATCCGCATCTACGACAATGAAAAGGAGAACTATATCCTAACTTTCTCGACTGACGAGAAACTGATTAAACTTGAATCCACAGGCAACATTGAACTGTATGCCCAAAATGACATCATCATGCACGCAGGACATGACATCAATGCAAGTGCCGACAACGATATTTTCATTGCTGCTTCACACGATATGCAGCGAACAGCTGACAACGACATCCGTGAACATGCTGGCAATGACCGCTCTACCTCGATAGACCGCAACGATTCCATTACTGTTGAGTCGAACCAGTTTGTTAGAGTAAATGACAATAAGGATGAGCAGGTGGCGCATAAGTTACAGGTGACAGCGGAGAATATACGTGTGGAAGCCACCGAGAATCTCCTTGAATATTCCAACGTTCATCAGCAGAAAGCCAATGACTCGATGGCGATGAACTCGGGGAATAGGATTGATATAAAATCAGGTGTTGTAAAAGTACAATAAATAGAACAATATGATAAACTTTTTTGTATCAACAATTTACATTGACATTATTGTTAATGATTCGTATATAAAGGTTGTCAACGACAACGAAGTGCTAACGGAAGGTACTCATGAATCCTGTATGAGTAAAATAAGAGATATAGTAAACAATATTTGGGGCAAAGAAGAGAAAACTTTTGTGTTTACTATCATAAATAAGGCAAGTTCGCTGACAATATTTGAAGTTGATAGGTCATACTTTAGAAGCCAACTGTTCCTGTTGAATAGTTCGTGTGCCTCCAGCATAACTATTAACGAAAGCCAATATAATCAATTGGGGTAAAATCTGATGTCTGATTCCTACGTTACATCCCAAGCTACTATAAAGTGTTCGTGTGGCGACAAATGTGCCAAGCTAACAGTATATCCAGATAGAACGGTGTTTCTGACAGAAAAGCCTATGGCGAACATTTCTGACCATGTTTCTATGTATAACATAGCACCATTCGGCAAATGTCATACTGTGGCATATCCTCCTACTGGTTCTGCCACAGCTGCCAATCACGGTCACCTTACTCCTATGCCTTGTGTTCCAGGTACGGTTTCAGAGTGGATTAACGGAAAATGTGATTATATAGTAAAGGGGAAACCTGCACTCTTGAAATCATCATATTGCCGTTGTAAATGGGGAGGGATTATTACGATTACTGATGATGGACAAGTGGAAACAGGTAATCCTGACTTGGAGAAACAGCAGATTGAAACAGAGGAAGAGTGGACTGAAAAAGAACAAGAGGAACTTCTTAAAGACAAGGAAGCACTGCTTGACGGCATTCAGTCCGCATTAGACCTTGCGGGCTTTGCACCTGGTGTTGGAGCAATACCTGATTTGCTGAATGCTGCTATATATGCAGTTAGAGGAGACAAACTAAATGCAGGTCTTTCTTTACTTGCTGCCGTTCCTGGAATTGGAGATGCTGCAGCGGCTACAAAAATAGTTGGCAAAGGGGTTAAAGTTGCCAAGGCCACCAAAGCTATAGAAAATAGTACAGCGGCTGCAACGAAAACAGCAAAGCAACAATATAAATTAGGCGAGTTGACGCAACAAGGAAGAACCTTGTCAGGAACTAACAAAACATCACCATCACCTAAGTTTGGTGATATAACAATGAAAGGTCACCAAACAGCCGCAACACCTAAGCCCTCGCCATCAACAACACCCAAACCTTCAGCTTCCTCAACGACACCAAAGCCTAAATCAATGCAAAAAGAGCAAAAGTCACCATCAAGTAAGCAGGATGTAAGTGGTTCAACAAAGTGTAACAATGGGGTGCTGAAAGATGTATTTAAATACAAAGGCTCTAAGCCAAACCCAAAAGAATCTGCCGACAAAATGGATTTAAGTTCATAAAGCAGGTTAAAGAATTGAGACTTTGTGTTAATAATAAATTTCGAAAAATATAAGGATTTTTAAATGGCTAGTATAGGAGAGGTCGGCGCAAATAATGCCAGCAAAATGATTCGTGGGGAAAAGGACGAAGTACCATTGTGTATTTATTTTGGTGTTTTTTTTGATGGCACAGGAAATAATATGGTGTCAAAAGAAGAAGCGGAAAACAGGCGAAATAGTTTTGTAAAATCCTTAGAGAAACCTGAGAATATATATATATCTGAAGACTGGGATTTGTATTTGAACAAGGAACTTGAAAATGGGGCAAACAAACTTGTTGATAAGAAAATAAAGAAGCAAAAAATAGTGGATTTGCCTAAAGGAGAATATATTGGGACAGGTCGCTCTAATATTGCTATTCTTCACACATGTTATCAAGGTCTGTCACAAGTCGTAAGAAACTCTTACACAAAAGTATATAATATATACATAGAGGGTGCAGGAAAAGAAGCTGTTAATGATGATTCGATGGCTCAAGACGCTAAAAATTTTATCGGTAACGGTTTTGGAAATGGAGATACGGGAGTTGTTGCATTAGTAAGTAAAGCTGTCAGAATGGTACGCCTTGTACTTGATGGTTTTTCTGGTAGTTTTAATGATCCTAGCGTTAAAAGAGAAATTCACTTTGATGTGTTTGGCTTTAGTAGAGGTGCTGCTTGTGCTAGACTGTTCTCGTATATTGCAGGACGTGGGAAAAACTCGCCATTGAAATGTGAAAAGAAATTTAAAAAGTTCCAAGCCAAAGATTATTATTCTAAAAATTATCTTCATTTTCTAGACGAATATAAAAAACTAATTTATGATGTCCCTTTTTTAGGGATATATGATACTGTGAGTTCTATAGGCATAACATATAATAACAATGTTGAAAATTATGGAATGTTTTCTCCAAGTGAAACATGGGTAAAACAAACATTTCATCTATGTGCAATGGATGAGTATCGAAGCCATTTTGCTCTAACTGATATAGATGTAGAAAAAAAAGGAAATGTAGAAGTGTTTATTCCTGGGTGTCATTCGGATGTGGGAGGGGGATATCAATACGGTTCGGATTCTTTTTTGTTGAACTATCGTGAAAGTTTAACTTCAAAATATAAAATATATACTAGAAATCCAGAAAGCGAATCTGGGAAAAAAGATTACATTTCATGTGATTGCTTAAAAATGTTAGGTTGGGGAAATGATGATGAACTGAATGACCATTATATGAGAGGTTTTATTACATGCGATAGAAAAAGAGTTCTTGCTGGTTATAGTAATATACCTTTGAGAATTATGCAGGAGAGAGCTAATGGTGAAGAAAAAGAGAAACGTAAAATCTTTGCAAATTTTCCTGAAGGTAGGTATTCTATTCCAATTAGTTTGGAATATATATATGAATTAATAAAGAGTGAAATAAAATCCGTGAATTATGGTAGAAGATGGATTTATCCAGGTGGAAGTTATTGTTCAGAGCAGTATAAGAATTTAAGGCATGACTATCTACATTTTTCTGCTTCAGATGAGATTCTGTCAGGCAAAACGGCTTTTGTCAACTCTCCAAACAGGAAAGATAGTACAGTTTGTAGGATAGTATATCGAGGAATCAAGGGAAGTACTCCTTCACCATTATATATGTATGACTATAAATGACGATAATTTATGAAATTGGCTTTGACATCATTGGAATGTTATCCTTGTGAAGTGGGATTTTGTTTTCTTCATTTGGACAATGGGATGTGTATTGATGTGTTGCCTTCGTATTCTTTGGATAATACATGGGGATATCCCAAAAATATTCAATTATGTGAGATTCCAAAGAATGTGAAAATCATGAGCATTGACATAGTATGGCTTTCGCTTTGTGAGAAACGGTTTTATTCTATAGAAAGTGAGCTAAAACAGTGCTTTACTGCCGAGAGTGTAATGCTATTAATTGGGCTTATGCCATTTGGACATCTGGTGGTATGGGATTATTCCGAAAATATATCGTCCATTATCGATGTACATCAAGGTAGAGAGGTTGAGGTAGATATTGAAGTTTTTTTACCAGGAAGTTCCATTAAAAGTGTAAGTAAGTATTGTGATGCTCGTATTAACGAGAATGCAATAATAAATAATAATCTGCATAATATAGGCATACGCACTGATGCATATTTTGTGAAGTATCTAAATCAATATTTTTATAGATATTCTGTTCAGCTTGGACAATTGAATAATCGGCAAAATGATAAGCTTTCAGATGTAATGCAGCAGAGGGTTGAGGGAATCGAGGAGGTGTTGTATGATGGAACACATAATAAGATGAATGATGGAGGTCTGATGCGCTACCATCAAGCAGGTAAACCAAAGAAACTTGCAATCAAATGGCACATCGGCAAATCTGAGTACTCTGCTTATTTCTGGTTTGAGGAAGAACCTATCCGTGAAGTGTTCGACAAGTTCTATGGCGCACACCCCGATACAAAATCTGACTTCATCATCCGTATTGATGCAGAGAACAAAAAATACGAATTGGCACTCTATCGGTATGGTTTGAAAGAACCACAAGTTATACCAGAAAATATTTATCAACTGTTGGTATTCAAGAATAAGTTTGAGGATTATCGTTCCGATAACTATAATCAAGAACGTGGAGCATGGATTTGGTAATACATAGTAAATGGAAGAAGTACTACTTCAATGGCAAAGTAAGTACTACTGCGTTTGGCAAGCAAGTACTACCTCATCAGTAAAGAAAGTATTATTTCATCTCCAATCAATCATAAATAATAATAACAATAAAAATATAATTCATTATGGCAACAGAAGAAATTTTCGAAGACGATGAGTTCATCATCAACCTTACCATTGACGGTACGGAGTTTGAGGAAGTGGAAGTGAAGGTTACAGACCCGAACAAGACCATCCGTGATCAAATCACAAGCATTGTGTCTGTGTTTGAGCTGCCGAAGATTGACAACGGTGGCAATCCTATCCAGTATCTGCTCGGTCAGATTATGGACGAGGGAGAAGAGCCTGAGATTTTGGAGTTTGAGGATGAGGACGGTCGTGAGCAAGCCCTTATCGACTACAACATCCAGCCGGGCGACCACTTGCATTTGATTTCAGTACCTATTGCAGGATAAAAGGAGAAAAAGGTATGAACGAAACTATCAACAATTTCAATCAGAAAGAACTGTCGGGCAGAGATGCCCGACTCTGGAAGGAATGGAAAGAGCTGGACACTCTTTGCCGCAAGCGCAAGATGACCAGTGCCAATCCTCGCCAACCGTCATTGTCTTATATCGTCCGTAGAAAGAATGCAATGGGACTTCCTACGGAGTATGAGATTTGGTATCGTTGCAAGTCCATTGTCGGAGTTATTGGCGACACAGTGCCAAGAGAACCGAAGTTCGGTTATCTTCATAAGATGAGTATTGTGCTTCCTAACAACTATCCGTCGGCAGACGGCAATCCGATATTTACATTTAGAACAGACATATGGCATCCAAACATCCGATACTCTGGAAGTTTCAAGGGACACGTTTGCCTGACCATCAAGGAGATGGGAGTGTTGGCATCGCTGAAGGACTTGGTACTCCGAGTTGAGAGATATTTGAAGTATCAGATGTATCATGCCCAAAATACCTATCCTTATCCTGAAGACCAGAATGTGGCAGAATGGGTTCGTGAGGAAGGAGAACCAAATAATTGGGTACACTTCAATCAAGAAATGCCTGAGCCTACCACTCCAACTGCTAAAGTGGCGGAAAGTACAAAAACAGAAAAGGTAAAACCAGTTATCAAGTCAAGAACGATATGAGAAAGACGATATTCCTATTATTGTTGGCTATAATAAGTTCTGTCCATTGTGCATACGCCGATGAGACCAGAACCATTAAGTTGGATAATAAGGGTCATGAAAAAGAAACGGTACAGTTGTCTTTCTGCAATATCTTTGTGGAATTACAAAAGACAGATGAGGATGACCAATATAAAATCAGTGTAAATTTAGAGAATGTTTCTGAAGACAAGATTTTATATCTTTTCGATGTCCCTTACAATGAGAAAACTTTGAAGAAAACATCCAACCTTGTTTATGACAAAGTTTTCCCTGGAGCAAAAGGAAAGAGAGTGACTGAGTCTTGTGAGGGATTGTCAGAATCATGCCGATTGCCAATATACATTGCACGTACCAATGATGAGAAATTTCTTCTGGTAAAGAAAAGCAAGGTGTCTTTGGCTCAAAAGGAAGTTATTGAACTTAATATTGACGTGGAGCTGAAGCCTGATGAGGAATTTGTAAGACTGTCAAACTCAACAGATAGTCTTCTGAATGAGATCGGACGACAGACATTCTGCTCCAACAGAAATCACAGGGGAACTTCATTAAAGACTCTAAGACGTATATATGGTAAATCAATAGACGATTTGAAAAGACAGATACGGCAGGTTCTCAGCAGTCGTCATTATATGTCGTCAGACAAGGGCTATAAGCAATTTGCTGGTATCTTGGAGAAGCTGAATGCTATAAATTTGGACAGTTTGACAGTTGCTTCATGCAAGAGTGATAGAAAAGCCGCTAAGCCAAAGGCACAAGCAACTCATAATTGTCGCTATTGTTCCTTGTCAATTGGAGAAATCTACAAAAAGATGGAAGCTTATTATATCGACCTTCATAATGGCAAGAAAACCAAGGGGCAGATAATGGGTGACGTTGACGAACTGTATAATTGCGCTCAAAAGAACAGCAAGCGAGCTACTGGCAACTATATGTCAAGAATCTCAACCTATTACAGCAAGATAAAGTCGAAATAACATGAGATTTGTTGGATTTTTACTGTTGGGATGCTTGCTTAATCCCCTTCATGCAGTCGGTAGGATAAAGAAAGATACTATTTATACTACTGATGGAGACCGGATTATCTTGACTTATGATGTAGCCAATACAGCAAATCAAGCAACCATTAAGTTTATAGGTCAGCAGAAGAAACTGGAAAGAATCAATTCCAAGTAC
>OQWI01001329.1_pt1 | contig 10765 bp, 10 predicted proteins | sample 1691551 | NCBI WGS metagenome assembly OQWI01 (sample SAMN03418259, study PRJEB22391) | human gut metagenome | biome: human-gut; feature: organic feature; material: feces | host: Homo sapiens | place: Tanzania | collected 2013-01
ACGGCAAGCCTCTGGCTGTACAGTCCGGCGACCTGCTCCTTCACACCTCCATTAGGATGAGCGACCACAATGGCAGGATAAGTTTTCGAGGCGTCGTATCCCGCCGGCGTATAGACATTAGCGGAGATTTTCAGCCCGTTCAGGTTATATGTGATTGGGTGAATATTCACCTTCCCCTGAATATTTTCGGTGATCGCACCGTCATAGACAAGTCCCCAAGGGGTGCTGTTGTGGCTTTTGAAATTTGACATATCAACCACTGTGAATGCTTTGTTCTCTTTCATTTCCTGTGCGTTTAATGTGCCGGACACGGCAATGGCCGCAAGCAGCACGGTTGTGAGTATCTTTTTCATATTCAATAAGAACTATGTCGCAAAATTATAGTATTCCCATTTATTTTACATTACCTCAATTTCGGTAACGAGTGCCTTTATTACTGCTTTATCGGAGATCCACCGAATACCTCGCTCATTTCCATGGAGTCGAGTTCAGTGTCTATGCTCCACAATTCGTCTTTGGCCAGATGAATGTCCACGGCACCGGCGTTTTCCTTCAACCGGGAGAGATGCCTTGTGCCCGGAATCGGGACGATCCACGGATGTTTGTTCAGCATCCAGGCCAGCGCGACCTGCGAAGGTGTGGCGTGGTGTTCCTCAGCCAGGTGGTCGAGAAGAGCGAAGAGAGACTTGTTCTTCTCAAAGCTCTCGCTTCTGAACTGAGGCATTGACGCGCGGTAGTCAGTCCTGCGGTCGAAGCGTGAACCGACGTTGTAGCATTCTGTCAGAAGACCATTAGCCAATGGAGAAAACGCAACGAATCCGATTCCGAGTTCTTCAATGGTAGGGAACAACGCCTCGTGCTTTCTCGCCATCATTGAATATCTGTTCTGCACCGCCGCTACTGGACAGGCCTTATGTGCCCTGCGCAGATATTCCTCCGTGGCCTCGGATATTCCCCAATGCAGGATTTTACCTTCTCTGATCAGATTCGCCATCACTTCGGCGACCACTTCCGGTTCGACGTGCGGATCGATGCGGTGCTGGTAATAGAGGTCAATATGGTCAGTCCTCAGCCGCCTCAGGGATTCTTCCACGGCTCTCCGGATTGTCTTCGGTCTTGAATCCGGTATTAGCTTGTGGGGGCCGGCCGCTTCTGGAGTGTCAAAGGTCAGTCCGAATTTGGTCGCGATGACGATTCTGTTACGGAAAGGCCATAATGCTTCTCCGAGGAGTTCCTCGTTGTCGTGTGGCCTGTCCGGTGTTCCATAGACCTCCGCCGTGTCGAAGAGGGTGTATCCCATGTCAACGGCGTATGCCAGCAGTTCCGTCATTTCTTTCCTGTCAGGCGGAGCTCCGTATGCGTGGCTCATCCCCATACATCCAAGCCCGACCGCCGACACCCTCAGTCATTGCATCAGTCTTTCATCTTCACGCTCAGGAAGAATCTCTCGGCATCCTCTTTGGAAAGCTGGAACACTCTTTCCTCCTTATCAAGAGCCCGGATCTGCGCCATCTCATCATCGGTCAGCTCAAAGTCGAAAATGTTGATGTTCTCCTGAATATGCTGAGGGTTCTTGGAACCGGGGATGACGGAGAATCCTTCCTGAATATGCCAGCGCAGAATTATTTGGGCAGCAGTTTTACCATGTGCCTGCGCGATGGAATTGATCACAGGATCCTTAAGAAGCATCCCGTTTGACATCGCTCCTCCGAGCGGGAACCAGCATTCCACCTGAATACCGTGCTGCCTCATAGTCTCCGGAGCGTGGAAGGATATGGAGAAAGCAGTGGCATACGGATGGCATTCCATCTGGATCACCGCAGGCTTGATTGTTGCCTCTCTTATAAGGCGATTGAAGGCTGTGCTGTCAGTGTCGAAATTGCTGATTCCAAGGGTCCTGACCTTGCCCTGAGCCACTGCTTTCTCCATATCCTTCCACGCTCCGACAAAATCCCCGACAGGCTGGTGGATGTAGAGCAGATCAATGTAGTCGGTCTGAAGCCTCTCCAGCATCTTGTCGATGGCTTCAAGGGTCTTGCCTTCACCATATTCCGTAGGCCAGATTTTGCTTGTTATCCAAATTTCCTCACGTGGAATACCGCTTTCCTTGACAGCACGTCCCACGCCACGCTCGTCATTGTAGGCGTGCGCGGTGTCGATGTGGCGGTAACCGGCCTTCAATGCAGCAAGGCAGGACTGCTCGCAGACATCATCTGACGGCTGGAGATAGGTTCCGAGCCCGAAACGTGGCATCAGCACCCCATTGTTAAGTTTGACCATCGGGACACCCGCTGTAGTTGTGGTAGTGTCCTGCGCGAAAGCGGTGCCGGCCGTCATCGTGGCCAGCACCGCAACTGTCGTAATGATTCTCTTTTTCATATTCATCTGTATTTATGTTGTCCTTGTTTGACGGTGCAAAGTTATGGACAACGCCTGTGACAGATGTTATGAGAATTTCGGGAGAAACTGCACTTTTTGCGGATTCGCGATATTACCCAAATCGTCAGTTTTGTCCAATGAAGTGTATGATGTGCGTCTTTCCTTCTCTCCGTAGGTGTCCGCGAAGTAAGGCGAAAAGACTAATTAATGTCGCAAGCGATAGTTACAACAAGGCACACTTTTCTCCAGCCATTTATGCAACAAGTCCGCCAACTCCACATTGTTCTTCTCGGCAAAGAGAAAGTGACTGTTGCCTTTGATGCCAATGTCCGGCAGCACCACGAGCTGAGCATTTCCACCATGACGATTAATGCTCGCCACGAACATCCTGGCCATTTCCAGACGCACTCGCCAATGGTCTTTAGCCCAATCGGAACTTGGCTTTGTGGGGATATTGTCGCCATAATAGATAATAATCGGTATGCGAGTTAGGGCGGCGAACGCCTCGGCATTGATTTGTTTCGCCTCCAAAATGCCGTAAGAGTCATTACACTTGATTGGAACTGGAACTTCGCCCTCGGGAAATACGAAGTCGCTGCCCGGTTCATATGCTGCTATTGCCTTAATGTGCGGATTCTTGATGGCAGTAAGCCAGCCAGGCCCGCCACCTTGCGAGTGAGTCACAAGGATGCCGTCACCTATCCTGTCGAACACAGCCGACATAGCGTTGGCAATCACCTCCGGGGCATAATCACCAGTGTTTGGAGTTATCTGGCGGAAGAACTGGTCGAGACTCGCCGAATCGTCGGGAAACTGGCTGCCCGCATAGAGATTAGGCCAATGTCCCATACGGAAATTTTCAAACCAATACTGGTCTTGCGGAGTGGCCGTAATAGAAGCCGACACGGTGGATTGTCCTGCCCGTCCGCGACGAGGCTGGTCAACGATGTAGGTGCTATAGCCACGGCGAAGAAAGATTGTGCCGAAACCCTCGCGTCCGTCAGGAGTTGTTTCCCAAGTCTTGCCGGACTGACCTGCACCATGGAGGAATACTATCGGGTAAGGACGCGCGTTGACGGGTATCTGATAGGAAACATATGCATGGTCGCCATGCATTGTCTGACCTTGCGGATTAGTCTGATCCTTAGTGTCGTACACGCCGTCTGCTTTCTCGACAGTCCCGCCAGCAAGAAAACTACCCTGAGACATGATTACAATAGGCGCGTTGGCAGCCTGCTCTTGTGCAAAGACAGTGATTGCGAGAAAAAATACTGAGACTGTAATGAGTAATTTCTTCATTTTTGAGATATTGATTTTATTGTGACAGTTCTGTTTCTTTTCGTTGTATTAACGAGTATTGCTCCAAAACTAAACAAGACAAACACTAGCATGATCCAAGACATCGTAAAAGGAGTTCCAGTCGAGAATGCGGTGAGCAACAACGACGACACGATGCCGCTGCCGTATTGCAAGGCTCCCATCAATGCCGCCGCCGAACCGACCATGTCTGAGGTCACAGCATCGAGAGCGGCTGCGTTAGTGCACGAGGCTATGATGCCGTTCATGCTGAAGACCACGAATACGAAGCATATAATGCCAATGATACCTCCCCATCCGGTAATTGCTGATAAGAAAAGTCCCAACCCGCCAATGATGGCGATTGTGGTCGCACACAGCAATAGACGATCGAGCGAATATCGTGTCACCATCTTACGATTGAACAAACCGAGTGTTGACACGCCTATCATGTTCACTCCGAAGAGCAGTCCGTAGTATCTTGCGTCAACATGAAAATATGTGATGTAGACAAACGGGGAACCGGCAATGAAGGCATAGATGGCGACATAAAAGAATGCCACACTCAGTGTGTATGACATATAGGGCTTATTGCCGGCAAGACGCAAATAGCAAGTGAATTCACGCATGAAGGAAGCATTGACACGCTTCTCCTCCGGTAGCGTTTCCGGTAGAAAGAACACCGCCACGAAGAGCATCGTGCTCAGAACTGCCATCAGCCAGAATATGGCTCTCCACGACCAGATGTCCTGCAGGAATCCTCCTGCAACAGGGGCTATTATCGGAGCAAGAGCCAATATGGTCATCAATGTAGAGAGCATTCTTGCCGCCTCCGTGCGTCCGTAAAGGTCGCGTACCATTGATCGAGAGAGCATTGGCCCGACGCAGGCTCCTGTCGCCTGAAACACCCTCCATATTACAATTTCCGTGATGGATGAGGACAAAGCGCAGCCTATCGAGCCGATGGCGAATATCGCCATACCAATGAACAGAGGCTTTTTGCGTCCTATGCGGTCGCTGACTGGGCCCCAAACCAATTGTGCTATAGCAAATCCAACGAGAAAGCCGGTTATCGTCAGTTCCACATTTCCTCCAAGATCCGTCTCCATGACGGGCATCGCCGGCAGGTAGATGTCGGTGGAAAGCGTGGTGCATCCCATCAGTCCGCTAAGTATCAGCATGAACAGCCATCTTCGCTTTATGTTATCCTGTTGAGTCATCGTGTTTTTTTCGCAAAGTTATAACCGGAATGATAATCATTGCTTTCACATATTTCGCCAGAGGTTTCACAAAAACACGAAAAATAGGGGCCATTATCAATGATAAATCCATTATCTTTGTCGTATGGACAAAAGAATTTTGCATACAACGGATTTCCATACAATATCCGACTCATCACTTAAGGGATATTGTATTCACGTGGTGTGTCTGACGGGCGAGGCTACCTTTGCCTATAACAAGCGGGACTTTGACGTCCATAAGAATGATGCGCTTGTCATTTCCCATCCCGATGACGTGGTTATAAACACAGTAAGCGCCGACTTGAATGTGATGGTCGTGGCAGCCTCGGCAAAATATCTATATAGCCTGCTTCCGTCAGTCAACTATGGCGTGAGCGGGAGAATAAGCCTGTACGACAATCCGGTCATTCCTTTGTCTAAAGAACACGCCCAGCAGTTGCGTAAAGACTTCGACAATTTGATAGAACGTATCCCCGACACCAGTCATACGTTCTATTCGGAAATTATCGGAAGCCTGTTATTGACAATGATTTACGATATTTATTATTTCCACGCCCTCACACACGATACGCAAACAACGACCGACCGCAAGGCTTACGTCGTCAAGGAACTTATCTCAAAACTCGAGAGAGGAACATCCCGGCAGCACCGTGAGGTGGCGTATTATGCGGAGCGGCTCAATGTCACTCCGAAATACCTTACCGAGACAATTAAAAGAGTGACGGGCAACAGTGTCACATTCCTTATAGACCGCTACACGGTACCAATTCTGAAGAATCTGCTCGACAATCCCGACCTGTCCATATCTCAAATAGCCGAACATATGTGTTTCTCATCACTGTCTTATTTCAGTCGATACGTCACGAAACATCTCGGAATGTCGCCGGCAAAGTACAGGGCTACACTCGCTGCGCAAAATAGCAGGGCATCCCGCCGACGTTACTAAGTTTATTTCCTCATAAACTCCGTCGGAGTAATTCCAGTCACCTTCTTGAACAGCCGGGTGAAATGATGCGGGTAATCGAAGCCCAGGAGGTGGGCGGTTTCATTGATGTTGTGGCCCTTCATCAGGAGGTTTTTTCCATGGTCTATCACGAAGGAATGTATATAGCCGATGGCCGTGCCGCCGGTTGATTTATGGAGCACGTCGCCAAGGTAGCGGGGCGAATAGGCCAGTTGCTTCGCGCAATACTGGACGGAGGGGACACCGAGGTCCAGTTGTTTGCCGTCCAGATAGTATTCCCTAAGCAGGTTGTGGAAGTGCTTTAGGATGTCCGATGAGATTTTGTCTTCCTTTGAAAGTTGACGTAGATAGATTCGCTGACAGTATTCCAGGATCAAACGGATGTATCCCAGGATGACGGCTCTCAGCGTCGGGGAATCCTCGATTTCCTGCAACTCGTGGCGGAGTTGGCTGACGAGCTGGGTGATTCGTCCCCACTCCGATGTTTCCATCCTGAGCGTATCCGTGGAGAAATAGGAAAAGAAGCGGAAGTCTTTCATTCTAGCTTCCAGGTCAGTGCCGTGGATGAGCTCGGGAGAGAACATTAGCACCCAGCCATTGATGAAATGACCTTCGCCATCATCTTCCTTGCCGCCAATCTGGCCTGGGGCGACAGCAAGAATGGATCCTTCCGCAGGTTGGCACATCTTCATTCCATAGGAGAGGCCGGAAGGGAAATTCCGCTGGATGAAAAGGCTGTAAACTCCATAGAGATTCAGGCTGGTATGGACTGGTGAAACTTCGTCGTAATGGATGACGCACACCAGCGGATGTAGCACTGGGGCGTTTATCGAACGGGCATACACGTTGGGGTCGGTAATGTGCAGGATATTCTTCATATTACGCAAAAGGGTATGATTATCTGCAAAAATAAATAAATTTCTGCGATATTGGTAGATAATGGACAAAATTCGGTAAGCATTGTTCCTGTGGACTCCCTACCTTTGCAACATCAGAAAAAAGTGAAATGAACATCAAGCAATCCATTGCAATTTCCGCCGCAGCCCTGATGCTGCTTGCCTGCAAATCAAATACGAATGAGAATATGAGCACCCTGAATCTTACCCGGGAATGGGACAAGACCTTCCCAAAGAGTGAACTGGTGAATCACAGCAAGGTCACCTTCCATAACCGCTACGGAATCGAGCTGGCGGCAGATATGTATGTGCCCAAGAACGCGGAAGGCAAGCTTCCCGCCATTGCGGTGAGCGGCCCCTTCGGCGCTGTGAAAGAACAGTCCAGCGGCTTGTACGCCCAACACATGGCCGAGCGGGGCTTTCTGACCATCGCTTTCGACCCCTCCTATACTGGGGAGTCCGGCGGAGAACCACGCAGAATGGCTTCCCCTGACATCAATACGGAGGATTTTCTGGCGGCGGTGGATTTCCTTTCCACTTGCGACCTGGTTGAGCCTGAGTGCATCGGTATCATCGGTATCTGCGGGTTCGGTGGGATGGCCATCAATGCAGCCGCGCTTGACCCGCGAATTAAGGCCACGGTGACATCCACGATGTACGATATGAGCAAGGTGAACGTGGAGGGGTATTTCGCCAGTGAAGATACGCCTGCTCAGCGGATGGAGAAGCGCAAGGCCCTCGCGGCTCAGCGCACGAAGGATTATGCTTCAGGAACATACGAGCGCGCAGGCGGAGTCATTGATCCGCTTCCGGAGGATGCGCCTTGGTTCGTTAGGGATTATCACGCCTATTACAAGACACCACGTGGCTATCACCCCCGCAGCGGTAACTCCACAGACGGCTGGAACACCATCGGATGCCAGAGCTTCCTGAACCAGCCACTGCTCGCCTGGTCCGGAGAGATTGAGACGCCCGTGCTCCTCATTCACGGTGAGAAGGCCCACAGCCGCTATTTTAGCGAATATGACTTTGGTCTTCTTACAGGTGGTAACAAGGAACTCCTTATCATCCCCGGAGCAGTCCATACGGATCTTTATGACGATGTAGCTGGCTTAATTCCCTATGACAAGATGGAGAACTTCTTCAAGACAAATCTGAAATAGTATGATTCGTACAATAGCTATAGGAATCCTGTCTGCCGTGATTCTACCAGCCATTCTCGCTTGCGATAAACTTCCTGCTCCGGTTCTGCCTGATTCGTCCCGGGAGGAACAGAACGAAGACAAAGATAATAATGGAAATGACCATTCCGGAGGAACCGATACTGCTATGCCTGAAACTATCAAGATTACCATTTCCGGAAAGACACTACCGGTGAAGATTGAGGACAATGAATCCACCAAGGCCCTAGTGGCTGCCTTGCGCGAGACAGCCATCACCTATGAAGCTGTCGATTACGGCGGCTTTGAGAAGGTGGGACAGCTGGGGAGGTCACTTCCCACAAGCAATAGTCAGATAACAACCCAACCCGGTGATGTCATCCTATATGGCGGCAACCAGATTGTGCTGTTCTACGGCAGCAATACTTGGAGCTACACCCGCATCGGCAAGATGCAATGCGAATCATTGGATGAACTAAAGTCCTTCCTCAAGGCTGGACAAGGTATAATATCCGTATCTTTGTCGTTATGAAAAAAGTAGTAGTCTTATCAACCAGTCTCCGTCCTGGTTCCAACAGCAATACGTTGGCGGAGAGATTTGCCGAAGGCGCCAAGGCCGCCGGAAACGAGGTAGAGTTCATCTCGCTCAGAGGCAAGGAAATCAAGTTTTGCATTGGTTGTATGTCGTGCCAGAAAAATGGTGCCTGTGTGTTCAGTGACGATGTTCCCGCCATTATGGACAGTGTGCTGAATGCCGATGTGGTATGCTGGGCGACTCCCATCTATTATTATGAGATGTCAGGCCAGATGAAAACGCTTATAGATCGTATGAACGCCATGTACTCTAAGGATTACATGTTTCGGGACATCTACCTGCTGACCACGGCGGCTGAGAACGAAGCGTACACGCCAAAGCGTGCCGAAAGTGGACTACAAGGCTGGATTGAGTGTTATGAGAAGTCGACACTCAAGAGTCATCTTTTCTGCGGTGGGGTCAATGAACCAAAAGAAATATGCGGCAATGATAAATTGGACGAGGCATACGAACTTGGGAAAAGCGTATAGTTGGTAAATTCGAATACTCGCCTTGAAAGAGTGGTCACCTTGGAAAAGTCCGCGTAACTGCTCAAGTGCCCCTGTCCGCAAGGGCCGGCTTTGCCTGTTATCCGATTATCGTCTGATTCAATGCAATCAGATGCAAAAGTAAAGAAAAAATGTGCAGTCAATCAGGCGATTTTAGGAAGAAACCACGATTGTCATTAAATGACAAGCCCCCATCTTGAATCACAATTTCGGGAGTTCGATTTCCGGTATGACCATGTCGGCGGAATCTGAGGAATCACCTGTCAAGAACATCACATAATAGATTGGGAGATATGTGATGCCGTTCTCCTGATAGACTTTCTGACCGCTGTGGAGCACGACGGCATTCTTGACATTGTAGTCGGGAGTTTTCATGAAATTATCGAGAGCACTGTGAACCTTATAATCCTTTCCCGACTTGACCTCAATCGGAAGAACGGACAAACTATCGTAGTCGTCAATGAGGAAATCCACCTCCCCGCGCTGTTTGTTGTCGTAATAGTGAAGCTCGCATCCATGCGCATGGAGTTCTTGCGCCACGACAGATTCATAGACTGAACCCAGGTTAATGCTGCGCTCATCGCCGAGCACGGCATTGATGTTATTCTTGTAAAGAAGTCCTGTAAGCAGCCCGACATCGCTGAGGTATAGTTTCAACAGATTTTTGCTCTCCGATTCTTTCAACGGGAATTTCGGATTACTGATAGCTTTAACGGCAAGTGCGACACCAGAGTTGGTCAGATACTCAAATTCATCTGCATAATCACTGAACTGCTTATGCCCAGCTGTTTTTTCGATTTTCTTTACGACAACGCGCTTCCTCTTATTTTCCATATTCGACGGAATGAGGTCATAAATATTCCGAATCACGAGTTTCTTTTCAGAATCATATTGGGAAGCGTCTAACTTGTACAGTTCATGGATGTCGTTCTGTATCTTGCGAACAAGGGCAATGTTTCGTGTTTCCAGAAACTTGTTGACAGCATCCGGCATTCCTCCGGTAAGCAGATATATTTTGAACTGACGCAACATATAAGCATGCAGAGAATCATTTAGAGTCTCTTTTTTGAGAAAACAGTCTCTAATGCTATCAATAGTCTCTTTACCACATCCGCTGGCAAGCAAAAATTCCTCAAAGTCAAGCGGAAACATTTGCTCGATGGCAATACTGCCTATCGGTATTGACGGAGTCTGCGCCAATGCTATGCCCAACTCCGAACCGCTGGCAATATACCGGTATCGTCCCTCCTCATTCAGAAATTTCAGCATAGTCATCAGATGCGGATAACTTTGAATTTCATCAAGGAATACAATCGTGTCAGATGCGTCACCAAGTCGTTCCCCTGCAATCGCACCGAGTTGTATGTAAAAGTCATCAGTGTTGCGGACATCAGCCAGTAAACCAATACCCTCCTTATCTTCCTTGAGGTTGAGTTCAATATAGTTGCGAAACATCCCTTCGCAGATATGACGTATCAGATAAGACTTGCCAATCTGCCGAGCTCCATTTATCAAAAGTATTTTGTGTGGTTCATTCCGCAAAAAAGCCTCTATGTGCGATGCAAATTTCCTGAAAAGCATAGTATTCTTACATTTTATGCAAATGTAATAAAAATCAAGCACATACAAAATTTTTAGGAAAAATTACGTGTTTTCACAGCACGAAATCGGGAATTATTCCAAGTTTCGGAAGGGTAAAATCAGGAATTTTGCAGTAACTTCTGTCGCAATTGTACCGCGCGTGGA
>OQWI01001334.1_pt1 | contig 10745 bp, 9 predicted proteins | sample 1691551 | NCBI WGS metagenome assembly OQWI01 (sample SAMN03418259, study PRJEB22391) | human gut metagenome | biome: human-gut; feature: organic feature; material: feces | host: Homo sapiens | place: Tanzania | collected 2013-01
CGCCGTAGCCGCAGGTGGTAATGCTGTCGCGCACAATAGCGTCCAGCTCTCTGCCCGTCATGCCAGCCTGTGCTGCATTAAGGCCCTTGAGCTGTGCCTGCAGAACGATGTCATAAATATCCTGCTGCCAGGAATCAGACTCGCCCACAACAATCGTGCGCGTCATATCCGAATGGTAGCCCTTATAGACAGCGCCAAAGTCAAAGGTAACAAAATCACCCTCGGCAATAACCTTGTCCGAAGCCATACCATGCGGCAAAGCGCTGCGTGCACCAGAAGCAACAATCGTATCAAACGACGGCTTCTCACTGCCCAGCATCTTCATGTAAAATTCCAGACGTCCGGCCAGACCACGCTCAGTGCGGCCAACCTCAACATCATCAAGAAGCTTGATAAAGGCTTCGTCGGCAATGCTGGCTGCCTTGAGCAGATAATCCAGCTCCTTCTTATCCTTTACCATGCGGATATTGCTGAAATCAATGCTCTGCATATACGTCTCACCCAAGAGAATGTGCAGAGTCATATAGTCGTTATAGCTGTAATAAGCACCGTCGAAGCCAACAACCTGAGAATTTCTCGCCAGCTTGGCAGCAGCAGCCCAGATGCTGTTTGCATCAGTCGGCTGATACTCCAGCACCTCAAAATGCTTCAGCTCGTTCTTCGCCTGTTCAGTATAACGGCCATCTGTAATCAAAACTCCATGCTGTCTGTCAAAGTATAGCAGGCTTGAATCGCCTGTAAAGCCTGTCAGATAGCGGATTGTGGTAACATCCTTAATTATGACACTGTCCACACTATGCTTGGCCATAATCTCCAAAACTTTATTGATTCGCGTCATAATAGTACCCTCTTTTCACAAAAATTGCCCTTCATGCCATAAATCACCTAAATATTTTACCACTCATTAGCAAAACTTTCAACCACTTCTACTCTAAAAGGCATATTTTCTATTATGTCCATCGTATCGAAGTAGGTATCAGGTGTGGCATAAAACTTAATCAGTCCGGCGCTGCCATCCACCGTGCTCACCATGGCCAGATGCTCATAGCCTTCCATAATCCAGTTAACATCTGCAATACGCTCAGGCTCAACCTGCGCGTAGATCATACTGTGGGGTCCGGGGTCATTGTCACTCATTCTTTTACAACCTTTCTGCGTAATAAGCTGAATTGCAGCAGCGGCTTGTCGCTGGCTGCGGAAAATTTCTGCTGGGCATGCGGTGCGCAGTCAATCGGCGTACCTGCTTCATCCAGCATTTCTGTCAAAACAAAGGGCATTGTGCTGCCGTCAGGCATTAAAAGCTCTAGCGGCTCTCCTGCCTTTACATTATTGCGCTGCTCAAAATAAGCGCGCTTTTTCTCAGCATCGTAGCCTGTAACAATACCGACAAAATCATGTGTCTGCTCATACTTCGAGCTGGTGTAAACCTGCGCATTTCTGTCAGGCTTGGCCACAGCAAAGCCTGTGGTGTACTGGCGGTGGGAAACCTTGTTCAGCTCGGTAATCCACGCTTCCGGCACGCTGTAATGCTCCATATCTTCCCAGCATTGGTCGATAGCCTTGCGGTAAACGCTGACTACCGTTGCCACATAATGCACGCTCTTCATGCGGCCTTCAATCTTCAGGCTGCACACACCGGCACGCATCAGCTCCGGCAGATATTCAATCAGGCACAGGTCCTTGGAGTTCATCACATAGGTACCGCGCTCGTCCTCCTCGAGGTCGAAGTATTCGCCGGGGCGCTTTTGCTCGCCCAGCTTATACATATTATATTCCCAACGGCAGGCCTGAGTGCAGGCACCGCGGTTGCCGTCACGTCCTGTCAGATAGGCGCTCAGCAGGCAGCGTCCGCTGTAGGAAATGCACATCGCGCCATGCACGAAGGTTTCCAGCTCTACCGTGGTTTTGGCACTGATTTCGCTGATTTCTGCCAAGGACAGCTCACGTGCCAATACCACGCGTTCAGCGCCCAGCTGCTCCCACGCCTGTACAGCGGCGTAGTTGGTGGTATTAGCCTGCGTGCTCACATGCAGCGGCATATCAGGCACAACCTGGCGGGCAGTGCTCCATACGCCCAAATCGCTGATCAGCAAAGCGTCAACCTTGGCCTGCTGCAGACCGCGCAGATAATCCGGCAGTCTGTCGATATCCTCGTTGTGCGCAAAAATATTTACCGTTACATAAACCTTTTTGCCGAGGCTGTGAGCATACTCTGCCATCTCCGCAATTTCCTCTAAAGAGAAATTGTTGGCAAAGGCACGCAGACCGAACAGCTTGCCGCCCAGATAAATAGCATCAGCACCATACAGCAGTGCCATTTTTCCTTTTTCCATATTACCGGCAGGAGCCAGTAATTCGGGTTTAACTAAGTTTCTGCTCATTAATTCTCCTTAAAACACTTCTCTGCTCCGCCACACTGACAGCGCAGAAATATGTAATAAACTGTTGTTAACCTATTTCCTCAATCGCCTTCAGATGCTCGGCATAGGTTTTGGTAAAGCGATGGTGTCCGTCCTTTTCCGCAACAAAGTACAGATATTCTGTCTGCTCCGGCTGCAGCACCGCCTTAATCGCGGTCAGGCCAGGACTGCCAATCGGTCCCGGAGGCAAGCCGGGATTTTGATAAGTGTTGTACGGACTTTGGATTTTGGTATCCGCAAAGGTAACTACTTCCTTCTGCGTTCCCAAAAGATACTGAATCGTCGTGTCAGACTGAATCGGCATGCCGATGGCCACGCGCTTGAGGAAAACGCCAGCGATTTTCGGCTGCTCCTCGGCAAAAACTGCCTCCAGCTCCACCATCGAAGCCATATTGACAACATCACGCAAAGGCAGATTACGTTCTGCCACAGTCTTGGCAATACCGCTGCTCTGCATTTCCTTATCAAACTGCGCAACCATCATTTTGAGCATCTCCTGCTCGCTGATTCCCACCGGGAAATCATAGGTTGCCGGGTAGATAAAGCCCTCTGCCTTAAACAGCACATTGCTGTCATCTGTCTGCATGTAGGAATATGGCGCATAATCCTTCGCCGCTGTCATAAACTTATCAGCACTGCCAAGGCCTTCTGCTTCCAGCTTTTTCGCAGTTTTCGCCACACTGTAGCCTTCCGGTACGGTAAAGCGCACCTGCTTGATGCGTCCCTTGACCATAACATCAACAATCTGCTGATTGCTCATGCCGCCGTCAATCTGGTAGGCACCAGCCTGCAGCTTAGTAGCCAACCCCTTCCAGCGCGCCTCCATTTTAAAGGCAGCGGGATTTTTTACCAGCTTCTTTTCATGCAGCAGCTCGGCGATATCCGCCGTAGTCATGCCGTCCTTGACAACAATCAGGCGTGAGCCCTCTACGGCAAAGCCCTTATTGTTGCCCTGTCCGTTAAGATAAATTGTAAATGCTACCACGCCGGCAACCAGCAGCACCGCCAAAGCACCTGCCGCAGCCTGCACCGGATTGTCGCGCACCAGCGTTTTAAGCTTTTCTATATCCATCAGAAAACATCGTCACATCGCATAAAAATACCGGACCGAAGTCCGGTAAAATTGCTGACTGTGAATTACTCCTCGTCCTCAAACATTTCGTCATACTTAGCAGCAACTGCTTCGTATTCTTCGTCAGTCGGAGCGGTGTAAACAGCTTCGCCGTTTTCGTCAAAGTCCATGCGTGCGATAACGCAGGTATCTTCTTCTTCGTCATGCTCGTGGCAATCGCAGTCGTCATCCTCGCAGCAGCAGTCTTCCATCGGAACGAGTACTGCAAATTGCTTGTCATCAACAGTGATAACCATATCCTGATAGAACTCGTGCTCGTTGCCTTGCTCGTCAGTCAGAACAACGCAGATAACTTCTTCTTCACCTTCAGCTTGCATAGCTGCTAATTCTTCATCTCTAATGTCTTTTTCCATAAAGGCACCTCTTTCGTCATAGCTCAATAAATAAAAAGCTCAATTTTAATCTAAACATATTGTATAATAGGGACGCTAATCTGTCAAATTTTAAAGCTCTTGCTGTCCAGATAATTTTGCAGAATAACAACTGCCGCCATCATATCAATAACCTTCTTACGCTTTTTGCGACGCAAGTCCGCATCAACCAGCACCTTTTCGGCAGCCACTGTGCTCAGGCGTTCATCCCACAGCACAACCTGCACCTTCGGGAACATGGTGCGTAGCTTTTCGGCCATTGCTTCGCAGGCCTGCGCGCGTTCGCCAATAGTACCGTTCATGTTTTTGGGATAGCCTACAACCAGCGTATCTACCTCATGCTCGGCAATCAGCTCGGCAATGCGGGCATAGTCGCGTTCTTCCGTAGTACGGTGGATGGTTTCCACTCCGTTGGCAATCATGCCCAGCAAATCGCTCACGGCGATACCGATAGTTCTTGTTCCTACATCAAGGGACATTTTACGCATTAAGTCAATTTCTCCTTTTACTTGTTAATCTGCTGCAGATAATTCTTTACCAGCTCTTCAATCAGCTCATAGCGCTCGTGACGGCGCAGCTTGGTGCGTGCATCCTCAAAGCTGGTGATATAAGTGGGGTCACCGCTCAGCAGGTAGCCTGCCAACTGGTCAACAGGATTATAGCCCTTCTTTTCCAGGGCAGCATATACTTCTTTTATAGTTTCGGCAACGTTCAGCTTTTCCGGCTCACGTTTGAACATCATAGTTTCTTGAGATACTTCAGACATACGAAACACTCCTTTCGTTTTTCGTAAATATATTGTAGCACATTTTGAGCGAAAAAGCTGTGTTTTTCTGGTAACTAAAATAGAATAATCCCGGCTAATGATTAAAAAAATACTAAAAAGACTGTCGCCACGGACGATACATCATCGCCATAGGACAGTCTTTTTACACATTACGGAATCGTTAACTAATGCTTCAGATTTCCAGCTTCTTCAGCAGGAACTCCTCTTCATCCCGGGACAGGCATTCACCATCAAGCATTTTGTAGACTACACCAACAGCCTTAGCCAGGCGCATCACAATATCCACGCTATAGTGACGGTTTAAATTTGCCAAGGTCTGTCTTGCCATCGTCAGCGAAGCCCCAGATACAGGATTGCCGCCAAAGCGCTGGTCACAGGCATAACCAAGGGCAATCAGGCAGCAGACAATATCACTGCTGTAGTTCACATCAAGGACAGTGCGGTTGTTGATAACAAAGCACAGGTCCTTCACCGCCTGCTCCACGTCGAGGCCTGCAGCTCTGCCGCCGCCTTCCAGACGCAGCGCCATACCAAGGGCATGCGCCGTAACCTGCAGGTTACATCTGGTGTTTTCACAATAAGCATCCTGATGCAGCTTCCTTTGCACAAAGTTGCCGGCCACACGGCTCTTGCCCAATGCGTACAGACTTGCTGCATAATAACGGCTGTTGTCTGCCAACGGCTCTAACTTAGCAACCTGCTCTTTGCTGCCACAGCAGGCAAGAGTATAGATAGCCTGAATGTTGACATTAATTTTCGGACCGTAGGACGGGAAGCCCTGCAACACACCCTGCAGCTGGTTCAGGCATTCCCTTGCCAAACTTTGGCGCTGCTGTTCCGTCCAATATCCTGCGTGCTTGCGGGCGATGGTGAAAAGACGCATACGCAGCTCGTCATTGTTGGTGTAGCACAGCATCTCCAGCAGCGGTCTGGCAAATTCGTCCTTATTACCGGCATAAGCAATGCTGCTTGTACGCTGGCTCAGCTTGTTGATAATATCCTTCTGCGCATTGCCATTAACAGTATACTTGCGTTCACACAAGGTCTGCAGTCCATGCAGCTCGTTATGCACATTCAGCTTAGTACCGGCAGGCGGATTGAATTTCAGCCTGGTAACAGGCGCATTAGTATTATCACCGCCGATAACAATTTCTGCTGTTTTCTGCTCCATAATGCAGCGCATATCGGCATCACTGCTCAGCAGCATTTCCATGCTCAGCACCTTGTTGCTGCCCATGAGCACACGGATAGCAACGTAGGCACCGTCCTTATAGCCATGCTCCAGCTTCAGATGACCATTGCCAATGGTTTGGTAAGTATCGCCAAAGGTACGTCTTTTAATGGGAATGGCAATTTCCGCCTTGTCCGGCAGAAGCTGAAAGCCTTTAATATAGTCGGACTGATACGGAAGCTCCGTACCGCTTGCTACAAGCTCCTGCACTGCGCCGTCACGCATACCGAGATACAGGCTGTCGTTAAGGATATTTTTACCCCATTCAATAGCAGGTCGCTGCTGTACGGCTGCAACAGCAGCCTTAGGGGCTGCAGCCTTGCCCGGCAAGGGCTGCAACGCAGGTGCAGCTGCACCTACCATACGCATATCCTCCTGCATCTGTTTGGCATATTTGTGCAGATAGTAATGATATACGGCTGCACCTCTCGCTACGGCCTGGTCCGGGTCCAGCGCCACAATCGGCTCCAAGCCGAAGAATTCGCGCAGGCGGTCCGTAACCATATAGAATTTGCTCATGCCGCCGTTGACAATTACAGCATCTACCTTGACCTCACCCGCCAGCTTGGCTACACTCTTTTGCAAAACATCAAGAATAGGATAGATAATATTCTTCGTATCCTGCAGGCTGTCTATTTTCTTGTAGTCGGCAAACTGCAGATTTTTTCCCATAAACGGCTGCAGAATCTTTTCTACAGCCTCCTGAGTGAAGCTGTCGTCATAGGCGTAACCGATGCCGCCCATGTTGCCGCCTACGAAAAATTCTTCGGCATCCTCCTCATCATCCCAGCCAAAACTGTCATCAGAAGCATAGCTGCTTTCTGCCTGCCGGCGCTCGCTCAGCTCCAGCTTCAGCTCCTCCGCATAGTTCAGCAGCTGCGGCATAATCGCCTTCTTTTCCTGCTGCAGCTTGCGCACAATCTCGGGATGTGCGCCATACTGTCTTTGATAGTGCTCAAACATTACCTCGGCAATGGCCCGGTCAAAGTCATCGCCGCCCAAAAGCGTATATCTGTTGGTAGCAATCTCATCTACCTTTAAAACGTCGGGGCAATCCTCACGACGTTTAATCTTGTGCATGGTAATATCCAATGTGCCACCGCCAAGGTCAAAAACAAGCACGTTCTTTTCGCTGTTGAGATCAATAATGTGATTGGAAATTTCGCCGTTCTGTACCTGGTTAATCAAATCATAGATAACTGCATTCGGTTCGGACAGCAGTACCGGTCTTTCGCTGCCGTCCTTATCTGTTACCTGAATGCCGGCCAGTGAGGCAGCATCACGTGTTGCCTGGCACATCACGGAGTCAAAGTTAGCAGGTACGGTGATTACCGCGTCTTTGATTTCCGTGCGATAAATCTTGCTGGCCTCCCGCAGCATGTGCTGCAGGATACGTGCCGAAACCTGTGCCGGAGACTTATCCGTAATCTCATCAGCCAAACCTTCGGCAGCAGCACGTCCCATCTGGCTTTTAATAGATTTAGCCACCAGATGCGGGCGAAGCGCATACTGGTTTTTGGCAAAGTCGCCTACCAGCGGCTCGTAGCCGTATTCCTCGCGATAATACACGCAGGACGGCAGCAAAGGCTTTTTCTGCGTGTTCAGTCTGGCCTTGCCTGCTGCGCTGTTGTAAACATCAACGGCGCGCGGCAAATCCACTACCTTGCTCACGATATCACCATTGGCCTTAAGATTGACTGTGGCCAGAACAGAGTTAGTAGTACCTAAATCTATACCTACGCACAAATCATTGTGCTCTTCGTTATTAATCAACATCCTCAACAACCTCCTTTACCTTCGGACGCGAAATCTGCACCTGCTTTTCGCTGTAAATCCAACCGGGGGAAATTACCTTAACCTGCTTTTCTTCCTCCGCATTCACAAAGGGCTTGCCCTCGTAGTTCCAAAATTCAATATCACCGGCCTTTACAGTACGCAACGATTCCGGCTTCAGCATCGGGTCAATGTGGCTGTCACGCAAAAACTGCACCAGCTTACGCACCATAATCAGCAGGCCGTTAATTTCCAACGGCAGTACGTAACCGCTCTTTTTCACTGCATCCATACCCTTGCGCAGCATCAGCAGCTCGTCTAAAATACAGCCGTATTTATCGGAATTCAGCTTTCCGAAAAACTCTGTCATCTCCTGCAGCTTGACAGCCTCCAGTCGTTCGTCGAATTCGTTCTGCAAATCTCTGAGCAGCATATCCGACTGCTCCAGCGCGCTTTCAAGGCTTGCCAGCTTTTGCAGCAAGCGCTCCTGCTCGGGACTTTTAGTTTTCGGGGTATTACCGTTTTTGCTTGGCGCACTGCTATGATGCTTATTGAAGCCATACGTATAAGTAATGGCATTTTCTATATCATAAACCAGATATTTGCACAGGGTATTGCCCAAGTTTGTAATCAGCTCGCGATCCTTTTCCTGCTGCAGCGCAGGAATATTGCAAAAGGCCATCATCAGAATAATTCTATAGAAACGGTCCGGTCTTTTTTCCATAAATTTTTCCATGGTGCTGCGATACAGCGCAAAGGCCTGCTTGTCACCGTTCATGCTTTTTTCCAATAACACGACGATACCGGTAGCGTCCACAAATATCTCTTGTCTTTTATCAAAACTATTTATTTTAAAATCGCGATAGATTCTGATCATATCGTTATCGCTGCAGCTGCAGGCAAATTTTTCCTTCAGAACCTCCCTGCAGGCACCGGGCGACAGCTTCATATTGCTGCACAAAGCCTGTACAGCAATATTTTCCAAAACAATATCCGTTGACATTCTATCCATGCGTCCTGCCTTTTGATGGACCTTCCGATGAATCTCCTTTAAAATCTCCTGTACCTTAGTATTTTTTGTTTCCAGCATTATGCTTCCTCCTAATCCTTATATTGTATAAATTTCGCCTTCCTCAGGAAATACTGTCTGAGTCCTACAGCCCGCATCACGCATCAGCTCCTGCTCCACGGTGTAGCCATAGCAGCCTTCGGCGCAGTGTACCAGATAGGCCTGCCGCGGGTTCAGCCTGCGAATGAAGCTGAGCATTTCCCCATAATCCTCATGCAGCGTATAGGCATTGCCAAAGAGACGGTAACGCCAGCTTACCTGCTCCTTACGCTTAGTACCGATAACAATGTGGGGATGTGCTGCACCGACGTAAAAGCTGCTATAGTTGTTTTGCTGCAGCACCGGCAGCTGCAGGCTTTCCATGATATGTACAGCGTCCATGGCCTTCGGTTCCAGATATATCGGGAAAACCTGCCCGCTATGCTCCATCACGCGGTTGAGCGCCATGAGCAGCTCCAGCACTCTGCCGGCATCAAAGGCCTGCAAATAAACTGATTGTCCCCAGCGCAGGCTGTTCATAACCTCTGTAATGCGTTGCTGCAGGGTATTCTTTTGGCGGATACTATATGGCTGCTTGGCGTGCAATGCGCACATCAGCAGCACGTCTATCTCCAGGTCATCCGGCAACCAACAGCCGTCAAGGCCAAAAGCTGAATGCAATGAAAAGTCACCGGTATAAAGAATCTTGCGGCCTGCATATTCAAATAAGGTCATCATAGCTCCTGGGATGTGCCCCGCCGGGAAAAATGTGACTGAGTAATCACGTTGTTTGATTTTTTGCAGGTAATTGACAGGCGCCACTCCGCTCAAAAGGCGTGAAGCTTCGGCGGCTCCCTGCTGATTGCTGTTAACAGTCAGGCGATATTTGGCAAGCTGTTTTGTCTGCAGTGTCATGTAGACAGAGGCCTGAGGCGCCATCTGCATAACCTGCGGCAGATAACCTACATGGTCGGTGTGCGCATGCGAAATATAAACTTGGTCAAGCTGCTGCATACTTTCCATAAACTGAGACGTAAGCAGACTGTGTAAATCCGGTGTGCAGATTGCTCCGTTGATACGCTGAAGGCCGCAGTCGAGTAAAATATTGCTCTGTCCCAGACGCAGGTAATAGCAGCTGCGGCCTACGCTTTGCGCTGCCCCCAAAGGCATAAAGAAGATTTCTTTTTGTCGCATCTCTTGCTCCTTTCCGCTTGCTGATAATTCAGTGTTGCTTTTTCATTTAAATCACTTGCTGACTTCAGTATAGCAAGCTGCTGTGACAGTTTTTGTCTATCTTTGCTTTTGCAGATATTTTTTATTTCAATATGATTATACGTTGAAGGATTTAAAATATCATTGAAAAAAAGGTGCGTGCTCAAGGATGTGAGGATATGCAGACTTGCTTGCTTTTACTTTCACTGTTTATATCTGCGATTTTTGTTGCCAAACGGCACGCCAAGAAAGTTTTTTATTATACGAAAGAAGAAGAAGAAAGATAATATCCAGCATTTTTTTAAATAAGAAGTTTGCCGAGCCTGCTTTTGCGCAACAAAAAAGCTTCAGCCGTAGCTAAAGCCTTTTCTTCTGTTCAATATTTACTTTCAATGGCAATGCATATGCCAAATCGTTGTATTAATCGTTTTTATCGGCCTAAGTACACTGATGGCATAAAAATAGCGCTGCCTGTCAGGCAGCGCATATTTTAGTCAGCTTGCACTCAAAGCTTCGCAACGACATCCTTATCAAAAACCTTCGCCAACATCTCCTTGGCTCTGGCATCAACCTCTTCATCAATATACCCCTGCACCTTCAGCAGCGCAAAGGTAATTGCCACCAAGTCATCACTGTATCCCAGCACCGGTGTCATATCCGGCACAAAATCCAGGGGAGCGATTAAATACCCCAAAGCTCCCATAATCAACGCTTTTTCCTTCGCAGGAACCTCCGGCTTCTGCAGTACGCACCACAGCCAGCTATCAAGGC
>OQWI01001335.1_pt1 | contig 10745 bp, 9 predicted proteins | sample 1691551 | NCBI WGS metagenome assembly OQWI01 (sample SAMN03418259, study PRJEB22391) | human gut metagenome | biome: human-gut; feature: organic feature; material: feces | host: Homo sapiens | place: Tanzania | collected 2013-01
TTCATGTATCTGTCTTAACATGCAACTAATCGCTATTTTATCCCGAATTGGGGTAAGAATTGTTAAAATGCCTCACTTTCCTTCCAAAAAGTTTGGTTTTTAAAAACAGTATCTGTCCCCGTGGCAAATGGTGCGCTATGATGGTACCGATTCATGCGCTATAGTGGTACCGATTCGCCGATACTGTCACAATAACAAACGAATAAGGGTTGGATAAATGAGGTCTGCAATAAACTTTCGGATAATGATGAACGTATTTTTCACATATTGCAGCATGCTCCCTCAAATTAAGGCAGTCACGCAAAGCATCTAAAATATTCATACTCCCAGAAATAGATGGAACGATGTACTCACCTTCCCCTATTTTGATAGTATCGCACTCTTCTTCACCTTGCGAAACATTTCGTCATCAAAGTCTGAAACAATCCTCAAAGCCCATAAGTATGCCGCTATAGAAACAGCATCCATTTCATCCTCAACGCCAATACAGCCATACATCTCGTCCACAGAAAACAGTTCCAATTGATTGCTTGTCATATAATCACCCTATTATACTCTCACACTCATCATTATGTTTATCTTTATTCCTTAGCGCAGTCTCTTTACTGGTGTTGGCATAGCAATACACGCAGAAGTGACGGCAAGTGTTATACATACCGATGTCCTTGCTTACCATACATCCACAAATCTTACGCTGCCCTGAGTCTTTAACGTTCTTGGTCTTGTTGGGAATGGGCGGAATCTCGCCAAACATATCCTTCTCAGGCCATTTCAAGGCATGAAGGTAATAAAACAACTCTTTGTCATCTGCAAAGATACGCTTCATCAACTCACCGTCGATACAACGATTATGCTCAATGCCGTAGGATTCAAGATCAATATCTTCAGCACACGTCGCCATTTCAACATCCCAACCTTGTTCATGCCACGCTTCGCGAATTTTCTTAAGCCCTTCTACTATTTCTATTCGCTGAGCATGACTCGCTTCAGCATTTTCTACATCTTCTTTTGTAAAGAGCATTGTCTCTTTAACCAGATTGTTCTGTACCTTGCGATATGCCTTCACATCAACGAAGCTGAAAACCAGTTTGTCTGTATATCCCTTCAACTTATTGCCGACATGCCATATTCGCGTCAGCAATTCTCTTGGCCCAATGTTTGGCGTTATGATGAGAGGGTCGAAACGCCATATCACCTTCTCTTTCCCGATGAGGCTGGACAACTTCTTGAAGGTCTCTACACGTTCTTCTACAGAAGGCACATTTGGTTCAAATTCCTCTTTCACATAATCGTTCAGCGTCACCTGGAAATAGTAATGAATCCCCCTTTTGTCCAGTTCAGGAAGATAAGGAATGATAGGAGCTGGATTCTTCGTCCAAAATACAATCACGTGACACCTCCCAAAAGAGATGTACATCTTTTGTTGGTTAAACGGATTATACCAAGCACAATACCCTTTAGCCAAGCGGTTAAAGAACCACTTGGCATAGAAGGCAGGAATATCTGTAGAACGACTCGCAGATATGATGACTGGTGCTGTCGCCTCTACTTGCTTGCCATCATCGGTTTCTATTTTTACACGCTCACTCATATTAATCTACAAGGATTAAACTGTTTGGTTCAAATTCCAATATGTTACCACATTTAGGGCATCTGTCTATAGGGCTCCAGGATAGAGCCTGTCCTTCACAATGACTGCATTTTACATTGTTGATGCAATTTGTATATTTCGCAAACTTCTCAAAATGAGGATCTTTAACAATTCTTCTAAACTCATCTATATTAATAGACTCCGCATATTCTTTTCTTTTTAGAAATTTGAATAACTTTTCCCAAAACACTTCCTTCGTCCAATTAACGGCTTCATGAGTTAATGTCTTTCCGTAATAATGGGATTCGTCGCCTTTTATAACTTCACCTTGAAACCACAATACATCTTTCTTGAATTTTTCCTGTAATACTTTCGGAATGTCCTTTGCAAGCAAATCTGCCAAATGATTATCCTTCTCGTAAGAATAATCTTTTGTGTTTAAATCAATATCTCCATATGACCAAGTTTTCCGAAATACGTCCTTACATCTTGGACATAAATAGTAATGACCAGGACCACTCATTAAACTGTAGTCCCCGTCTTCTGATGACATAATTGTAAAACCACATTCTTTACATTTATATCTTTGTAGTTGTGCCATTTTTACTTATTCTAATTTCTTACAATATATACCAATTAATAAATCTCTTATCTCTTGCCTCAGAGCTGCTGTGAAATATGGTGCTCGAACTCGTCCATTTTTATCCGGCATTTCTTTCAGATGACAGAATTTGTCTATAATCAGTTCATTATTCTTTTCGTCAAGAGCCTGATAATATTTATAACGTTCAAGCTTGGGTTTACGCATCTGTTCTTGAAACCATCTCAAGTCATTGTGAAGCTTTTCTTTGTCTTTTTCTGGAACTACACTCTCAAAATGATACCAAGCATTATCATCTTCATAGAAGAACTTTGATACAATTGAGGCCTCATCTCTATCTCCTTGAGGGAAATCAAACAATGACGGATTGCTGCTTACTCGCCGTTTATTATTAGCTAGCTTTGGCTGACAACCTCCTACATGAGAGTAATAGTCAGGCATAAAATGTTCTTGCATTCTTCTCCATACAGTATTTGGGCCTTTGCTATTTGAAGTCCACCCTTCATAGGTTGCCAATAACTTAAGAAAAGTAAAATAGTCTGTATTATTTCCATTTTCAACTAAAGCTTCTTCTAATGCTGAAATGAGCTTTTTCTTATCTCGTTTAATAGCATTATTGATAGCAAACTGCTTGATGTCTTGTTGCCAAACATGCAACTCAATTTCATCATTACCTCCAGACGGTTCGCCATCCTCTATTACTTTACTTGGTATTCTTGAATTATTATTACTATCTATCATTGAGTTTTCATTCATATCAATGATAAATTCGTTTAGAGCATAATCTGAGATATCTGCAGTATCAGTCATTGTCTTTGAAAGAGTTGAAAAGCCGTTAACAGCTCCATACAAACCATATATAAAACGTCTGTCAGGCAAAGTCTCATTTCGCTCGTTCAAATAGTCTCTGAGTTTGTCCCATTCCCCTAAGCCACGTTGAACAAAAGCAGCAAAAGAACGAAGTATGATAGACTCATTAGAATCTAAGTCGAAATTATCATATTTTGTTACGTTATTGTACAATTGAATAAAGTAGCTATAATCAAATGAGTTTTTCCAGCGATTTCCATATAGCCTGGATAAGAGTTTCCCTCCCTCCTGACTTACTCCTTGTTGTGTGAGAAAATTGCTATTTACTAAAATGCGATTTAGCAATTGGTTATAGAAATCAACACGTTCTTCTTTATCTGCAATATTCAGTATCTTTAACTGTCCAGATGTTGAGACAGAGCACAATTGGCATATTCTCTGCTCTTTTTTTGCGAATTCACTTAAGGCAGACTTTTCTAATTGAGATGTTTGGGTTACTAATTTGGCACGTCCATCAAAGATACGCAATAATTGTGAAAAAAGCTCTCTTATTAAATTGCGATTATACCCAATACCAGTTCCATCCAAACCATCAAAACCATTAGCTCCGATAAACATTCCGCATATAGCCCCTCTAATCTTATCAATCTTCCAATCATTCATTACCTCAGTTTCTATATCTAAGGTTTGCTCAATAATGAGATTATCTAATGTATTTGAAGTTAAGGTAAAAGTCTCGTTCAAACCTTCTCGTAGTACAAATTTTCCATTGTAATGGTCATAGAATTTTGCCTCATCGCTTATGTCTATCCAAAACAAAGACTTGTTTAGATACTCTTCGTTTTCAAATACAAAAGAGATGTTTGAAGGGCTTATATATATCGTCTTAGATGCATAATATACATCTGGTACGTTTGATGGAATTACCATGTTGTCAGGTATCTCAATCTCAATACACACAGGATATGACTGCTTATCGCTGATGATAGAAAACAATGGATATTTCCCAAAAAGAATAATCTGGTCTTTAAACTTTTCACACTCCTTTATAGGTTCAAATGATTTAATACCAAATTGTCTTTTCCCATAATAACTATAAGGAGATATACTTCCAGATGAAAGTATGTTACTTATATTTAAAGTTGATGTTGGAATATAGTATTTCATATTATATACATTGTGCTAAAATGGTGATTCCGTTGAGTTTGTTTGATTTTTATTCCCAAATGTGAATTTACGTTTGGTACCTTCATTGTTGGTTTCGTATAGTTCTGATGGAATACGGTTAATGAAACTAGGCTTAATTCCTGTATACAGAATATATAAAGAAGAATAAGTTCTAGTAAGAGCAACGTATAATGGAGCTTTATCAGATCCAGGAATAGAACAGTTTGGTATAAATACCGTTTCAAATTGAAGACCTTTTGCACCGTGATATGTCATAAGATTTGGAGCGGCAGAATCAAATTCCTCTCCAATTGTTTGACTATCAATCACCATCGACGTTGGCATACCGTTTTCTGTAAAATAGCGATAAGCTCTTCTCATGCTTTCATTATCACGGAATAGAATACCGACACTTTTAAGACCACCATTTTTGTTTTTAACTATTTTGATGATTTCATCAAACTGCTCGTTTTCCTTAGAAAATTGAAAAATATGTGGAAGTTCTGTACCTTCGACCAAGCAACGCCGAATAAAATTATCTGCATCAGGAGTATTGGGCTGTATCCTGGGGTGAAGATAAACAACGAGACGAGCCATTTTCTTGGGTAATCTGTGATTGTAGATAAGGTTATCTATATCATTTTCCCCTATTCCGACCTTATCTGCTATTTGAGAAACTTTTGTTCTTGTATCAATGAATGAAAACAATTGCTGGTCATCATCCCCAAATGCTACAAAATATGTGCAATGATCTATAAGTTCTTGAATTTCTGATATTTTTAGATCGGTGGCCTCATCCAATATGATATAATCATAATTACCTTTTTTCCATCCTAAGTTTTTCCATTCGCCATCTTCATTCTTAACCCATCTAAAACAATGATTAAAGCTACAAATAGAATTTCTTAGTTTACTCCAAATTTTGTTACTAGGATTCCCAACAAGAGAAGGAGTTTTTTCCTTTTTCGCTTCTGCAGACACACCTGCATCCATATAAGTGTTTAACGCAACTGTTTTGACGACATATAGCACTCTGTCATTGTTACTTAACATCGCTTTAGCCTTTAGCAAAGCTAAAATACTTTTTCCACTACCTGCGCCTCCAGTAACAACCAAGTGTTGCGCTAGCTTCTTTTGCAGGACTCCCTTTTGCTGGAGGTCAAGTTGAGACTCTTTAACGTAAAAGCTTTCTATTATCATATCGCTTCATATTTATGTAAGAGAACAATAATTGGGATTATCAAGATTCTTATTTCTCTCGGTTACAATTCCTTTTTCATCACCTAATTCCATGATATATCCTTCACAAACTATTTTTCTAGCAATAATACGATATGCAACTTTGGACAAATCGCGTTTCTTTTGTGAATGAGAAATATAGAATTTTTGCTGCGTAAAACATGGCTTTATGCATTCGGGGTGCAAAGCACAATTAATGGGCAGTAGTGTGGAAAAATCGCTATTATTTTCGTTTACGAATCTATTAGTTTGTTCATTCAATAATTCAGAATAGAATTTTGATTTCTTTTCATCTTTTGTGGTAACATCCAAAATAAGTAGCAAACCTTTATTATCCAATAAGGGAGCAAAATTTTTATACATTAGGTAATATGCATCAGTCATCCCCGCTCTTGATATCAACTCATTGCACATTTTGTTACACAATATAAAATCGAAACTGAAGGTATTGGAGTTTGCTTCTATCCACTCAATATCGTTGGAACAATCTACCTGCTTTACATTAGTATATATTTGTATCCTCCTCTTTGTCTTTGTTCCTATTTGGAATTGACTAACCAATTCCATCAAAATATCCTGGACCAATTGATTGCCGTCATAAGTGTATATATTGATAGGGATGCTATTATCATCACAGTCTTCTAAAGCATGTAGTAGGCCAAGGATTTCACCTCCAGAACCACAACCGATATCAAGTATATTTATACAGTCTTTAGAACTTAATTCCGAGTTCATAACTTTTGATCTTATAATTGGTGTAAAAATGCACAGACTTTCGCCAAAAGATCTGGGGAAGTATGTCCCTAAATAAATGAGGAGTTCTTCTTCTGTATGATTCAAGTTAAATTCATAACGCTGATGGTCAGGTTGATAACTTGCCCCAAAGAACTCGCCAAATATTAAATTGTCTAAGTACGAAGGAAGTGTCACATGAGTAGATATCTCTGTACTAATACTACTATCTTCATCCTTTTTAGGGTTGTTAGGTATAATTACATCTGTGTTGGGAGTTGGAACATTGATTTTATCTCCACTTCCAAAATACAGTTTGTCATTGGAAAAAGGAAAAATCGTAATACCGAAAAAAGACTCAATAGTTTGTTGATACTCTATAATTCTTGATTTCTCAATCTCAATAACGTATTCGGTTGATGGAAGATATCCTTCATTAGCCCATGAAGGATCTTTCCCGTCTAAACAAGATATAGAATAGTTTCCATGTATAATACTATCCAATCCCATTTGGTAAAAGCCAATAAGCTCTCTTGTCTCGCTGTTATCTATGTTTTTTGCCATACCTTATAGTTTTTACTATATTACTGCTCAATACCAAAGGCCATAGGCCAATATACAGATAGGATTTTCCAAACATGTTTTTTATGCTTATCATCGAATCTGGTCTTCTCCACTTTCACCTTTTGCCCTTTGTTAAACTGGTTCATAGAGTATTCGCCCCACGTAGAGCGATGCAAATAGGCCGTCTGTCCGTCTTCTGATTTTATGATGAACGAATTCTTATCTACATGAACAACACTTCCTTCAACGATGCTTCCTACGGGAATGTCTGAGTCTTTAGTTTTTGCTACCAAATCCTTAATTGGAGTCGCACTTAAATACAGCAAGTTCTTTTCCCCATTCACATGAGAGAAATACATGTAAGTCATCTCCATAGGCTTTAACCCGTTTTTCGCTGCTTTTTGTTGTTGGCGAAGATTCATAAAGGCTTCTCTGTTACCGACCTTGAAGATAAGCATTTTCCTTTCATTGCGAGAGACGTATTTCACTCGTATAGGGCAATCAGTATTTAAGTTCGTTTCCAATTGGGTAAAACGAATACCATTCAATCCAATTACTCTATTGTTGAATGAGCCAAGGTCATCATATTCACATGGAACAATAATGGTTCCATCAATATTCTCTATACCCCACTTGCCTAGTTCGTTGATTTTAGATAGACTGTCAGATATCTTTTCCGCATTGGTCTTTATTGCTTGACAATCCGAATCAATACGGCCTTCTCTGCCATCCTTTGAGATGGTGGCAATGCCCTCTGAATCAAGTTTACTAATAAAGTCATAACCGGTTATTACGATATGACCATCTTTATTCAGAATACAATATTGACCATCGCGAACAGCAATAAACTTGTCTGATGACCATACATCAACTTTGGAATAAATAGATTGGGTTACGGGTCGTGTATTATTGTCCATTATTCCCCATAGCCAGTCGTCCCCATTCTCCTTAACGTATTTCTTATGATTGTCTCCCAGTTTCTCAATACGCCTAATATCGGTATCTATAAGTTCGTAGTTGGAGTCAATAATCTCTATCGTGCCATTTCTTTTTCCTTCATACCAGCCTCAATGTGTCTTGATCTCATCATAGATAAAAGGCATACGAATTTGGCCATCGTAAGTGACCAATCCATATTGCCCCTGCCTTTGTGCGATAATGTACTTTTGTTTAGGCTTAACTTCTCCGTCTATTTCGTTATCTTCGATTATTTTCTGAATCCTCTCTCCTGTCTTTTTCTGTTCCTCTTCTATGCGTTTAATGTCTTCTTCCCACTGCCTGTCTAGCTCTGCCAATATCTCCTTGTTTTCTTCTTCAATATCAGCCACCTTTAGTTTAAACTCTGGATGGGCCACATAATAAGCCTGTTCTGCATTTACATAATATGGTTTATAGGTACTATCAAATGTAAGCTCCGATAACCTGATGAACTTACCGCCTAAGTTGTCAGAAGTGTTTCCATTAGGATATTTCCAATCTCCGTCAGGCTTTAACCAGTTACACTTCAACGTCAATTCTCCATTTTTTTCACTCTCTCTTTGAGCATCTGAGTCGAAAATAAAGATGTTAAGGCGATTATTATAATAGATGTCCTTAACCATCATGTTTGTCAAATTTACACGTTCTCCTTGTTCGTCAAAGTTGGATACCCATATAATGTGCTTTTTGTTTAGCCTATAGAATATGTCTCGTTCTGCAATAACACTAACAAATGTTGTACTTAGTTGCAGTTCGAATACGACTTCTTGCCCACGATAATTTGCAATAACATCAGGGCGTCTCCATCTGAGGATAGGATGGTTGCCTTTTACGGTGTTCTCAGTTCTCACATCTGTTACCCCTTCTGTCTTTTCGAGGTATTTTGCGATTTCGGCCTTTAGGAATTTATGGCGCTCCCCCTCATTACATCTGGCAAACTTTTCGCGATTTATCTCTCGTCTTGTTCTGCCTGTTGTAGTCTTATAGTCACAGTCGTAGCTATCTCTTAAATGTGAGAAGAAGCGAGCCATACCTCGTTCAGTCTTTCTTCCGGAGATCTTAACCATCTGTCCACAGTATTTGCAGACATACTTTGGTCTATGCAAGTAGATGGCCTTTTCTAATTCTGTCCTCATCTTGAAGATAACACCTTCAGGCTGAGCAAAGAAGATTTTGGCATATATCTCCTTATCGGTTTCTATGTCAATTACTGTGTCAATGGTACGTTTAGTTGGATCTGGTGAAGACTTTGAACCTTCAGATATAATAGAAGTTGAGTAATCGCCTGAAATAGTAATTGGAGGCAGGCCATTATCTAAGTTCTTTTCGTCACCTATTACAGAAGGGGCAATTTCCTTTTGCGTATTTTTAAGTTCTGCTATTTCTTTTGACTGTGATTCTATAGTTACCTTTTGATCTTTTACTTCTTTTTTCAGATTATCTATAGTAGAATCTTGATTGCTTGTTTTAGCTCTCAGTTTCCGATTTTCTTCATTTGCTTGATCTAACTGTTTCTGGAGATTGGCAAATTGCAGTTTAAGGTTCTCTATCTCGTCTTGATTCTCATCATCACTGTCTGGCATTTCTGGGATAGGTTCTACGGATAACCTATCCTCCAATGACTTAATCTTTTTGTTTGCTTCATCTAAAGAAGTCTTCAGTTTAACAGTTTCCTTATTAACTTCATCTAAAGATGCCTTCAAACCGACATTTTCTTTGGTTGTCTCATCATTGTTGTTTAGCAGTTTATGATTTGTTTCCTCAAGTTCACCCTTTTCTTTTTCTAAATGCGCGACCCTATCTGACAAGGAATCCTTGTTTTTTTGCTGAGAATTATATCTAGAGACATACCGACCATTCTCTTCTTTTAGCCTTTTGTTATCATTTCGAAGGTTATCTACGTCTATTCCGTAGAATTTCTTCAGAAACCAAATTGCCAGTCCTTTCATACTCAAATAATTATTAGTTGCAATGGATGAAGTTTTAGATATCTCCTGTATTGTCAATTTCTGACTACAAAGATACGAATATTTTTCAAATGTAATACATATGAACCTGAAAAAGTTACTTTCACAAGTCTTGTGAAGGTCGTTTTATTTGGATAAACCGATGATATGTAGCCTACTTTTAAAAAACAACCTTAATTCCGCAACACTATTGTAAATTAAACTTTTTAAGTACCTGGGCAACAAAAATGTATGCCACAGGGACTGGTCAATGACACCAAGGCTTTGCTTTTCAAAAACAGTAATACTGTAAGCTGTAAGAACTGATAAAAAACGCAATAATGTCAATGACCTGCCTTTGTGATATTGAGATATTATTCTGCCTAACCTCATTTTTCCTATATTTTATGGACTTTAATATGCACAAATCATATAAAGTCTTAATACCATTGATGTTGTCGAACTTATGTTGTCTTTTGGAAATACTATATCATCTTCTGTATCAGCATCTGGGTATTGGCATAGAAAGGAATATCCGTCTTGCCAAGGATAGTTGCTGGAAGCGTAGCCATTTCCGCGAGATTATCCATTGGCACCAGTACATTTTTTGCCCCGTTTTCTGATAACATAGATACTCGGTCATTGAAATTTAAGGCACGTTCAATAGCGCCACCAATACTGATATTGCCGATGACACCAAGACCTGATTTTATGTTACGTCCGAACACAGAAGAGACGATAGCCGTGAAGACAGCGGCACCGATTCCCTTATGAACGCTTACCCCCAACAGTACGGTCACTTGAATTGTTACATCAAGATGCATCAAAGAATGTTGTTGGGACAGTATAGCCCTTTCATTGGCTCGGATATAATTATATGTATTCTTTATATCCTCTTTGGCTTCTGTTGAGCTACTCCCAGTCACCGTCAGTTTGCCATTGCCTGGCATAGTAATTACCTCAATTTTTATGAGAGACACCTTATCTCCATCACTCGTAGCAGTATAGCAAGTGCCAGGCTGAAGTGGCGTATCCTCTATCAGATTCGTTCCGCGTTCTTCTGGCACAGAAACAAAGGTTTCCTCCTGGGTCTCCTTGTCTATATAAGAGAAATTGG
>OQWI01001337.1_pt1 | contig 10739 bp, 14 predicted proteins | sample 1691551 | NCBI WGS metagenome assembly OQWI01 (sample SAMN03418259, study PRJEB22391) | human gut metagenome | biome: human-gut; feature: organic feature; material: feces | host: Homo sapiens | place: Tanzania | collected 2013-01
TCCATCGCTTCTGCAATGCATATCAGCAATGCCTTCATTCATCATCTGATAAATAAAAGAAGTATAAAAGAAATCTAGAGCATCTTCCAATGTAATGCCTGTTTGCTTAGCAAAAATAGGTACTATGCGAGCATATTTCATTTGAAGTATTGTCTTGTTTGCTTCCATAAAGAGTCCCTCCTTATATTATTTCATCTGACTGAAGAAAGTGCAGATGCTTGTTCAAAATATCTTGATTTAAAATACATATCTGGTGATTGGGATGGATAAACTTTAAACGCTTAAGTGCTTCTTCTTTACTGATGTTACCAGAAAAATACAAATCTACAGTGTTGAATACTTTATCATCCGCTATACCTCCTGTAATCATATCGTACTTACTTGACAGTTTGCCAAGTCGGCATAGAGTTACAAAGTCTAACCATTCTTCGTTGTAATCACCGAATTCTTTGATGTTAAATTTATTGTCTAAGTTTTCGTCTAAATTATAATGATTAAGATATGCTTTATCACCTTGATAGAGAAATCGCTGGGCATATTTCTTTGCCTGTTCGATAAGTGATGTGAGATAGAATCCCTTACCGAAATCCAATAAATCACGAGAATGATAAATGTCAGGTGATTCAATGATGAAATTTGATGCGTGATAAACTGTCATTTTAGCGCTCCTCGTTTTTTTAACAAGTTAATCAAAACGTCCATGATATACTCCTTGCTGAAAGTATGGAGTACATCATAGCATGGTATCATGTAGCCGTTTAAGATATTTGTTGATCGTAGCATCTGAAATACCTTGCTGGCACTCATGTTCAATCGATCGGCTAAGTTTCCCACGCAATAGGTTACGAAATCCAATTGATATTCTTGCATTTGCATAATTTTCTTTATTAATGTGGGGCAAAGTTAAGACTATTTTTCGAAAAAACAAATTATTTGGGCTTTATTTCGCATTTTCAGTAAATATGTATGGGGCAAAGTTAAGACTTTTCTTCGATAACACCAAATTATTTCTCTTTTCTTCTATACTAAATGAGAAAAATAAGCAGAAAAAATAGGATTATTCTAAAACCTTTTGTATTTTTGTAGAAAAATGGAGGTAGAGATATGAAGGTTTACCAAGATTCAAAGGGAAATATTAATGGATACTCTTGGAATATTTCAAACAAGTTTATTCAAACTGTTGTAATGGGTGGTTGCCTATTAAGATTAATGCTATTCCCTTTTGTGGGATTATATTTGATTTTCCATCCAAATGAAGGTGGAAAATATGCATTTTCTAGAAAATGGTATAATAAAATATTATGGACTTATTTTGTAATATTGCCTTTATCAGTAATATATTATGGTATAAGATATGATGATATAACAAAGGCTGAATTGTTGCTTTTACTTGGTGTACATATTATAATGCTCTTGGGTGCTTTTGGTGCTTTTATAGATGATGTCTTTTTGAACAATAACACCGTAAAAGAAAATAGTGCAAGCAAAAGTTATCACTATAATAAAAATAATGTAGATATGGTTGCTGAAATATCAAAAGAATTGGATTGTACGTTGCAATTCAAAGGGTTTAAAACCATTCGTGAATTAAAAGAGAGTTGTTCAGAAGTCCCTTCTTCTAATGGTGTGTACCTAGTGTTGAGGAGGAATAACCAACAACCGAAATTTAGTATTTCTAGTTTAGGAGGTTATGTGAAAGTTCCAAATGATTCTCCTTGTTATTCACTATCTTATTTACAAGAACAATATGTTAACGGAACCTGTATTTTGTATATAGGAAAATCAAAGAATATGAGAAGACGTTTGCGTTCATACATGAGGTTTGGTCAAGGAAAGCGAGCTTCGCATGGAGGAGGAAGGGCGATTTGGCAAATGACAGATGTTGATGATTTTGTGATTTGTTGGGCAGAGACTTATGAAAATTCAAGGATGGTTGAGCGGCGAATGATTCAAGCGTTTAAATTGAGCCATGAGGGAAAACGGCCATTTGCTAATATGAGTGATTAGCTGAATTTCTTAATAAGAGATTTTAGAAAATGAAAGCATAGGTACAAGTACATTGAGCACTTATACCTATGTCTTTATTAATAATGTTGAGGGCTTTATTTATTGCGTTGGCTCTGAGCATGAATCTTTTCAATCTGCTCCAATTTTTGTTCTCAGGTATATGAATGGTTTAGCATTTCCTTAACCTCCTTAAGAGCATTTAATGTGTTTTGGCGATGAAAGTCGGTAAGAAAGTTTCGCTTACAAACAACTATTTCTTGTATTTTTTATCTATTTTCTTTATTTCATTGTTGGCTTTAAATAGTTGATATATTCTTGTCATGTCCTTAGGCAGATAGCTCAAAGCCTTCTCTTTCATTTCTTGCGGAATACCGAAGCGGGCTTCGGCGATGCTGCCAACGATGGCTCCGATGGTATCGCTATCGCCGCCATGAGATATAGCGAGGCGAATGGCATCCTCGAAAGATGAGGCTTGCGAGAGGAGGTAGAAGGATAAGGGCACGGCATCCATACAGGTCTCATCGAACTTGCCCTTTGGATAAACTCGTGTGTCGAAATCCTCGTAATAGCTGCGGGCGATGGACATGAACCCCTGTATTGTTTCATTTTCATCCTTAGAAGCCTTAGCATTCTCATTTTTCAATCCCTTCGTTTCCTCATTCTCAGAATCCTTAGATTCTTCTGAGAATCTGCTCTTGCGGAAATACCAAATGGCATGAGCTACAGCTTTGGCTCCCTTGATTCCTTCGGGATGATTATGAGTAGGAAGAGCCGTCTTTTCAGCCTCTTCCAAAACCTGCGATAGATCATCGAAGAGCCAAGCTACTGGCGATACTCGCATTGCAGAACCGTTGCCAAAGCTATTATATGGCTGCGGATTAAGAGAGCAAATCCATGCTGCGAATCTTCCGCCATACGCTCCTTTTGGAGAAGGATAGCGGCGGCACCAATCCAGCAGGCTTTCCTGATAGCTTCGCCCGTTCAGTATCGCATCGGCTACCGCTACCGTACAGATGGTATCATCGGTGAAGTCGCATCCCTCGCCGAACATCTCGAAATTATAATCAAACGTATTGTTGAACTCATATCTTGAGCCAGCAATATCTCCTATCATTGCTCCTAACATAATTTTATTCTATTTTGATGTTAATTAATCGGTCATATAATACCAACATAAACCTGGATATTTTTCTCCAAATTTTACAATGTTAAAGTCTCCCATGAAATACATTTCACTTTTTGTGAAACCGCTGAAAGCACCATCTTTGATGGCTTCTTCTTCATTTTTAAAACGATTCATCAACTTTTCAAATCTTTTTCTGTCCTCTTCTGTAAAGCCTTTTGTTTTCCTATAGTCATGGTCAACATTCCAAGTTATGCAATTCAAGGCCCCACCTTGCTTGATAATCTCTTCACAATTAAATTGGTGAATTTCGTATGATGGATAATAGCCTTGTATTTGCTTGTAAGCTTGCTCGTCCTCCTCTATGTTGATTGTAGGCAAAATATGCTATATCCTACTTGCAAGAAATTGATGTAAGCCCAATTGCGTTTATCAGGCTTTTTAACCTCATAATGTAACTTCTCAACGTGAACATGTTTGCTCAGTCTTCTTTCTATTTCTTCAGCAATCTTTTTGTCATAATCGTCATAATTTGTCAAGAGGACATTTGTTGAATCTATTGGCTTTACGATTCCGTCTGCATGTCCGTATTTCTCGTACTTATCCCAAGGCAACATGATGACCTTGCACTGAAATAACTTCTCTAACTTATTATGTATCTCTGATGGGCTGTAGCTAGGATTCTCTTGGTACACTTTTTCGGTCATGACAACGAAATCATCTCCCTTTACCACATTTCCACCATCAATAATTAAGTCTGTTTTCTTACTAGGGGTAAGATATATTGACTTACACGCTTTGTCGGTGTTGGTGATATATTTCTTGTCTGCCTCTCTTCTTGTCAGATAGTCTGGATAATAGCGATATTGTACGAATTCGCGTTCTTCAATTTGGATAGGCATATAGTCGCGGCACCAAATATCGGTAGTGTTACCGATAAATCTCCACTTAATATCGCTTTTATTCAGACAAGTCGTAAACTTGTCGAAGAATGCAGGATGGCTTTTCTGCAACCATGTGGAAAGAAAAACAGTGTCAGTTCTTTCATCTGTTATCATATTGTATATCTGTAATTTGCTGTTAAATACTTATTAAATTTATTTGCCATTTCATCTAGTGTGATGCCAGATTCATTGCAACAATAGTTGTTTGCTAAAATAGAGGAAACCTTTTCTTTGAATGTTTTTGATGCAGGCTTTAAGTTTACTCGATGACAGCTTTTGATACCAGAGGTGGTGTCATGGCTTTCTAAAGTTAGTCTTGGAAAGTTATTGACTTCACCAAAAGCATCAAACTTATCAAAGAGTTCCTCACAAACTTTCATAGGTCCGTTTAATTTGTATGTCTCTTCTTTGTGGTCTGAAATGTTAGAGAGGGACTTCATGCCACGGATGAGTATGCCACCAAAGACAGAATCGGCAGTCAGGCAAGGCATCAGTTTACCTGTGGAAGGCTTAGCTCTCATTTCAATATAACTTTCGAAAGATAGATCCACACCACTTGAATGAAAGAACCATTCTCCAGCCTTGCTGTTGCGAGGGTAGGTTATAATGTCTTGATGGGTAGAACAATAGAAATAAAACTCGATATCTGTTAGTTTGTACTTCTTATTGCCCTTTAGAATAACAACATTATGAAGAAGAATACTAGCTAAATCCTGAAACTTCTTTTCGATGTTACTTCCATCTAATAACCATTCTTGTCGCAATAGGTTTCTCAAGTCATCAATGTTGTTTATTTCTTTCATGTTTTTTGATAGTTAAATTTGTGACTTATGTGAAAAATTAATCAATAGCTTATGTGGAATGTGGGCGAATTATCTTACTCTATCACCTCCCTGAAACTTTCCGGCAAGCTGATGTTCTTCATCTCCTTTGCACTCTCAAACAATGGGGCGATGTCTTCGGCTTCGAAGCCGGCGATGCCGCAACCTATTGGGGTTACCAGAAAATGCTTCTCGGGATGTCGCTTGGCATAGGCGATGAATCTATCCACGTATGGACGGATGGTTTCCACGCCGCCCTGCATTGTTGGGATGGCGTAACTCTGGCCCTGCAAGCCAATGCCCTGTCCCATGACGGCACCGAAATGCAGGCGGGCAATACGGGCTGCTCCACCACCATGCATGCCAGCCAGATTGCTGCCAAACACAAATATCTCGTTCTCCTTCAATGAATCAATCCAGCGAGGAGTGATTCTTCCATTCTTCTTATCTTCCATATTGCTATTATTAAATATGTTATTATCTTCAGCCGCTTCCTCGCAGCACATGCATTCTGACATCATTCTCGGCATCGACATCTTTGGAGCACTTTCGATACATGCGTCTTTCTCAGCGAACGACAGATAGCTTCCGTATTCCGATGCATCGAAGTATCTCTTGAAATAAGGAATCACCACATCATGCATCATCTTCTGGCAACGCTGGGTGACGGCTGAGTGGGATATGCCCAACTGGGCGGCTACGTCCTTGCCCCTGAATCCCTCTATATAGAGCATCTTCAGGATGATGCTGTTCTTGCTGTCTCTGCCATAATAGAAATTGCCGATATCTTCTATCGTCTGGTAAAGATCGTGCTCAAACTGGTTGTCGGTCACATCAAACTGCATCTTGCGGCTTTCCTGCCTTGCCTCGAAACTCTCGAAACGATGCTCCTTCACCACCTCCTTCAGCTTGTCGAGCAGCAGGAACCGGAAGCCATTCACCATCCAGGTTTTGAGCGACATGCTCGACTTTCTGTCCTCCAGCGGCTTGAAGTCGTGTTCGCAGAGATAGAGATAATATTCATGGGCAAGCGAATAAAAGTCCATGCCTGGCTTGTGCTGCAGGTCGTATCGCTTATCGTAGATGCAATAAGCCACCCGGCAGTATCCGTAGTAATACTCCCTTACGATTCTGGCATCGGCATCCTTGAAGCCCTGCAGAATCTCATCATCCGATAAGCTTTCCAATGCCTTCTTCTTCTGAAAATCAGTTTCTGAAAAATTCTTTTCTTTCTTCATATCGATATATCTTTTTGATATCCGCAATTCGATTGCAAATATATACTTTTTCTTTGAGAAACCGAAGGAATAGCTCCTTTTTTTCTCTTCTCTATGATATTAAAAGAGAAAAGAGAAGTAAAAATTAAGCTGGCATCGAAAAAAAAAGCATCCGCCTTTTTACTTTTCCCGTTTCGGATGGTCATATAATCGTAATGTTCAAGAAATGAACGAATAAACAGATATGAGTAACGTTCAAGAAATGAAATGAAACGAAATATATGGGTATTAATGACAATGGCATAGTGGAAACGCTGAAGCAATCGCCTGAAAACGGATTCAGAATGCTGATGGCAAAATATCAGGAATCCGTTTACTGGCACATCCGCCGACTGGTGGTGTCGCACGATGATGCGCAGGATGCCTCGCAGGAAACCTTTGTGAGAATCTATCGCTCGCTGGGCAACTACCGTGGTGACTGCTCTCTGAGAAGCTGGATTTATCGCATTGCTACCAACGAGGCGCTCCGACTCATCGGCAAGCGGAAGCAGGAGGTGGTTTCGATGGATTCGCAGCAAACTGGCGTAAATCTCATCATGGCAGATAATTACATAGATTACGATGATAAGGTGGCTGTGAAACTGCAGAAGGCAATCTTGTCGCTTCCGCCCAAGCAGCAGCTGGCGTTCAATCTCAGATATTACGATGATCTGGGCTTCGACGAAATAGCCAAGATTGCTGATTCTACGCCAACCAGTATCAAGGCAAGCTATCACGTGGCCAAAGAGAAAATTATCAAATTCATGAATTCAAACGATTAAAGCGCGGGTTCTGAAAGTTTCAATTTTAACGTAAGATTCAAAATGGAAAAGAATATGGATACAAAATTCGATTTCAATGAAACGGGGAAGTTTGATTTCAAACAGGTGGGTAGGCGGATGCCTTATACCACTCCCGACGGTTTCTTCAAGGATATGGAGAAGAATATCCTGGAGGCGGTGAAGGATGATACGCCGCAAGCCGTAAATATTCAGCCGCAAGCCGTTACGAATCAGCCGCAAGCTGTTAAGGTTCAGCCGAAGAAGCGCCCTGTCTTCAAGATGATTTGGGCGGCAGCGATAGCTGTGGCTGCATCGGTAGCTGTGCTCCTGGTGCTCAACATCGATTTCTCGGCAGCGGATTCTTCGCTGGCATCATCCCATTCTTCGCAGCCATCACAGGCAAAGAGTGATCTTGAACAGGTGGATCAGGCTTTTGCCCAGTTGTCGGAAGCCGACCAGGCTTATCTGCTCGATGTTTATCAGGAGGATGTGTTTCTCAATAATTAAGCATTAAGCAGATTCAATCATTTGAAATAATAAGCAGATTCAATCATTTTAAATAATAAGAATATGAAGAAAATTTTAGGTATGTTGATGATGGCCATGATGATGATGACCATTTCTGTAAGTTCTTATGCTCAGGCTCCTAATAAGAAGCAGCGTATTAGCCGTGAGCAGTTGGCCGAAAAGCAGGCACAGCACATTTCTCACGATTTGGGTCTTGACGAAAAGACCAGTGCCAGATTTATCGACACCTACATCCAGTGTCAGAAGGAGGTTTGGGCATTAGGTCCTCGTCCTCGTCTTAAAAAGGATAAAGTTGCTTCGGATGCCCAGACGGAGCAGCAGCTTAAGCGTCGCTTTGAGATGAGCGAGAAGATTCTGGATATCCGCCAGAAGTATTATAAGAAATATTCGCAGTTTCTCACCCAGCAGCAGATTCAGCGGGTTTATGAACTTGAGCGCCAGATGATGAAGCGCTTTGCCCAGAAAGGTTCTAAAAAGGGAATGGGCGGAAAAGTTGGAATGAGAAAATTCCATAATCTGAAACTTGATTAATAAATGAGAAGTTTTAAGTATATTTTATTGTTCTTGTTGGTGTGGGCGCATTCTGCTGCCCATGCCTTTAATTCTTCCAAGGAGTCGATCACGGCCATGGGCTTCACCATGGGGTATCGAAAAAGCATGTTTGGTTCCGAGGGCAACATGACCCAACCTTGCCTGGTGGTTTATCTGCACGGTGGCTCCAGCAAGGGCAACGACAACATGAAGCAGTTGCAGGAACCGGGCACCGATTCCATCGCCAACTATCTGCAGGCATCGGGCATCAATGCCATCTTCCTCATCCCACAGTGTCCGGCGGATAAATCGTGGGGAGGTCCGATGAATGCGGTGCTCAAGGCTATGATGGATAAGTATGTGGAGGCAGGAATGGTGGATGCCGACAGGGTGTATCTCTTCGGCGGTTCGATGGGCGGCACAGGCACCTGGGGCATGCTCTCTGCCTATCCTAACTATTTTGTGGCAGCCATGCCTGTGGCTGCCAATCCTTCGAAGAGCGATGCTGAGACGGTGGCCACCACGCCGGCTTTCACGGTGATGGGAACCGCCGATGTGCTTATGAAGGTGGAGACGGCTGCCGATTTCGTGGAGAAGTTGCAGCAGCTGGGCGATGATGTGGTGATGGAGACGGAAGAGGGGTGGACGCACGAGATGACTTGCATCGAGAGCTATACCACCCGTCGCCTTGATTGGGTCTTTTCTCACCAGCGAGGCATTTCTACGGGCATCAAATCCATTGCCGCGGGTAATGAAGAGATGATGCCAGTGGTTAGAAGAAATTATTATCTTTTGGATGGAAGACAGGTGGAAACACCTGATGGTCATCGCGTTTATATACTAAAGGAGACAATGCAGAATGGAACTGTAAGGACTAAGAAAGTTTCTTTCGGCAAATAATTACCAAAAATATTACTTTCTATTCATTTTATGCGGAAACTTTTAAAAAGGCTGGCGTGCGAGAGCATACTAGCCTTTTTTTTCTTGCCAAGCCAGAATCAGACCTATAACGCCCGAGTAGCTCTTCCTGCCTTCCGCCACATGGTTGCCCTTGAGATAGAGTTCGAAGATGAAATCCTGGGCGGCATCCAATGCTTTGCATCGCTTGCTGAGCCAGTAACGGCGGTCGTTTCTTGCCCGCTGGATAATCTCGGGACGGATATGTTTCAGGAATCTTTCTCCCTCCTTTTCGCCAAGAATATCAAAAACATTGTTCAATACATGGAAGAAGATGTGGTAATATCCGCTGAATCTTACCTGCTTATCTGCCGATGCCGTGCACACGATGTAACTGTAGAAATTCGCCTCGCCCTCGTTGGCAACACCCAGGAAATGGGCAAACTCGTGGGCGTAGGTGGCTGGATAATCGTGCGCAAGAATATCGCCGTTAAGGGTGAATTCGCAGAAGAAAGGTCCCATGCTTCCGGTTACGCCAGCCATCGAACTGAGGGGTGTGAACACCATCGTCTTGGCATGTGGATGCTGGTTGAAAGGCCTGTTGATGCCTTCCCGGTATCCTATTTTGTTATATTCCTTCAAAACTGCATCCCGCACCCGGTTCTTCAAGGCATCATCCACGATGCTATCAGGGGAAATGTTCTTCCTGGCATTGCTTGGAGATGCATTGCTTAGAGATGCATTGCTGAGAGCGTTGATGCTATCTGCGTATTGATAGGCAAATTTCTTAAATTTGGCTTTCGATACTTCTACTGGTTTCATGCCTATTCTATAATAGATGTTCGGCTGTGAATAGTTCAATCCCCAGGCGATGTAGAACCAGGCATACACCCACAGCAGATACTCCGCCACTCTTCCGAAAGCCCTCTTCTTCCTCAATCCTATCTCGTAAATAGGATAGAGGATAACCCAGGCGATGCTGAGGGCGATGAAAATATCGCCCACGGCAAAGGGGAAGAATCCCGAGATGGGCGAGAGAAGGGTGCCGATGACGGGATAGATGCGGGTGGTGTAGATGAATCCCCAAAGCGGAATCATCTTCGTTAGGGTAACGAGGATGAGCAATGCTATCAGCACCCCATGGCGCCACTTCAATGATTTGAACCGTAATGCAAGCAATTTATGCCATGCATCTAATCTATATAGTTTCTTCATTTTGCTTCTTTTTAAAAAAGTTTGAATATGTTCTGATACAGAGAATGTTTTGCACTTTTTGAGCCTATTGTGCAATGATGGTGCAAAATTACAAAACTTTTCTGAATAATTGACACGACGAGCCTGTTTTTTTTGTATCTTTGCGGTTGTAAAGACAGATTATTAACATCAAAAGCATGGGAGGAACTATTATGAAACAGACATTGGAAGAATTCGAGGCTAGGGGCCTTGAGTACGAGAACCTCTATAATGAGGAAGATGAGCGCAGAGAATATAATTCAATTTGGTACACCTGAATTATTGTAAATTGTTAGTTTGGTTATCCTGATTGGATTATTTGTTATATAAAAAGGTTAAGATAGATTAGGATAATAAAAGGCTATGCCCTATTGCTCGTTCTGATGCAATAACAGCATAGCCTTTTTTTGTGTATTTTCGAAGTTTCTCTTGCTTTCGAAGTTTTTCTTGCTTCGAGGCTTTTCTTGCTTTCGAGGCTTTTCTTTTTCTATTTCTCAAAATGCTGGTAATCCTTGCTGTGTTTCCAGTCGCCTCCCCATCTGAATCCCTTTGCCTTGAAGAGGCGGTAGCAGAGGTCGCCTTTTTTAATCATGTAAACATGATGCTTGCTGCGGTCC
>OQWI01001342.1_pt1 | contig 10725 bp, 6 predicted proteins | sample 1691551 | NCBI WGS metagenome assembly OQWI01 (sample SAMN03418259, study PRJEB22391) | human gut metagenome | biome: human-gut; feature: organic feature; material: feces | host: Homo sapiens | place: Tanzania | collected 2013-01
ATCATACGGCAATTCATCATCATCATACGGCAATTCATCATCGTGAGAAACTATTTACATATATTATATTTACTAAGTATCCTGGCAATAGTCTCATCGTGTGGCCCAAAAGGCTCCGATTTCCGTGTCAGAGGCTCATTCCGTGACATGCAGACAGGAGAACTCTACGTGTACAACCTGGATAATGACGAGGCAAGGTTCGACACCATCATGGTGAAGGATGGCCGTTTCCTTTATAAAGGACAGACTAAATCCACTGTGCCATATATGCTCGTATTCCCAAACGGGGTGGAACAGGTTATTTTTGCAGGACCTGGAACAGACCTCACGTATGAGGCCACCGCCAACGATTTGAAAAACTATGTGGTCAATGGCAGTGAAGAGAACAAACTCATGAACGAATTTCGCAAGCAGACTTATGCGATGGATGCCCCACGTACCACAAGTGCTGCGCGCTCTTTCATAAATGAGCATCCTGAGTCGGAGGCTGCGCTGTATCTTCTTGACAAATATTTCATCCAGGCAGAGAATGTCAGCAACGCCGAATTGTCTAAATTGATAAAGATTGTCAAGCAACAGCATAAAAACAATCATTATTTGTTAGCCATAGAGAACAAGATTAAGGCTATGGGGCGATGCGCTGAAGGTATGGTTGTGCCAGATGTGGCGTTGCGCCCAGTGAAAGGCAAAGACGTTAAGCTTTGGGACAGCAAGAACAAATGCGAATACAACCTGATAACATTCTGGTCAATGTGGTCGCTTGAAGGCTATGACATGGTATGGAAGATGCGGGAATTTTGCAATGAATACAAGGGCAAGGGCCAATTGCGCATTGTGTCGGTATCTCTTGATGTAGAACGTTATCGTTGGGAAGATGTCATCAAGGCTGATTCTATAAATGGCATCGAACATTATTGCGACGGAAAAGCTTTCGAATCTGATGTTGTGAAAAAAATGGGCATCGAAAGCATACCTTATTACATTCTTGCAGACAAGAACCGCAAGGTCGTTGATAGGGGAACTGATATGGAACGTCTAAAGAAAGAATTGGATACAAGGTTGAAGACTTCCAGTGAAGATAAGAACAAATAATCGAATAACAATCTAAAATAACCAGCACTTACCGATGTTTGCAAAAGTTCAGAGCGCCACATTGCAAGGGCTTGACGCCATGCCTGTAGCCATCGAGGTGGATAGCTTCGATTCAGGACAAACTGCACGTTTCACTATAGTTGGCCTGCCAGACAATGCTGTCAAAGAAAGTCAGGAACGGGTGCAGAGTGCATTGCGAGTCAATCATTATAAGACACCCGCCCAATCTGTTGTGGTCAATCTTGCGCCGGCCGATGTGAAGAAAGAAGGCTCTGGCTTTGACCTGCCTATAGCAATAGGAGTGCTTCTTTCTTTCGGATTCATCAGTTCTGCGAATATCGAACGCTTTATGTTTGTCGGTGAACTTGGACTCGATGGCTCAATCATGCCTGTGAAGGGTGTGTTGCCCATATCCATCAAGGCTCGCGAATTGGGTTATGAGGCTCTTTTCGTACCATCCGACAATGCCAGAGAAGCTGCTGTGGTAGACAGGCTCACCATTTATGGCGTGGACAGTCTCAATGATGTGATTGGATTCCTCAATGGAAGCGTTCAGCTTGAACCTACTATTGTGAACACGCGTGAGGAGTTCTATTCACAACTTTATAGTTATGACTTTGACTTTGATGAGGTCAAAGGCCAGGAAAATGTTAAGCGTGCCTTTGAAGTGGCAGCTGCTGGCGGACACAATATTATATTAGTGGGTTCGCCTGGTTGCGGAAAGTCGATGATGGCCAAACGCTTGCCTTCCATCCTTCCGCCGCTCACTCTGAGCGAGAGCCTCGAGACCACCCAAATACATTCTATAGCTGGCAAGCTGAAGAAAGAAACCTCACTCATCAGCCAGCGGCCATTCCGCTCACCGCATCACACAGTGTCGGATGTGGCTCTTGTGGGAGGGGGCAATACTTTCATGCCTGGTGAGATATGCTTGGCGCATAATGGAGTGCTCTTCCTTGATGAGCTTCCCGAGTTTAACCGGAGTGTGCTCGAAACTTTACGACAACCGCTTGAAGACAGAATCATCACAATATCAAGAGCACGCTACAATCTTACTTTGCCATGCTCTTTCATGCTGGTGGCTTCAATGAATCCATGTCCGTGCGGTTATCTCCATCATCCCACACGGCAATGCATGTGCACACCTGCCCAGGTGCATCGTTACATGAATAAAGTGAGCGGTCCGCTCATGGACCGCATTGACATACAGATCGAAGTGCAGAGCGTGCCTTTTGAAGACATATCCGAAGCTCCCAAAGGAGAATCGAGTGCGGTGATACGTGAACGCGTGCTCAAGGCCAGGCAAATACAGATAGAACGTTATAGAGGGGTGAAAGGTGTGCATTGCAATTCGCAGATGACCACAGCACTCCTTCAGAAGTATGTTCAGCTTGCTCCACAAGCCACGGACCTTCTTCGCACGGCCATGAAGAAGTTCAATCTCTCAGCTCGTGCCTACGACCGAATACTTAGAGTGGCTCGCACTATTGCAGACCTTGAAGGAACAGATAATGTGGAACTTGGCCATATTGCAGAGGCAATAGGCTATCGCAATCTTGACAGAGATAATTGGATAGACGGATGAGCATCGTTAAGTCCCAATCGGTCATCAGACCGAGACAGGAGGATTATTATGACATTATTGCTTCTTTGATTTTTATTTTTTAATTTATATTTATATGCAACAGACAATAGACAATCTGTATCAACTCGATGGAAGAGTGCCTGTAGCCAAAGCGCTTCCATTTGGTCTCCAACATGTGTTGGCGATGTTCGTAAGCAACATCACTCCCATCATGATTTTGGCTAATGCCATTGGACTGGATAATGTGACAAGTGGTGCACTCATTCAAAACTGCATGGTCATTGCCGGAATAGGCACATTGGTGCAGCTGTATCCAGTATGGCGTATCGGCTCGCGCTTGCCAATAGTCATGGGCATTTCTTTCACCTTCCTTTCTCTTCCCATTGGCATTGCAGCCTCGCAAGGCATGGGTTCTCTCATTGGTGCTGTCATCGTTGGCGGTTTGGTTGAAGGCGTTTTAGGACTTTTCGCCGTGTATTGGTTGAAACTCATACCGCATGTGGTTGCAGCCACAGTAGTGACAGCCATAGGTTTCTCTCTGCTGCCTATCGGGGCCAACTCGTTTGCAGGAGGCCAAGGAGCACCCGACTTCGGAAGCACCTACAACTGGATTGTGGGCAGTGTCACTCTTCTCTCATGTCTTCTTTGCCAAGTGTTTGCGAGAGGGTTCTTCCGCTCCCTTTCTGTGCTTGTCGGACTTATCGTTGGATATATCCTTGCACTCTGCATGGGCATGGTTGATTTTGCAGGCATCACTGAATGCTCTGTGTTCTCCCTGCCTAAACTATTGCCGTTCAAGCCAGAGTTTAATCTTGGAGCCATTCTGTCTGTAGTAGCAATATATCTGGTGTCTGCCACAGAAACTATTGGTGACACCTCTGCTCTTTGTAATGGAGCACTGAAACGCAATCCTCATAAAAAAGAAATGGGAAATGCCATTTGCTGTGATGGATTTGTCAGCAGTATATCAGGCTTATTCGGTTGCACGCCTATCACGTCGTTCAGCCAGAATGTGGGCCTTTCTGCAATGTCGGGAGTAGTTAATAGGTTCACCATTGCCACAGGTGCTGTAGTGATGATTCTTGGAGGCATCTTCCCTGCTGTAGGATATGTTCTTACCACCATTCCGCAGGCTGTGCTTGGCGGTTGCGCTATCATGATGTTTGGCAGCATTCTCTATGCAGGTTTCGGCATGATGGCACGCAGTGGCTTTTCTCAGCGCAACATGGTTATCGTCAGTCTCTCGCTTAGTGTCGGACTGGGCTTCACTCAGGCTTCAGGCATGTTCGACATCTTCCCTGAGATAGTTAGAACCGTTTTTGCCGACAATTGTGTGGCTGTAGTTTTCCTGTTGGCTGTGATACTTAATCTTATTCTGCCAAAGGATAAGGAAGCATAAGTGTTTAACCCAAATCGGTCAACATATAGGCATGAAAACTGAATAATGGTGGAAAGCGCTCTAAGTTAGGGTGCGCTTTCCACCATTATTATATATATATTACAAGGTGATATTATTATTTCACCTCCCAAATGTCGTTGGTCTTGTGATACTTCTTGGCAGCCTTCACTTCCTCAATCTGCGCAGTGACACAGTCGTCATAAGTAGGAGCATCCACATCACGTATGACACCGAGGGCAACAGGCCATTCCATCTCGGCCAATTTGAGTTGAAGAGTGTTGTCTTCGCATTTAGCGTCATGAATTAGCACATCGTCTTCAGTGTAGCCTTCTTCGCCTAATTTGACAGCCTTCACGCCGAAGCCCACTTGCACTATACCGTATTCGTTGTTTTCGCCGAAGAGCATCTTCTCGCCATGTTTCAGGTAGATGGCATTTTTTGACCGTCCCTCCTTGGAGTAGACATTGTCGTGAGTGCCATTGTTGAAGATGACGCAATTCTGAAGAATCTCACAGACAGCAGCTCCTTTGTGGTTGTATGCAGCCTTGAGCACCTTGATGGTTCCAGGAGCATCTGTGGCAACAGCGCGTGCGAAGAAATGTCCGCGTGCGCCAAAACAAAGTTCTGCAGGACGGAATGGGTCCTCTACAGTGCCGTATGGTGACGACTTGGACACAAAGCCACGTGGAGATGTAGGAGAGTATTGTCCCTTTGTCAAACCGTAGATGCGGTTGTTGAGCAGAATCATGTTTAGGTTGATGTTGCGTCGGTTGGCATGGATGAAGTGATTGCCGCCGATGGCAAGGCCATCACCGTCGCCGCTGACCTGCCATACTGTGAGGCTTGGGTTTGTCACTTTGCATCCTGTAGCGATGGCGGCAGCGCGGCCGTGGATGGTGTTCATGCCGTATGTGGCCATATAGTGTGGCAGGCGTGATGAGCATCCGATACCAGAAATCACTGCGGTGTTCCATGGGTCAACGCCAATCTCTGCCATTGCCTTATGCAGTGAGGCCAAGAAGAAATGGTCACCGCAACCAGGACACCAGCGAGGCTGTCCTTTTTTGAAATCTTGAGCTGTATATGTTGCCATAATGAATATCCTTTCTGTTTCTAAAAAAATTACAACTTACTTGTTTAGGATCTCGTTGAAGTAAGTGACGAGTTCGTTCACTACGAAAGGCTGACCTTTCACCTGGTTGAACTGGTAAGGTACGAAGTTCTCCACCTTCATGCGGAGCCATCCTGCCAGTTGTCCCATATTCTGCTCTGCTACAACAACCTTCTTGTATTTCTTCAATACCTCTGCTGTATTTGCTGGCAGTGGGTTGATATACTTGAAATGTGCCAAAGCAACCTTCTTGCCTTCTGCTCTCATCTCGTCCATGGCAGCGTGCAGATGTCCATAAGTGCCGCCGAATCCTACGATGAGGAGGTCTGCGTCGTCTTTGTCGCCTAAAACCTCAAGGTCTGGCACTGGAATCTTGTCAATCTTTTCCTGGCGTAGGTGAGTCATGAGGTTGTGGTTTTCTGGATCGGTCGAGATGGCACCGGTCTTATTGTCTTTCTCAAGGCCACCGAGGATGTGCTCGAAGCCCTCGCGGCCTGGAACAGCCCAATAGCGCACGCCTTCTGCGTTGCGCATGTATGGAGTCCATGTGCCTTTCAATTCTTCTGGCACGTATGGTGGGTTGATGGATGGATATTCAGCGAGGTCAGGCAACTTGAAAGCGGCCGAACCGTTGGCCACATAAGCGTCGGTCATGAGAATGACAGGCGTCATGTGCTCAAGAGCCATCTTTGATGCTGCGTAGGCTGATTCGAAGCAGTCTGTAGGTGATGTTGCTGCAATGACAGGCATTGGGCTTTCACCGTTTCTGCCGAAGAGGGCCTGGAGCAAGTCGGTCTGTTCCGACTTTGTGGGAAGGCCAGTGGCTGGTCCTCCGCGCTGCACGTCAAGCACAACAAGCGGAAGTTCCATGATGACAGCCAAGTTCATGGCTTCCGATTTCAAGCAGATGCCAGGGCCTGATGTGGATGTGACAGCAAGGGCACCTGCGAAAGATGCGCCGACAGATGAAGCGCATCCAGCAATCTCGTCCTCGCATTGCACTGTAGTAACGCCGAGCGACTTGTGCTTGGACAATTCGTGAAGCACATCGGTGGCTGGAGTGATGGGATATGAGCCTAAGTAAAGCTTCAGACCAGCCTTCTCTGCTGCAGCGATGAATCCATACGCGGTGGCCTTGTTGCCAGTGATGTCCATATATCTTCCTGGCACCTTGTTCTTTGTTTCAATGCGGTATACATTGGCAACAGAACTGTGAGTGTTGTGTCCGTAGTCGTAACCTGCCTGTATGACTTTGATGTTGGCTTCGGCCACACCAGGCTTTTTAGCGAATTTCTCTTTTAGGAAGTTGAACGCTATGTCGAGGTCGCGGTCGAAAAGCCAGCACACAAGTCCGAGCGCAAACATGTTGCGGCACTTGAGCATGGCCTTGACGTCCATGCCAGAGTCGGACAGGCAGTCTTTCACCATTTGTGTGATAGGACATGCGATCACACGGTCAGGATCTATGCCCATCTCTCCGAGATAGTCGTCTGTGGCAAAAGCAGCCTTCTTCAGGTCTGCTGCCTGGAAAGAGTCGGTGTCGATGATGATGGCCGCTCCTGGCTTGGCATACTTATACTGAGTCTTGAGCGCAGCCGCATTCATGGCCACAAGCACATCGCACTTGTCGCCTGGTGTGTAGACCATGCCAGCGCCAATGTGTACTTGAAATCCACTCACGCCTGTCAGTGAGCCTTGTGGGGCACGGATGTCCGCAGGGTAGTCAGGGAATGTACTGATACTGTTGCCTACAGTGGCTGACACTGTAGAAAAAATGTTTCCGGCAAGCTGCATGCCATCGCCAGAGTCACCAGAGAAGCGCACTGCCACTTCTGCAAGTTCCTTCATTTCCAATGTTTCTGCCATAAAACTTCTTTATGACGGCCTTTATGACCGCTTTGTGTTAAATTATTACCAATATTCACGCTTTTGTAATCATATTGTAGACTTACCATTGTCGTCTACTTACACTTTGTGATTGCAAAGTTACATCTTCTTTGCAAAATAACCAAATAATAGGGGGATAGAATAGCAAATTTGCACAAATATAGCATCTTGGATTGAAAACCAAGTACAAAATTATGATAATATACGCTATTTTTTCACTTTTCTCATTGAATTGTTATTGTTGAATGAGAGAAAACGCTAACTTTGCAAAACATAAAAGCGACAGATGGCGGAATTTGCAATGCCCCCGTGTCACTGCAGATTTACTGTATGTGCATATAAGGAAAAATGCGTGCAGGGGCGATGTTTGTATAATGAATTGAAAATGCAGTTCATGTCCAAATTGCCATTTTGACAACAGACTTCCGTATGTTGCTGCTATATGTATGATGAAACAAATGAATTATTAAACCTATAAACCGTTACTTTTATATTAATGAAAAAGTTTATTGCTCTAACTTTGATGGCTGCGTCTGCCATCAGCATGACTGCCCAGGACAAGAATGGCGGTTATCCTATCACACAAGTGCCTTTCACGAAGGTGAAGGTCGCTCAGAATACATTCTGGGGACAGCGTCTCAAAGCAAGCCAGGAAGTGACTATTCCACTTGCGTTCTCAAAGAGTGAGGAGACTGGTCGTTACACCAATTTCAGCAATGCTGCTCAGCATATCAAAGACCCAAGCAAGGTCTTTGAGATAAAGAATGGCACTTACTCTTTCGATGATACAGACCCTTACAAGACTATTGAGGGTGCAAGCTATCTGTTGCAGACGTATCCTAATGCCAAGTTCAAAGGAGGACGTCTTGACAAATATGTGGACAGTGTGATTGCTGTCATCGCTTCAGGTCAGGAGCCTGACGGCTATCTCTACACTTCGCGCACACAGAATCCTCAGCATCCTCACTCATGGGCTGGTTCTAAGCGTTGGGAAAGAGTGGAAGATCTCAGCCATGAGTTCTACAACCTTGGCCACTTGTGCGAGGCTGCTGTGGCACACTATTATGCTACAGGCAAGAAAAACTTCCTTAACGTAGCCATTAAGTATGCTGATTGCGTATGCCGTGAGGTTGGAGACAAGCCAGGACAGGCAAGCGTGGTGCCTGGACATCAGATAGCAGAGATGGGTCTTGCAAAACTTTACATTGCCACAGGTGATAAGAAGTATCTCGACCTTGCCAAGTTCTTCCTCGACAAGCGTGGCAAGCGCGATCCTGAATGGAAGCAGTCGCGCGGTGGCCTTTATGACAAGGATGGCTATTTCCATAGCCTCAGCGATTACAGCCAGAGCCACAAGCCTGTTGTGGATCAAGATGAGGCTGTAGGCCATGCCGTAAGAGCAGGATACATGTATGCTGGCATGGCTGACATTGCTGCCTTGACAGGAGACAAGGCATACGTCGATGCCATTGACCGCATTTGGGACAACATCGTAGGCAAGAAATATTATATCACAGGCGGTGTGGGTGCAACTGCAAGCGGTGAGGCATTCGGCGCCAACTATGAGTTGCCAAACATGAGCGCATATTGCGAGACATGTGCAGCTATAGCTCAGGTATACCTCAACTACCGTCTTTTCCTCCTTCATGGCGATTCGAAGTATTATGATGCTCTTGAACGTTCGCTCTACAATGGTGTTATTTCGGGCATCTCTATAGATGGAGGAAAGTTCTTCTATCCTAATCCGCTTCAGAGCATTGGCCAGCATCAGCGCCAGCCATGGTTCGGATGTGCTTGCTGTCCATCCAATGCAGCTCGCTTTATACCTTCTCTTCCACAGTATATCTACGCTGTGAAGGACAATTCTCTATACATTAACCTTTTCAACTCCAATACAGTAAATGTGAAGGTTGGCAAGAAGAATGTTACTCTGTCGCAGCAGACCAACTATCCATGGGACGGTGACGTCGCTCTGACTATCAACAATGGTGCAGGCAATTACGCTCTCAACATACGTATCCCAGGATGGGTGAAGAATGAAGTTGTGCCAAGCAATCTCTACACGTATTCAGACACTAAGCGTCTTGGCTACACTGTCAAGGTGAATGGCAAGCCAGTTGAGGGCGAACTTAAGCAGGGCTATTTCGTCATTGACCGTGCATGGAAGAAGGGCGATAAGGTAGACATCCATTTCGACATGGAGGCTCGCACTGTTCGCGCCAATGGTAAGGTAGCTGCTGACAAGGGACGTGTGTCGGTAGAGCGTGGACCTATCGTTTATTGTGCTGAATGGCCAGACAATAAGTGCGATGTGCTCTCAGTGCTCATCAACCAGGAACCAAAGTTCACCCTTGGCTCTGAGGAAATCATGAACACAAAGGTTCAGACGCTCACTACAGATGCTCAGACCCTCAATTTCTCAAAGGAAGGCAAACTCCAGACTACAGACGAAAAGCTTGTCCTCATCCCATATTATGCATGGAACCATCGTGGAGCGGGCAAGATGACAGTGTGGATTCCACAGGATCTCAATGCTACTACACCTGCCCTTCCTGCATCTATCGCATCAGAGAGCAAGGTTAGCTCAAGCACAAGAAATCTTCCTGCCCTCTCATCTATCAACGACCGCCTTGTGCCTGCTGACGAGAATGACCGTTCGGTTCCTTACACTCACTGGTGGCCAAAGAAGAACACTACCGAATGGCTCGCTTACGACTTCGCAAAGGCTGAGACTGTAAGTTCTGCTACAGTATATTGGTTTGATGATGCCCCTTGGGGTGGTTGCCGTGTGCCAGAAAGCTGGAAGCTCTACTATAAGAACGATGCTGGAGAGTGGGTCGCAGTCAAGAATCTCAACAGCTATGACGTAGTGAAGGGCTCTGCCAACATTGTCAACTTTGAGCCTGTGAAGACAACAGCCATGAAACTTGAAATCAAGCAGCCAAAGGAATACAGCTGCGGTCTCTTTGAGTGGAGCGTGAAATAACATGTGCTCATTTTGGGGAATAATCACATCGTAATATCATATAGAAAATGTCCGCAATGCCGTTCTGTTGGCATTGCGGACATTTTTTGTCGATGAGGTGTGTTGGTGCGATACGCAAATGCGTGCATAGCACAACTTGTTCTTTTTCTTTCATAAATGCCGTTTTGGGCACTATTCGTTATTTACACATATTTAATAATATAAAGAATGAGAATATAGGGTGGATGATGTGAAGAGTTTTAAAAAGGGTTTATAATAAATGTGTGCGCCCACAATGCTTGATATTAGTCAACAAAATGAAGCATATCAGATAAAAAGCAATAAAAAACTTGTAGGCATTGATAAAACCCCGTAACTTTGCATCGTCAAAAGGAAAAAAGGAAGTCACAAGCGAGTGACAAGGTCAAGAAACAGAACGGCATTCAGAAGCTGTTTGTTTGAGACCGACTTGACAAGTCATACCATTTTGAATGGTAATTGAACAAAGAATCAAAAGGAAAATTATTCTATCATATAGGTTTTGGTAAAGGTATTAGATTTAGGTTAGTAAAAGATTGTTATTTGGGAGTAGGTCCTCGTGAGAGGCTCTCCTCCATTTTAAAAGACAAATAGTTTAAAACGACATATAGGCCTCTAAGGCCAAGCTGGACAAGCGACTGGGTCGG
>OQWI01001346.1_pt1 | contig 10721 bp, 6 predicted proteins | sample 1691551 | NCBI WGS metagenome assembly OQWI01 (sample SAMN03418259, study PRJEB22391) | human gut metagenome | biome: human-gut; feature: organic feature; material: feces | host: Homo sapiens | place: Tanzania | collected 2013-01
CCCGACAAATTATGGACCATTCCGTGCGGACCTCTCCGGCCCCGCTCACATTGTACGTTCTTATGTTCACGGAGCGGCACAAGTCACAGAGGACCTTGCCGTTGGAGCTGTCCTTTCCGGACACGAATATGATGATGTCATGGGACAATGCAAACTCAGACAGGCGTTTATGGCGTCCTGCAACCTGCTGGCATATGGTGTCGTGCACCACCAGAAGTTCAGTTCCCTTGAAAAGGACCGGAGACATTTCGTGCTCCTTCGCCATCGCCTCTTCCAGGGCACAGCATATGGTAGCATATTCAGCGGGGCTCTTGGTTGTCTGCGAGAAGATTTCCACAGGAGCGTCCAGATTTATCTTTCCGGAACTGATGGCCTCGTCGAGCATCTGCATGTTCTCGATTACCAAGGCATCGCCGTCCACCTGGCCGAGAAGGCCGAGGACCTCAGCATGACCGACTTTACCGAAAATGAGAATCCGGCCGCCAGCGGCATTGACCCTGACATAGGCCTCCCTGATGCTTTTCTGGAGTTTCAGCACCACGGGACAGGTGCAGTCCATAACATCAAGGCCCAACCTGTCCGCAGCACGATATGTGGCAGGCGGCTCGCCGTGCGCCCTTATAAGCACCTTAGAGCCACGTGGAAGTGTCTCCAGGTCTTCCGCCGACACCGTAACGAGACCGAGAGAGCGGAGCCGTTCGAGCTCAGATTCATTGTGGACAATGGAGCCCAACGAATACAATTTCTTTCCCCCGCTTTCAGACAACACATCCTCTGCCTTGCTTACAGCACGGATAACGCCACCGCAAAAACCTGAACCAGGGTCTATTTCCACGGATATTGCCATAACTTACTTGCCGAATCTTTCCTCAACCAGTTTTTTTATCCAGACCATCTGGTCCTGCAATGTCATATCAGAATTGTCCAGAACCACCGCATCCTCAGCCTGCCTCAACGGAGAAGTCTCCCTGTGGGAGTCTATGTAGTCGCGGCTTTTCAGGTTCTCGAGAACCTCCTGAAAATCGGGATGCTGTCCACCCGCAACCATCTCATTCAGACGTCTTTGCGCACGGACCTTGTCATCCGCCACCATGAATATCTTCAGGTCGGCATTCGGGAAAACAGACGTGCCGATGTCGCGACCGTCCATGACAATGCGTCCGTTCTTCCCGTATGAGACGAGAAGTTCATCCACGAAATTCCTCACCTGGGGAATCACCGCCACCGGACTCACATGAGAAGACACAGCCAAGGTCCTGATCTGCGAATCCACACATTGGTCGCCGATAAAAGTATGGCTGCCTTCGGGCGAATACTCGAAATGAATGTCAATGCCGGGGAGCGCGGCGACAAGCGCGTCCTTGTCAATGCTGCCGTCTTCCCGTACCATGCCATGTTCCATCGCATACAGGGTCACAGCCCTGTACAATGCCCCCGAGTCGAGATACAGGAACGAGAATTCTTTGGCTATCAGTTTCGCGAAGGAACTTTTGCCTGTTGATGAGTAGCCGTCTATGGCAATGATTATATCTGGTATATTATGCATTTTTACTGTTGGTTTCGGACAAATGTAATAAATATTTCTGTCAATCAGCGTTTGCCTTTAGGGAATCGGACGGTAAAGCATGCTCCGCCGAGCACAAACGACTTGCTGTAGAAGATCTCGCCGCCGCATCTTTCGAGGATATTCTTGCAGATGGCGAGTCCCAAGCCGGTTCCGCCGCTCTTGGTGGTGAAGTTCGGAGTAAACAGACGGCTGCGGTTTTCATCCTTGATTCCAGGACCGCTGTCTTCCAATACTATATCATAAAATCCTTCCTTCGAACTGTTTCGCAATGACAGGACTATATGGCCAAGTTCAGGTTCCCTGCCCGCTTCCTTGTCTTCTGTCTGCTGGTTCTCAATCGCCTGCACGGCATTTGTAAGCAGATTCACGAACACACGTATCAGCTGCGGCTTCGGCCCGGTCACCCACGCGTCTTTCAGTCCGAAATAGCCGAAACTGATGTTTTCCTTGTCATCGAACATCGAGATCTGGTCGGATGCCATATCGTCAAGATTGATAGGCACCATCTCCTCAGTATAGAGTTTGGCGAATGTCGAGAATTCATTGGCCGTATCCGTAAGTACTTCAATGCTGTCCAGAATCAGGCGGGATATGTCCTCGAACTTGGTTTCCCAGGTAGGATCGTTCTTGCTCTTGAGCCGTATCAGCCTCTGTATCTGGAGTTTCATCGGAGTAAGCGGGTTCTTGATCTCATGAGCCACCTGCCTTGCCATGGTGGCCCATGCCTTGTCCCTCTCGGCCTGTGTGAGTTTCATCGTGGAGTTGTACAGGTCGTGAACCATCAGGTTGTAGGCCCGCACAAGACGGGAAACCTCGTCGTCACGCTCATAGACAATATATTCAAGATTGTTGATGTTGGCCTCGTTCATCTTTCTTCCCATCTCGGAGAGAGGTTTGAACATCTTGTCCACCGCCTTTGCCGTGATGAACCTTGCCACAAGGAGCAGGATCATGAACACAGTGATGACCGTGATGGAGTGCAGCACCGCCTCCGACTTGAAGTCAAAGCTCTCGTCCGTGAACGGGGAGCACATGATCGCGATCATCTTGCCGTTCACGTTGAACAAAGGCGCATATAGGAAATATGTCCGCTTGGAGCCGATGTTTTCCTTGCCGATGAAGTACCTTTTGTTCTTGTAGATGATGCTCTCGAACGCATCCTGATTCATTCTGGAGCCAAGAAGCATCATGTCGAACACCTCCGGGGTGGTGGAACGGAACTCCTTGCCGCCGGTAGTGTACAGAGTGATGTCGGACTTCATAGTGTTGCTGATGTCCTCCATGATTCCGGATGTCATCAACGCGCTGAATTCGGTGTAGTCCCGGACATGGCGGCATCTGGTCTGAAGCAAGGTCTGGAGGGAGTTGATCTTGTCGGCCATCGAGGATTTAAGGTTGGCGTTGTTCCTCCTGTAGACGAACAGCACGCTCACTGTGGCCAGCGCGATGAGCGTCATGATCAGGGCGACCATCATCGCCGCGTTTATCCTGGATTTGTAGTAGTTGCTCTCGCGGTGCCTTGGATGAATCCTTGTGAGTGTCAGGAGAGTCAGGCAGAAGTAGAAGACCAGCGTCAGGAACAGGAAGGCCACGAAGTAGGTGAAGTCATCTGTTTTCGGTCTTGAGACTATGATCAGATCGCTGTCGGAGATATTGTTGACAAAATGCGTGAATCCGTTCATCCGCACTACTCCGTCCTCCGCCTTGTTGATCTCGTCTTCAAGATCCTTGTCCACAAGCGTAGGATAGGAATAGTTGCCTTTGTAGGACGTGAGAGACTTGTCCGAGTACTTGGCGTAGGAGTATCTGGACGGAATCAGCACATCACCCGGAGCCGAGTAGCCGAGCAGCTGGGAGTAGCCCCTGTTATCTCTGTTCGACTTTGGGGACACCCGCAGGAGCATCATCGTCACCCCGCTGCCGTAGTTGTAGTAGGCGAAGCTTCCGACGTACAGACTGTGCCCTCCGGAATCACGCATGTACCTGAACCTGGATTCTTCCGAAATCGGAGCGCCTCTTGTGACCATCTCCGTGAAATAGGCTATGACTCCCTTGTCCTTCTCGTTCTCGGGGAACAGCTCCACCAGAATGTCGTAGTCCTGTGAGGCCCTGAGCATATAGCTTTCGATGACCCTGTTCAGGATGCCGTTGCCGTTCCTGATGGCCGAAAGCGTGGCGATCAGCTGGTCGGAGGCGATCTTCTCCTCGACCCGCCTAAGTTCAAGTTCCAGGCTGATGTCCCTTTCTATGGACAGTCTGTTGGCCCACACGTTGACCCTGTTCTGCTCCTTGCGGAACCCAAGGACGCCGGCCATGATCACCATGTAGGCCGCGAAGACTATTGCTGTGACTGTCCTGCTTCCTGCGGAAAAGAAGTCACACCTGAACCCGAAAAGGTGTTTCAGAGCCGGCATGAGCATCTGCGTAAGGAGTGGGATGGTCATCAGGAGGCTGATCAAGGTCAGATAGACGAGGCAACTGAATATGTTGAGGTCGTTCAGCCGGTACAGCTCAAGGGAGATGTTGGAGTTCAGTATGATGCTTCTGAACGTCACATGGACGAAGACGAGAACCCCGGCGATGAGAAGGAATATGCAGACGGCATAAAGCCCCAAAGCCAATTTACGGTTTCGGGTCTTTAGGATTCTTCTGAATATGTCGTTTCTTGTCACGAAGGTGCAGCATACACTCAGTACGATGAGCAGTGACGCTATCAGAACGGCTCCCAACGAGTTGAACAGCTGTCCGTCCGCATAGACCGTCGGGGAGAACAGCCGGGAACTGTTCTTCATGTTCTCTCCCCACAGGTATGTGGCTGTGATCACGGCGAAAAGCCCGGCCAGAACCAGCAGAAGCCGTTTGAGGCTTTTCTTTTCGGCCAGATGCAGCAAGGACGCGATGACAAAGCAGGCTATGGCGAACCAGATCATCGTGGAGTGGGTCGCCGCGGATTGTCCGGTGACGGAGTTCGCCACAATCTTGAACACAGGCTTGCCGTCGATGATCGCGGCTGAGCCGCAGCTTTCGGACAGTGGGACAATGGCATAGTTGCGTCCCAGTCCCAGTTTCCGGTTTACCCCGTTCGGGCTTTCATCGGACATCGAATCGACTATCTCAAGTCCGGCTATCACTTTCCTGCTTCCCAGATTCTCGGACTTGACAAGGTACCATTTCTGACCGTAGTTGACGAACGACACCTCCGGGGTCACTTCGGCGAGAGGGGAGTAGATGCTCTCCCTCGGCTTCGACAGGCGGGGAAACACTATCCTTGAGGCGATGTCGTCGTTCCTGACAGGGAACTGGTTGCTCCACGATTGCAGGGTGTCGTCGATGTACCGGTAGATGACCATGTCGGAAGGCACGTCGTTGTGTCCGGCCCAGACACGCCTGTCAGCCGTGAGGGCTGAGCTGATGTATTCATCAAGGATGTGCATTCTTCCGGAGACGTTCCGGCTGACCTTGACCGCCTCCCTTTCCGTGTTGCCCGGGAGCTTGCTGACGGACAGCGAGAACACCAGGAGAATGATGGCGGATGCCAGAAATCCCCCTGCAAGACAATTCCTTATGCCAAACCTTCTGATGCTCATTCGTGATGGTAAGGTTCCCCTTTGATTATTGTGAAGGCACGGTAGAGCTGCTCTGTGAATATGGTTCTGACCATCTGGTGCGAGAATGTCATCCTTGAAAGGGACATCTTCCCGTCGCACCTGGCATAGACCGCTTCCGAGAAGCCGTAGGCGCCGCCGATGACGAATACAATATCTTTGCCACCGCCAAGGGTCATCTTCCTGATTTCATCGGCGAATTCGACGGAACGGTACTCTTTTCCGCGCTCATCCAGCAGGACGACCCTGTCGGAAGGCCTTATTGTCTTTAGGATCAACTCCCCTTCCTTGTCCTTTATCTGTGCTTTCGAGAGCGCGGACGTGTTCTTCAGCTCAGGGATCTCTATGATGCTGAACGGCACATAATGCGACAGTCTGGACGAATATGTCTCCAGACCTTCCCGTACCCATCCGATGTCGGTTTTCCCGACTGTCAGCAGGATGATTCTCATGACTCGGCAACAATGTAATCCTTAAAAAATAACTTGGTGATCTTGATTGTCTTCTCGGTCTATATTTCTTTTCTCATCAGTCATGTGCCACCGGCACACTCCTTCTTCAAAAAAAGATCTATTCTCGAAAATCTTCTCTTAATCTGAGGCAACTTATTATTTTCATGTTCCCTGACATCAGGTACAAAAATAACAAAGCCGCTTCAATTTTTCAAAAAAGGTTCTATAAAATAATGGCTCGGAATTTGTAAAGAACCTACCCTTGTCATGAAGGTCTTTGCAAAGATATTCACAGCGGTTTCCGTGCTGCTGTCCTGCGTCAACGGCCATGCCGCCGCTGACAGCTATGATGTCTTTGTGCCGATAGCCAAGTATCTTGGTAAGGGAGACGCCGAAAGATTGTCTGTCTGGTTCGACGACAATCTTGAGATCACGATCATGTCCACGACCAATGATTCCAGCAAGAAGCAGGCGAAGCAGATTCTCAAGGCCTTTTTTGACAATCACACACCTCGCTCGTTCGAGATCAGCCACACCGCGTCGCGATCCAATTCGAAGTACGCTTTGGGCTTTCTGAACGCAGGCGGTGAAGTTTTCGAGGTCACGATCTTTGTCAGCAACTGCGGCGACCGGTACAAGATCCAGCAGTTGAAGATTGACAGGATCAGGTGATTCCTTCCATTTAGGCCAAGCAATGAAATTCGACTTAAGGCACATATTCAGAATCCTGTCTGTGACCACACTCCTGACCATCCACTTTCTTCCCGACGCTTCGGCGCAGGCGACAAAGGTGAAGGGACGTGTTGTGGACGCGTCCACAGGTGAAGGAATTCCTTTTGCGGGAATATATTTCAAGAATTCGACCGTCGGAGTCTCCGCTGACATGGACGGCTATTTCTCTTTGGAGACAAGAGACACGCTAAGTGTGCTTTCCGCCTCCATCCTTGGCTACGAGGAGCAATTCAAGAAAGTCAACAGACGAAGTTTCAACGAGATCAACTTCAGGCTTAAACCAATTCATGACGAGCTCGCCGCCGCCGTGGTGAAACCGGACGACCGCTATATGCGCTCGATCCTGCGGAAGATCGACGAGGCCAAGGTGAGGAACAACCCGGAGAAGCGTCCGAGGTACAGCTGCGATGTCTACACGAAGATGGAACTGGATGTCACCAATCCTGAAAGCCCGATGATCAGCAAATTCCTTCCCAAGGACTTCAAGTTCGTCTATGACTACATGGACACCTCTGTTGTGTCCGGCATGTCGTTCCTGCCGGTCCTGATTTCAGAGACGACATCCAAGTACTATCACAGGAAGGACCCTCCTTCAAACAGGGAACTCATCAAGGCGACCAGGATCTCCGGAGTGGACAACAATCCGGTGCTGGCCCAGTTCACAGGCAACATGTACGTGAAGACGAACTTCTACGACAACTTCATCAACATCTTCCAGGTGGAGATTCCGTCACCGCTGTCCTCCTCGGGCATGACCTATTACAACTACTATCTGGTTGACAGCCTTAAGATCGAAGGCCGCAAGACCTACAAGATCCGCTTCCATCCTTCAAAGTGGGTGTCCTCTCCCACATTCGACGGAGAAATGTCCATTGACGCGGAGGAATACGCGCTCAGGGATATTCATGTGCGGCTTAAGAAGGGTTCCAACGTTAACTGGGTCAGGGACATGACCATTGATGTGGAGAACCGGCGCCTGCCCGACTCGACATGGTTCTACAAGCAGGACAGGATGTACGTGGATTTCTCGCCCACAATGCGGGATTCATCCAAGATAGTCACATTCTTGGGAAACAGGCAGATAGACTACTCCAATCCGGATTTCGTCACCACCTACAGGGAAGACAAGGAGGACATCAACGCCCAGGTGCAGGCCGGCAAGGATGTCATCAACAACGATGAGAACTATTGGCAGAGTGTCCGCCCTTATCCGCTGAGCGCGAAGGAGCAGGGCATCTACAACATGGTTGACTCCATCAAGAACGTGCCCCTCTACAAGGATGTCTACGCCTTGGCCGAGATGATTGTCAACGGATTCCTGAACACCAGGTACGTAGGTTTCGGACCGTACTCGTCCGTTTACAGTTTCAACGATCTGGAGGGTGACAGGTTGCAGCTCGGAGTCCGCACCACCAAGCATTTCAGCCGGAAGATGCGTTTCATGGGCTATGCGGCCTACGGGTTCAAGGACAAGACACCAAAGGGCGGCGGAACGGTTGAGTTCATGTTCGACAACCAGCCGACCAACAAGTTGACGGTCTCGTACAAGCATGATGTGATGCAGTTGGGCAAGGGTCCGTCGGTCTATGGCAGCGGAGACCTCATGTCTTCGGTTCTGGCCAAGGCCAACAGTCAGAAGATGAGCATGGTGAATGACTATTCCCTCTCCTGGCAGAAAGAATGGTCGCAGAACTTCAACATGATCTTATCGCTGGAAAGCAGAAGGATATTCTCGAACCCGTTCGTGCCGATGGCCACCTCGGACGGGAAGGTCTTCAATTCGGTGGGTTACAACCAGGCGCATCTTCAGCTGCGTTTCTCCAAGGACGAGATTGTCACCAGAGGGGTCTTTGACAAGAACTATCTTTACTCGAAGTATCCGGTGGTGACAATGGATCTGATCGGTTCCACAAAGGGAATAGGGAAGAATGAATATTCCTACTTCCGACCCGAGCTTACCGTCCACTACGTCCTGCCGCTTCCACCTGTTGGACTTTCCCGGTTCGACATGAATGTGGGGACTGTCGTGGGACAAGTCCCGTACCCTATGCTCAAACTCCATGAAGGTAACGGAACGTACACATTCTCACGGTATTCGTTCAACTGCATGGACTACTACGAGTTTGCCTCTGACATGTGGGTCACAGTTTTCTGGGAGCATAACTTCAAGGGATTCTTCCTCGGGAAGATTCCTTTGCTGAAGCGTCTGCAGTGGAGGGAAGTGGCTTCCTTGAGGGCGGCATACGGCACGGTCAGGAAAGAGAACAACGGCATCATCGGGGCGGAGGATGCCAAGGCCGTGATGCTTTTCCCGGAGAAGATGGGCAAACTGAACCGTCCTTATGTCGAGATGGGAGTCGGAGTCACGAACATATTCAGAATCCTGCGCGTCGACGCGTTCTGGCGGATGACACACCGCTATGAGGTGAAGGAGGGGGTCAAGGTGCCTCATGACAACCGTTTCGTCGTCACCTTAGGTCTGGAGTTCAAGTTCTGATCCGTGTGTCATCCCTGATGCCCCTTCGTGCGTGGAAGCGACTCCTCTGCTCACGGGCGCTCTTCGGAGAAGCGGGGTTGCGTTGTTTTTTTTGGTTCTTTTCCATGACGGGTGCGACATAAAACGATTAAAGCCTCGGAGAGTTGGATAAAAATACTGAAATTAAATAACTTTGCGGTTGCTATGCCTAGAAAGTTGACGATACTGCTGCTGGTGGTGATCTCATCGGCGCTTCTGAGTGTTCCGTTCCTGGTTCCGGGGACGGGTTGGCTGTCTTTGGTCGCTTTCGTGCCTCTGCTCTGGGCGGAGGACATCGCCACCGGGGACGGGATGAAGGGATTCTGCTGGTGGCACTATCTGTGCTTCGTGCTGTGGAACGCGGCGACGACCTTCTGGGTCTGCAACGCCACCGTCGGAGGAGGAATATTCGCGATCCTTGCCAACGCCCTTCAGATGTCGCTGGTTTTCGGGCTGTTCCGTTGGAGCAGGAAATGGCTCAGCGGCGCGCTTCCTTACCTATTCCTCGCCTTTGCCTGGATCGCATGGGAGCGGTGGTATCTCACGAGCGCGCAGATCAGCTGGCCTTGGCTGGTGCTGGGCAATGCCTTCGCCCGCACGACAGGATGGATCCAGTGGTATGAATATACCGGGACGCTCGGCGGCTCGCTCCTCGTCTGGGCGGCGAACCTCAGCGTGTTCGGCATTCTGGAGTCCCTCGATAGCGGACGCTGGATGACATTCAACCGGAAAGCCAAGTCGGCGGCCCTGCTTGGGACTCTGGCCTTGTTCGTCGCCCCACCGGTCGTGTCTTCGTTCCTGAAGCCGGAGCCTTGTGAGGAGACCCTTGACGTTATCATCGCCCAGCCGAACATCGATCCGTACAACAAGTTCGGAGGAATGACGCAGGAGGAACAGAACGAGTGGCTGATCAGTCAGTTTGAAAATATCCCTGACAGTATTCCCGTGCTTCTGGTGGCTCCGGAGACATTCACCGGCGACGTGGTGACGAACGACCCGTCCTCAAGCCCGACAGTAAAGAGGTTCACCGCCTTTCTTGAGGAACATCCGAACGCTAATCTGCTGGTCGGGGCCTCCTCAAGAACCTATCTGAAAAGGGCTTTGAGGCCTTCCTACACCGCCCGCCGTGCCGGTGACGGTGTCTGGATGGAATCGCACAACTCGGCCTTGATGCTGGACGCGTTCAGCTTTCCGGAACTGTTCCACAAAAGCAGGCTGGTCGTTGGGGTGGAGATGACACCTTACCCAGCGTTCTTCTGCAGGATAGACGATTGGCTCGGCGGTGTGATGGGGCGCTGCATCGGCCAGAAGAAGCCCGGACCGCTGCATTTCAATGAATATGTCCGCGACTCCACCGCGGGGGATTCTTCCGTCTCGGTGAGCGAGACCATCCCCGTCGGGTGCGCGGTCTGCTATGAGTCCGTCTACGGCGAGTATTGCACTGAATATGTCCGCAATGGCGCCCGTCTTCTGGCCGTGATCACCAACGACGCCTGGTGGGGCGACACCCCGGGCTACGTGCAGCATCTGTCATATTCATGCCTCCGTGCCATCGAGACCCGCCGCTGGATCGCACGCAGCGCCAACACCGGCATTTCCGCCATCATAGATCCTTCCGGGAAAGTGGCCTCCCACACATCCTGGTGGCAGCCGGAGGTTCTGAAAGGCAAGGTCGGACTAAGTGACGAACGGACTTTCTTCACCATCCACGGAGATTTCATCGGCCGCATCTCCACCCTCATGGCCGCCCTTGTTATTCTCGCCGCCCTTGTCCGCCGTTTTGCCAGATAGGCATCATGGTTGTGGAATGTCGAAAGTCAGCCCGATTCTCGGGGCTTACCTCAAGCGCG
>OQWI01001348.1_pt1 | contig 10713 bp, 7 predicted proteins | sample 1691551 | NCBI WGS metagenome assembly OQWI01 (sample SAMN03418259, study PRJEB22391) | human gut metagenome | biome: human-gut; feature: organic feature; material: feces | host: Homo sapiens | place: Tanzania | collected 2013-01
GTATTCCTCGTTGCCGCTTGTAACGATTACTCCGTCATTTGCACCTACAATGTTGAGACCGCTGCCCAATATCGTGAGCTGGTCCTTCTTGCCGTAGGCCGACATGAACGCACCGGTGTTGAACAGGAACTTCTTATATTCCTTGTACTCCTCCCGCTGCTTTCCCGGTATGCTCGTTCCTGCCCCTGCACTGATGTTTCCGAACACGCCTTTCTTGGAAAATGGAAACCAGCGTGTCAGCTACTTTCACGTCCGACCAGATGAACAAACGGAGCAGGACTGACCGCATCACCTACCTCGACGAGGGAGACCTGGAGGACAATGACACAAAGACATTGACCGGAGACGTGCAGAAGTTCTCGGCCGTCATGGAAATCAAGAACAAGAGCAAGAAGAAATACAATTTCAAGTTCACGCCGGCATTTACCTACAATGACTATTCCGACCACGGTAACGGCATGACTGAGAACACGTTGGACGGAGTATCACAGAGCAGGAACATATCTTCATCAGCCGAGAAGGAAAGGACATTGTTCACGAAAGGCGACGTAACTTTCGGCGTAAAGGACATCGGGAAGAAAGGACGTTCCGTGACGATTTCAAGCTCATATACTTACGGCAGCCTGGACGGGAACTCCAGCGAAAGCACGAACACCACGTATCTGGACGGAAGCACGGTTTCGAGGGACCTGATGTATGACAATGAGGGCACACGGTACTCATACGGAGGCAGCTTCAAATATGTAGAGCCTATCGTAAAGCATTGGGCAGCAGAGGCTTTCGTATCCAGCTACTACAAGGTGCAGACAAGCACGTCAGATGCATTCAACGCGGCGGACAACAGCAGCAACGAGTATTATTCCTCACTTAGCGAGAACTACTACATCACGAACTACGGCAGGCTTCTTGTCCAGTACAACAACAAGTCCACCAATCTTCAGGCCGGCGGTTTCGTGAGAGTCATAAACAATGAGAACCACGGCCGGTCCTACGGATTGGACACCCATACCGGAAAGGGAGAATGGGCCACTGCATGGTCTCCTTTCCTGAAACTGACCACGACCATAAAGAACAATTTCATCCTCCTGAAGTACGACATGAATTCGGAAAGGCCGACTCCTTCCAGCATAACCCCTGCTGCCAGGATACTGAATCCGCTGAGGATTTCTGCCGGAAACATCTATCTGAAGCCGTCGTTCACGCACGATTTCTACCTTACTGCAGACGGAGATTTCGAAAGATGGAATTACTACATCTATATGGACGGAGAATACAGCAAGGATGCGAAATCGAATGCCTCATGGTTCGACAAGAACAGCGTAAGGTACAGCATACCAGTCAATTCCAAAAAAGGCGGCGGAAGCATCCAGGGATATTACAATGCCTATATAAACCTGACCAAGAACAAGAAGCTTGCGCTAAGCACCACCCTTTCATTCAGATATTCGAAATCAGTCAGTTACCAGAGCACCGGCAGACTGGACCTGATGGACATTGACCATTTCGACTACCCGACATTCATGAAGGCATTCTGGGGAGACAATGCTTCCGGAGACTTGTTCTACTCCGGGAAAAGCGGTTTCAAGGAAAGCACTATGACAGGGGTGGAGGCCAACGGAGAAATAGGACTGAGATGCAGAGCCATTGACAATCTCACCATGTCGCTTATCAGCTGTGCAACCCTGGACCGCTCGAAGTACTCGCTCGACCAGAACGCGAATATGAACGTCTGGGAGTTCCGGCAGTACGGTGTCGTCGCATGGAACACGCCTATCGGCATCGACATGATGACAAGACTGACATGGACTTCCAGAAGAGGATATGCCAAGGGTTACAATGACGACACCTGGGACTGGTCCCTGATATTGTCCAAGAGCGTCAAGTCATTCAATTTCGCACTTGAGGTGCAGGACATTCTCGACAATGACAAGTCCATGTCGCACACTTTCAGGGAAAACTACGTCCAGGATTCCTATACCAATGTCATGGGCAGGAACATCCTGCTGCGCGTGACATGGAATTTCGGCAAGATGAACTCGTCCCGCAGCCGTGCCGCGAGAAACGCCATGTGGAAACTTTCTTATTGACAAGTCTTCCGTGCGAAAGCCTGAGAAGTTGAAATACTGAGCAATAATTGCTATATTTGGCGTTCTATAAACAAAGAGAAAGAATTCTATGGAAAAAGTGATATTGACAGGCGACAGGCCTACAGGCAAACTGCATCTTGGACATTATGTGGGATCATTGAAACGCAGAGTGGAGTTGCAGAACGCGGGAGACTACGACAAGATGTTCGTGTTCATCGCTGACGCCCAGGCACTTACAGACAATTACGACAATCCCGAGAAGGTACGCCAGAACATCATCGAGGTAGCGCTCGACTATCTTTCATGCGGAATCGACCCTGCAAAATGCACATTGTTCATACAGTCAATGATTCCGGAACTTACCGAACTGACTTTCTATTACCTGAATCTCGTGACGGTATCCAGACTTCAGAGAAATCCTACGGTAAAGTCTGAAATCCAGATGAGGGAGTTCGAGAACTCTCTTCCTGCAGGATTCCTCTGCTACCCGGTAAGCCAGGCTGCAGACATCACCGCATTCAAAGGAACCATCGTTCCTGCCGGTGAAGACCAGGAGCCGATGCTGGAGCAGACACGTGAAATCGTCCGCAAGTTCAACAGCATCTACGGGGACGTGCTCGTGGAACCTGAGATCCTGCTTCCACAGAATTGCGTATGTATGAGACTTCCGGGCACTGACGGCAAGGCGAAGATGAGCAAATCGCTCGGCAACTGCATCTACCTCAGCGACGACGCAGCCACAGTATGGAAGAAGGTGAAGAAAATGTCAAACGGCGAACCTCGTATGAGTCAGGACGAACCGGGGCATCTTGAGGGCAATGCCGTATTTACCTATATGGATGCATTCAGCACGGCGGAGGACTTCGCGGAATTCTGGCCGGAGTTCAAGAGCCTGGACGAGCTGAAGGAACAGTACGTGAAAGGCGGTATCGGTGACGGCACCTGCAAGAAATTCCTCAACAGCGTGCTCAACAAGCACCTCGACCCGATCCGCGCACGTCGCCACGAGTTCGAGCAGGACATTCCTGAGGTGTTCAACATCCTGAAACGCGGTACGGAAAAAGCCCGCGAAACAGCAGCACAGACATTGTCAGAAGTCCGTAATGCCATGCGCATCAACTACTTCGACGATGCAGCGCTCATCGCTGAACAAGCTAAGAAATACGAGAAATAATTTATTCGTAGTCGTCATATCCCGGAGGATCGTCCGGGAGGTCGGCATTGAAATCGATCTCACCCCACATGGCGTCGATGGTGCGGCGGTCCTTCTTGGTCGGACGTCCGGTGCCACGGTCACGCTTTACGAAGAATGTCTCCACAGGAGCCTTGAGTTTGTCAAGTTCCTCCTGTGGAGTTTGATTTTCTGCATATTGCGGAACAAGCTGAGCCCCGACACGGTTCTCAATCAGTCCCAGAACTTTCCATTTGTAATATACGGCAGCCTTACGGACAGTTATCACATCCCCGACCTTCACATCGCGGGACGGCTTCGCATCGGCATCATTGACCTTCACACGATTGCCCTTGCAGGCTTCAGCCGCCTCACTGCGCGTCTTGAAGACCCTTATTGCCCATAAGAACTTGTCAATACGTACTGACTCCATGATTATTACTTAGTAACATGAAAATAATAAGTTGCCTCAGATTAAGAGAAGATTTTCGAGGATAGATCTGTTTTCGAAGAAGGAGTGTGCCGGTGGCACATGACTGATGAGAAAAAAGATATAGACCGAAAAGATTCCTTAAGATGATGCAGGTTATTCTTTGAAGGTTACTCAATTTAGTCTGCCCGGATTCTTACGGAGAAATTCCTCGATGGACGCCACCTTCTCAGCCTCATCATCGTCCGGAAGTTTTTCCTCAGCCTCCGGGTCGATATACTTGTCTTCCTCATCATAAGGCTCGATAGTCACCTCGAAAAGCCTCGTGTCCCTGTCATCCGGAACCAGGTAGAAATCAGTCACATCCGCAGGCACCAGAACCAGTTCACCGGCCTTGAAGTCATACCTGGCCGCACCGGTCTTCTCATCCTGAATCTGAACGGAAGCCGCCCCGCCAAGACACACATAGACCGTGAACGCATCCGTCGTACCCGTATCTATATGAACCGGATCCTTAAGGTCAATGCTGGTGACGCTGAATTCCCTCAATGCAGCCACGCGGTCCGTGATTTTGCCCGCCGCTGCATCCGGATTTGCCACTGAACGCACATTGGCATCGAACGCTTTCGCAGAATGTTTTCCCGCAGGGATATAAAGGTCGCCGTCATACTTGCCCAGGTCAATGAAATCCAACGTTGCCTCGAGCGCAAGTTCCTCAACCTGAGTCAGTTCACCGAACCCGTAGATTCTGAAATCAAGGTCTGACGACTCAGTTATTTCCAATATGGAAACACCTCCCTGAGCAGCATGAGAGAGGCACGGAGTCACCAGGAACACGTCTCCCTTATGCGGAGTCACCACATTGAGCACATCTTCCAGCGTCCCGTTGTGGCATCTGTCATACAGTTCCGCTGCAGAGACCTCCCTCTTGAAGCCCATATAGACCTTGGAACCCGGCTCAGCATCAGCGACATACCAGAGTTTCATCTTGCCGAGCGTGTCATAGCGCTGGGATGCGGTCTCGTCTGTCGGGCACACGGTCAGAGGCATCTTCCCGTCAATGCGGAGCCACTTGACCATAAGCGGGAACTGCCTTCCGTAAAAAGAATAGCAGTTCTCCCCCACCAGTTCCTCAAGATAAGTTTCAAGCGCCTCACTCAGAGTGCTTTCCGCCAACCATCCATCGGTCACTTCAGAATCGGTCTTGCCGATATCGGCAATTCCGGTCGTCTCAGTTCCCCACGCAGTTTCCTCGACCACAGGATTGAACTTCAACGGATATAATTTCTTCTTTTTCTGTTCCATAATCATAATCCGGCGCCATCTTGTACGCCCATCATGCAAAGTTAACTAAATTCCGTCAATGACAGCAGTCAGCTGACTTGCAAGCGAGGTATTGTAACCGGTAGAGATATACACCACGCGGCCGAAACTGTCGCACATCGCGATGACAGGAAGCGTCTTGGAAGCAGTATGGCAGCCTTCGCACAGCATTTCACGGATTTCCCATTCAGGGTCAATGCCATAATGCCAATCCTTATTAACATTCAGCTTGGCCACTGCCGCCTCATTCTGTCCGAGAACCACCACAGGGCGTCCCCATTCCTTGAGCTTTCCGGCGACAGCCTGCATTTCCCTGATCGCATGGTTGCTCGGCTCATCACCCGCGCCAAGCACGGCCAAAAGGAAATATCCCCTGCCAGTGGTGCTGAGCAGCGACACCTTGTCCGCAGCATTGCCCTCAGATACCGGAATATAGAATGCTTCCGGATTCATTGCGCCCAAAACGCTGATTTCCTCTGCAGAATGACGCATAACCAGCTGGACATCAGTGGTCTGATCCTTCAGGACATTGAAAGTCACCATCCTCGCCAGGACTTTTCCGCTGGCCATACGTGTTCCGCTCGTCAGCACATAATTCCCTTCATCCAGCTGGAACGGCTTGCTGAAACTCTTCGCTGAAGCTTCCGCCCCGAGTTCAGTCGCATCACCGCCTTCGAAATCGAGAAGCACCCGCCTGCCGTTCTTCAGAATCTTGGCCAATGTAAAATGACGGTAGTATTCCGGATTCTCCGGCATTCCCACCTCCGGCTTATAACACATTGTCATCCAGCCTTTTTCAGAAACTGTTCCCACCTGATTTCCGGCCCCCATGACGATATCGTTCCATTCGCCACCGGTGAAATACTGTGCCTTTCCGGTCATCTGGTCTATCCTTGCCGGAATACCGAATGTCCTCAAAGCAGCCACAGTGAAGATGTCACGGGAACGCCTGTCTGACTTCCTGAGGCTCAGCACGCCTGCCGGAGTCGCCTGCAGACGCTTGGAGTTCAGGCTGTCAGCTATTTCGAGATTCTCTTTCGCCCAATTGATTACAGCTGCCGTCTTCTCGGCATCCGTCATATCAGGAGCAATCTGCGTCAATGCCGCCCTTATCTGCCTGCGGTACGGCTGTATGAATTCGCCTGCCACACGTGGGCACAATACATATTTATAGAACAGTTCCGCATCAGGATAGTCCTCCGCAGAGAAGTCCACAGACTCCAGAGCATCTTTCAGAACGTCAGATTTCGTGTCACGCAGGTCTTTTCGGGTAAGTGTAGCCAGCATCGGCAGAGCAGTCTCCACCTTGCCGCCTTCGTAGGCCTCGGAAATGAATTTCCGAATCTCGCGCCAGTTGCCCTTGGCGTCAATGAGCTGACAGCAAGCTTTTTCCGCATTCTCCTTCGACAGTTCCGAGAGACCGAGACGTTCACCGGCATTGTCCGATGTCGTGAATGTGGATGTATATGCGTGACGGATAGAGTCTTCCGCAGCAAGTCTCACCTTGTTCGCCTCGACAGCCTCAGCGGTCGCGTGAGCAGGAATATTGCCCGGCGCAGGAGGATTGATGTCGCACACGATTTCGAGAGCATCTCCGACCTTATGGCTCAGAACGATGTCCTTACGGCATTCAGGACCGTCGCCTTCGAGTTTCGCATAACCGAAATTGCCGTCACTATATGCCCAGACCATCATATCTCCAAGTCCGGTGTGAAGCGATGCCTTCCCGTCCTTGTCCGCGGCCAATGTCACAGCAGGGAACACTTCTCCGTAATTGTATATGCAGAAATCCACCTTCGCGCCGCTGACAGCATTTCCGTCAATGTCTTTTACGGTAACGACATTGTCACGTGTCTTCACGTAGTTTCCTATCACATTGATTTCAGTGAAGTTAGGCGTGCGGCGGATAACATCTTCCTGTCCGTTGTAGTCTCCGAACACGCGGGTGTGCATAAGCATTGCCCGGGAAGCGGGCTCGTTGAACCAGGCCATATTCAGTTCCGGCTCAGGCTCGCAGGCTCCGAGGAATGACCATTTCCCGTCAGTCCAGACTTCCACCCAGGCGTGGTTGTCGTCGGTATGCGCCCATCTCGGGGTATAGACCTGACGTGCAGGGATTCCCATGGTACGCATCGCCGCCACCGTAAATGTGGATTCTTCTCCGCAACGTCCTTCTCCGCTCAGGATGGTCGCCATCGGGGATGAAGTCCTTCCGTCAGACGGCGTATAGGTCGCCTTTTCGTGACACCAATGGTTTATTTCAAGCGCCGCATCGTGCATCGAGAGGCCTGCGACACGGATTTTGAGCGTATCGTAATATACCTTTCTGAAATCATCCAGGCGCTCGTTGTTCACTCGTACCGGAAGCACGAAATGTCTGAACAGCTGGTCAGGCACGTCCTTGCCCCACGGCATCTCCCGTCTTGCCTGCAACGACATTTTCACATTTTCCCTGAAGAATTCTTCACTGTAATCGCCCTGGTCCGCGATATCCATATACCGGTACAGGAATTCCATCGATTCCTTCTCGCTGATACGGTTTCCGCAGGATGCAACAAAAAAGGCTGTGGCAATGCTCAATGTCAATGCCACAAGCCTCGAATACACGTTTCTCATAATGCTGTCTGTACTTGTGGTTTCCCGCAAAGATAGCATTTTTCCGCTTACAGAACTATTCCTTTACACATCTTACGCTTGCTCCGGTGCCACGTGCGCCCAGACCTGACGGGTCAGTGAGGGCACTACCTCTATAGTAAACGCCGAAGAACAGTCTTTCCAATGAATTGAACAGGCAGCATGAACGTCCCCAGCCTTCATTGAGAGATTTCGGAAGCGGGTCGGCAGACCAATAATAAACGTCTTCGCATGTATATCGCGGAGCACCGAAAAGGCTGAGCATACCGGCTTTAGGGAAATAAGCATTGTCACAATTCTTCCAGTACCAGCCGTAGCCGTCCTCATCCTCTTCCCAGAGTTTCTCGCCGGTCTCCTGATTGTCACTGTCCAGGACCACATCTATCCTGTCATATTTGTCACCATCTCCCAATGTCGCGAAAGCATTGCCCTTAGGAACGACATAGCCGGCAGGACACGGGTCGAAGATGCTCTTGTACTTCACGTCAGTGGAAGTGTTTCCCCAGAGGTTTGACTCTGTCTGGTCATCTGTTTCATCAGAATTGTCAGGACTCATGATATACCAGTCGCACTTGATGCCGCCTGCATAAACCGGGTGGATGGTAAGGAAGGTCTCAGGGTGCTGCACAGCGTAAACGGCATTGCCCGGAGCAGAATACGCAACTACGGCCTTCTGGGCATTGATCCCCCTGACACCGTCACCTTTCTGCTGATTGGCGACATTGGCCGACGGGCGGAGCTTTACCTGCTCAGCGTACTTTGCATTTGCTGTAGCATCATCATCCGAGAAATAAATGGTCGGGATATCCACGAACGCGGCAGCAGACGGAAGGAACGGGTCCTTTCTGCCCCATTGGTAGAACAATCCTCTGGTATTCACCGCGTCAGAAGGCTTTGCACTGAGCGCACCGAGATTTCTGTCCATCCATACCAGGCCGTTCTTGTCAGTCTTGGTCGCGATTTCATCATCCGTAACCCAGATATGCCAGCTCCAGAGGATGGTGCCGTCAGCAGCGCACACTGCAATAACGGCATTGCCGGCGGCCTTGCCTGTGGAGAAATAAATGTTCTCGCCGTCATACATCGGCTCGCCGTCAATGACGTATGTGCTTCTGGTCTTGTCGCCGTCCGGAACAGCCTCCCAGACAAGCTCGGCAAAAGCGGCATTCTTAATCTCAAGTCCCTCGGCAGCAATGTATTTGGAATTGCCGCCACCGGCGCCGTTACCTTTCACCTTGGCAGGGAAACGGTAGGAAGCCTTCGTATGGGCGATGTAGCAGTTCGCCGTAACCCCGTCTTTTACAAGGTCTTCCGGCTCATAGGTCTGCATTATTCTGATATCACGGCTGTCAGTATAACCCTCGTCACCGCAAATCACGGAAATCACACCATAACGGGTTGCACCGGTAGTATTCTTCTCCGCGCTGACTGTCACGGTTCCTGAATTCAGGTCCGCGTCAATGCTCATCCATGTATAGTCACAGTCAAGATGCCACTCCGCATTCGTCGCTACCGCAATGGTCTTAGACCCGCCGTCCACAGGAAAAACCACCTGCGAAGACGAAACCTCGACCTTGCCCACATGAACCTCAGGCACAGGCTCAGCCTCCGGCTCATCGTTCTTCGAACAGCCGGCAAAGGTCAATGCCAATGCCGCAGTCGCCATCATATAGAGTCCTTTCATAAGGACATTGTCATATGTTTTCATAATCATCATCAGTTAAGTTGTTTATTTCCAGTCAGTCGCAATATCCTCATAATCAGAGAGTCCGGTACAGCCGTTGAAGCATTTCGTGCCGGTGATACGGTTATTGAAACCGCCGAGACTATAGTTCTTTTTGCGCTCGTAAAGATGAATCTTGTTTCCGTTACACATCGTATAAGGCGATTCTCCCGTCAGACCGGTACAGCCGGCGAAAGCATAATCGAATTTGGATGCCTTCAAAGCCTTGTCGAACAATGCTGCCGGAATCGACTTGAGCGACGTGCAGGAAGCAAAACAATACGGAAACTTGACATTCTTATTGGCAGACGGAACAGAATCAAACAATCCTTCCGGAATCTCCTGGAGAGACGAGCAGCCGGCAAAGGTCTGGCTGAAATCATAAGCGGATTTGCAACTGATGAACAGACCTGCAGGAATCGTCTTGATGCCAGTACATCCCGAGAACAGATAACTGAAATTCTGGGCCGCAGTACAAACCTTGAACAGATCTTCCGGAACACTCGTCAGGGATGTCTTATAGAACATATAGCTGAAATCCTTTGCACTCTTGTTGTTTGCAAACAGACCGGCCGGGATGGCTTTAATAGACGCACATTCATAGAACATCTTCGTGAAACTGTTTACAACAGTATTCTTGGAGAACAAATCTTCCGGAATGGACTCCAGAGATGTACAGCCGGAGAATGTCTGATCGAATTTGGTCACCTTCACCATACCTGCAAACAGGCCTGACGGCAATGTTTCCAAGGCCGTGCAGCCGTAGAATGTACGCATCACTGTAGTGACGCTTCCGCATTTCGAGAAAACATTTCCGGAAATGTCGGTAAGCGACGTGCATCCACTGAACAGAAATGTACGGGCATCAACTGAATGTGCTGTTCAATCCTGTAGTGGACACCGTGGAAGGGAACACATCCGCGCCGACTGACTTCAATGAAGTACATGCGTTGAAGCAATTGGTGAAGTTGGCATTCCTCACAGTAATGAATCCGAACAGTCCGTCAGGGACAGATTTAAGAGACGTACATCCCCAGAACATTGACGACAGATTGCTCAACTTGGCGGCAGCGCCTTTGAACATTGAACTTCCGGAGGATCTTTTCGAGGGTTTGGGAACTGATGCTACAAAAATCGAAATGTCAAAAACTTTCTTTGGCTGTAAGCAACTTGTATCTCTCCCGGCTGGCCTTTTTGACCCGGTAGCGACTAAATTGACAACGATTAATGCCTGCTTCCAGAAATGTACGGGCATCAAGTCCATTCCTGAAGGATTCGGAAACTCATTGACAGCTCTGACAAATGCCGGTAATGCGTTCTATGGCTGTGAGGCTCTGGAGACCTT
>OQWI01001349.1_pt1 | contig 10710 bp, 9 predicted proteins | sample 1691551 | NCBI WGS metagenome assembly OQWI01 (sample SAMN03418259, study PRJEB22391) | human gut metagenome | biome: human-gut; feature: organic feature; material: feces | host: Homo sapiens | place: Tanzania | collected 2013-01
CCTGTTGATACAGGCCGGGAAAGGGATCAGGCAACAACCTGTACGCTGTGACCTGCAAAACTCACTGTCTGACCGGCGACGATTTTGCAGCGTTTGCGCGTTTCAACCGCACCGTCGACTTTCACCTGGCCTTCGGCAATCGCGATTTTCGCCTGCGCGCCGCTTTCGCTCCAGCCTTCCAGTTTCAGCAAGTCGCACAGCTCAACGTGCGGATGTTTACCTAAAGAAAATGTCGCCATGTTACTCACCCTGTGGATCATGATATTCAACGCACGCCTGAAGCGTGTTTTCAATCAGCGTGGCAACCGTCATCGGGCCAACGCCGCCCGGAACAGGCGTAATGTATGAGGCGCGGTTAGCCGCGTCTTCAAACACGACGTCGCCCACAACTTTGCCATTTTCCAGACGGTTGATGCCGACATCAATCACAATTGCGCCTTCTTTGATCCAGTCACCAGGAATAAAGCCCGGCTTGCCGACGGCAACGATCAACAGATCGGCATTTTCTACGTGGTGACGCAGATTTTTAGTGAAACGGTGAGTCACGGTAGTGGTGCAACCTGCGAGCAACAGTTCCATGCTCATTGGACGACCGACGATATTCGATGCGCCAATCACCACGGCGTTGAGGCCGAAGGTATCAATGTTGTAACGCTCAAGCAGCGTGACGATACCGCGCGGGGTGCAGGGACGCAGACGCGGCGCGCGCTGGCACAGACGACCGACGTTATAAGGATGGAAACCGTCCACGTCTTTGTCCGGATGAATACGTTCCAGCACTTTGACGTTATCAATACCCGCCGGTAACGGCAGTTGAACCAGAATGCCATCGATGGTGTTGTCGGCATTCAGCGCATCGATAAGCTCCAACAGCTCCGCTTCGCTGGTGGTTTCCGGGAGGTCATAAGAGCGGGAGACGAACCCGACTTCTTCACAAGCCTTGCGTTTGCTTGCGACATAAATTTGCGATGCAGGGTTACTACCCACCAGCACAACGGCCAGTCCTGGTGCCCGCAGTCCGGCTGCAATACGCGCCTGAACTTTTTGAGCAACTTCAGAGCGCACCTGCTGCGCAATCGTTTTACCGTCAATAATCTTTGCTGCCATCAGAGAGAGGATTCCATCTGTTACGTAGGTCGAAGGGGATGCGCCTATTTTGTCAGAAGCGGGGCACGCTGTCAGGTTTCGTTTCAGATTTATCGCGTGAAGCGACCTCTTGCGAAGGTGAGGCGCACCGTCGCTGAGGTCGCTGAGATTGAAAGCTTCATTTTTCGTCCATGATGGCGTTGTAAATCTGGAACTGATTTATTTCCTTGTCTAAGGATTAAGATAATTTAAGAAATACCTGACAATATAAAAAGAATTTTCAGCCTGGTAATTTACCGCTTCAGGTCTATATTTGTGTTGAATATATTTTGCGCGGAAGTATTCATCTAACGGGGCTCTCTATTTTTTAGAATAGAGTGCATATTTTCAATTAAGACATTCTTAGAGGATAAAAAGGAATTTACTACTATCAGTGTCTTAAATAAAGTAATCGGTTATATACGGATGTGGAGTCGATAAATGAGATTGAAGGAATATATATGAAATTAAGATTTATTTCGTCTGCGCTGGCTGCCGCACTATTCGCCGCTACGGGTAGTTATGCTGCCGTTGTAGATGGCGGTACAATTCACTTTGAAGGCGAACTGGTGAATGCTGCCTGTTCAGTGAATACTGACTCGGCAGACCAGGTTGTCACACTCGGTCAATATTGTACCGATATTTTCAATGCTGTTGGTAATACCTCTGCATTAATTCCATTCACCATTCAGTTGAACGACTGCGATCCTGTTGTTGCCGCTAATGCTGCCGTTGCATTTTCTGGTCAGGCTGATGCAATCAATGATAATTTATTGGCCATTGCATCCACTACCAATACAACAACAGCAACGGGTGTCGGTATTGAAATACTTGATAATACATCCGCAATTCTCAAACCTGATGGGAATAGCTTCTCAACCAACCAGAACTTGATCCCCGGAACCAACGTTCTTCATTTTTCTGCACGTTATAAAGGCACCGGTACAAGTGCATCAGCAGGGCAAGCAAATGCTGACGCGACTTTTATTATGAGATACGAATAATCAAAACCACGTTGTTTTGAATTATATATCACGTCTTATAACAAAGTAATGTACCGGTTGTCTGAAGCGGTATGGTGGCAATGTAAATCGAAATCATGTTCACTTTGTATCATGCCGCTTTATTAAATGAAAAGGGAATGATGTGTTGTAAGAAACCAAAGCAATCATTTCTTTATATTTCTTATTTTTGCCGTCAGGAATACACAAGGCGTATTAACTATGATGACTAAAATAAAGTTATTGATGCTCATTATATTTTATTTAATCATTTCGGCCAGCGCCCATGCTGCCGGAGGGATCGCATTAGGTGCCACGCGTATTATTTATCCCGCTGATGCTAAACAGACTGCGGTATGGATTAGAAATAGCCATACCAATGAGCGCTTTCTGGTCAATTCGTGGATTGAAAACAGCAGCGGTGTAAAAGAAAAGTCATTCATCATTACACCGCCACTGTTTGTTAGTGAACCCAAAAGCGAAAATACCTTGCGTATTATTTACACCGGTCCACCGCTGGCGGCAGATCGTGAGTCTCTGTTCTGGATGAATGTTAAGACGATCCCTTCGGTAGATAAAAATGCATTGAACGGCAGGAATGTTTTGCAACTGGCGATTTTATCGCGCATGAAGTTATTTCTCCGTCCAATTCAATTACAAGAATTACCCGCAGAAGCGCCGGACACACTCAAGTTTTCGCGATCCGGTAACTATATCAATGTTCATAATCCATCACCTTTTTATGTCACCCTGGTTAACTTACAAGTGGGCAACCAAAAGTTGGGGAATGCTATGGCTGCACCCAGAGTTAATTCACAAATTCCCTTACCCTCAGGAGTGCAGGGAAAGCTGAAATTTCAGACCGTTAATGATTATGTTTCAGTAACCCCGGTCAGAGAAGTGAACTTAAACTAACCGAATCATCTGACAATATCAGAGCTAATTATGAAAATACCCACTACTACGGATATTCCGCAGAGGTATACCTGGTGTCTGGCCGGAATTTGTTATTCATCTCTTGCCATTTTACCCTCCTTTTTAAGCTATGCGGAAAGTTATTTCAACCCGGCATTTTTATTAGAGAATGGCACATCCGTTGCTGATTTATCTCGCTTTGAGAGAGGCAATCATCAACCTGCGGGAGTGTATCGGGTGGATCTCTGGCGTAATGATGAGTTCATTGGTTCACAGGATATCGTATTTGAATCGACAACAGAAAATACAGGTGATAAATCAGGTGGGTTAATGCCCTGTTTTAACCAGGTACTCCTTGAACGAATTGGCCTTAATAGCAGTGCATTTCCCGAGTTAGCCCAGCAGCAAAACAATAAATGCATCAATTTACTGAAAGCTGTACCTGATGCCACAATTAACTTTGATTTTGCAGCGATGCGCCTGAACATCACTATTCCTCAGATAGCGTTGTTGAGTAGCGCTCACGGTTACATTCCGCCTGAAGAGTGGGATGAAGGTATTCCTGCTTTACTCCTGAATTATAATTTCACCGGTAACAGAGGTAATGGTAACGATAGCTATTTTTTTAGTGAGCTCAGCGGGATTAATATTGGCCCGTGGCGTTTACGCAACAATGGTTCCTGGAACTATTTTCGCGGAAATGGATATCATTCAGAACAGTGGAATAATATTGGCACCTGGGTACAGCGCGCCATTATTCCGCTGAAAAGTGAACTGGTAATGGGAGACGGCAATACAGGAAGTGATATTTTCGATGGTGTTGGATTTCGTGGTATACGGCTTTACTCTTCCGATAATATGTATCCTGATAGCCAGCAAGGGTTTGCCCCAACGGTACGTGGGATTGCCCGTACGGCGGCCCAGCTAACGATTCGGCAAAATGGTTTTATTATCTATCAAAGCTATGTTTCCCCCGGCGCTTTTGAAATTACAGATTTGCACCCGACATCTTCAAATGGCGATCTGGATGTCACCATCGACGAGCGCGATGGCAATCAGCAGAATTACACAATTCCGTATTCAACAGTGCCGATTTTACAACGCGAAGGGCGTTTCAAATTTGACCTGACGGCGGGCGATTTTCGTAGCGGTAATAGTCAGCAATCATCACCTTTCTTTTTTCAGGGCACGGCACTCGGCGGTTTACCACAGGAATTTACTGCCTACGGCGGGACGCAATTATCTGCCAATTACACCGCCTTTTTATTAGGACTGGGGCGCAATCTCGGAAACTGGGGGGCAGTGTCGCTGGATGTGACCCATGCGCGCAGTCAGTTAGCCGACGACAGTCGTCATGAGGGGGATTCCATTCGCTTCCTCTATGCGAAATCGATGAACACCTTCGGCACCAATTTTCAGTTAATGGGTTACCGCTATTCGACACAAGGTTTTTATACCCTTGATGATGTTGCGTATCGTCGAATGGAGGGGTACGAATATGATTACGATTACGACGGTGAGCATCGGGATGAACCGATAATCGTGAATTACCACAATTTACGCTTTAGCCGTAAAGACCGTTTGCAGTTAAATATTTCACAATCACTTAATGACTTTGGCTCGCTTTATATCTCTGGTACCCATCAAAAATACTGGAATACTTCGGATTCAGATACCTGGTATCAGGTGGGGTATACCAGCAGCTGGGTTGGCATCAGTTATTCACTCTCATTTTCGTGGAATGAATCTGTAGGGATCCCCGATAACGAACGTATTGTCGGACTTAATGTTTCAGTGCCTTTCAATGTTCTGACCAAACGTCGCTACACCCGGGAAAATGCGCTCGACCGCGCTTATGCCTCCTTTAACGCCAACCGTAACAGCAACGGGCAAAATAGCTGGCTGGCAGGTGTAGGTGGGACCTTACTGGAAGGCCACAACCTGAGTTATCACGTAAGCCAGGGTGATACCTCGAATAATGGGTATACGGGCAGCGCCACGGCAAACTGGCAGGCCACTTACGGTACGCTGGGGGTCGGGTATAACTACGACCGCGATCAACATGACGTTAACTGGCAGCTGTCTGGCGGTGTGGTCGGGCACGAAAATGGCATAACGCTGAGCCAGCCTTTAGGGGATACCAATGTTTTGATTAAAGCGCCTGGCGCAGGCGGTGTACGCATTGAAAATCAAACTGGCATTTTAACCGACTGGCGCGGCTATGCGGTGATGCCGTATGCCACGGTTTATCGGTATAACCGTATCGCGCTTGATACCAATACGATGGGGAATTCCATCGATGTTGAAAAAAATATTAGCAGCGTTGTGCCGACGCAAGGCGCGTTGGTTCGTGCCAATTTTGATACCCGCATAGGCGTGCGGGCGCTCATTACCGTTACCCAGGGCGGAAAACCGGTGCCGTTTGGATCACTGGTACGGGAAAACAGTACCGGAATAACCAGTATGGTGGGTGATGACGGGCAAGTTTATTTAAGTGGTGCGCCATTGTCTGGTGAATTACTGGTTAAGTGGGGAGACGGCGCGAACTCACGCTGCATTGCGCACTATGTATTGCCGAAGCAAAGCTTACAGCAAGCCGTCACTGTTATTTCGGCAGTTTGCACACATCCTGGCTCATAAAGGAAATTATCAATGAAGATAATCTGCAGATTATTATTGGCGATGGCATGTTTGTGTCTGGCAAACATATCCTGGGCTACTGTTTGTGCAAATAGTACTGGCGTAGCAGAAGATGAACACTATGATCTCTCAAATATCTTTAATAGCACCAATAACCAGCCAGGGCAGATTGTTGTTTTACCGGAAAAATCCGGCTGGGTAGGTGTCTCAGCAATTTGTCCACCCGGCACGCTGGTGAATTATACATACCGTAGTTATGTCACCAACTTTATTGTTCAGGAAACTATCGATAATTATAAATATATGCAATTAAATGATTATCTATTAGGTGCGATGAGTCTGGTTGATAGTGTTATGGATATTCAGTTCCCCCCGCAAAATTATATTCGGATGGGAACAGATCCTAACGTTTCGCAAAACCTTCCATTCGGGGCGATGGATTCTCGTTTAATATTTCGTTTAAAGGTTATTCGTCCCTTTATTAACATGGTGGAGATCCCCAGACAGGTGATGTTTACCGTGTATGTGACATCAACGCCTTACGATCCGTTGGTTACACCTGTTTATACCATTAGTTTTGGTGGCCGGGTTGAAGTACCGCAAAACTGCGAATTAAATGCCGGGCAGATTGTTGAATTTGATTTTGGTGATATCGGCGCATCGTTATTTAGTGCGGCAGGGCCGGGGAATCGACCTGCTGGTGTCATGCCGCAAACCAAGAGCATTGCGGTCAAATGTACGAATGTTGCTGCGCAGGCTTATTTAACAATGCGTCTGGAAGCCAGTGCCGTTTCTGGTCAGGCGATGGTGTCGGACAATCAGGATTTAGGTTTTATTGTCGCCGATCAGAACGATACGCCGATCACGCCTAACGATCTCAATAGCGTTATTCCTTTCCGTCTGGATGCAGCTGCGGCAGCCAATGTCACACTTCGCGCCTGGCCTATCAGTATTACCGGTCAAAAACCGACCGAAGGGCCGTTTAGCGCGCTGGGGTATTTACGCGTCGATTATCAATGAGGTACGGAGAATGAGAAGAGCACTCTTTAGCTGTTTCTGCGGGTTACTGTGGATTTCCAGTGGATGGGCAGCTGACCCTTTGGGAACGATTAATATCAATTTGCACGGTAACGTTGTTGATTTCTCCTGTACCGTAAACACTGCGGATATTGATAAGACGGTAGATTTAGGCAGATGGCCTACGACACAATTACTGAACGCTGGCGATACCACGGCACTCGTCCCTTTTAGCCTGCGGCTGGAGGGATGTCCTCCGGGTTCAGTTGCGATTTTATTTACGGGAACGCCGGCATCCGATACCAACCTGCTGGCTCTGGATGATCCCGCAATGGCGCAAACCATCGCCATCGAATTACGTAATAGCGATCGCTCCCGGCTCGCACCGGGAGCCGAGCCCGACTGAGGAAGTAGATGCAAATGGCAATGTCACACTAAACTTTTTTGCCAATTATCGAGCGTTAGCCAGCGGTGTTCGGCCAGGTGTGGCGAAAGCGGATGCGATATTTATGATCAATTATAATTAATATTATATTAATTCGTATAATTTGGCGTAGTCGATAAGCTCTACAATTGAATGCAAACCTAGCTTGCCATAAATATTAGATTTATGCGCACTAACTGTTTTATTGCTAAGTAATAACTTATCGGCAATTTCTTTATTAGATAATCCGCTAACCAGATAACGTAATATGGTCACTTCACGATTAGATAGCACAGTGACCGTTGAACTATTCGTACTACATTTATTGCTTTTTATATAGTTAAGCGTTTCGCTGGGAAAAAACGTGTATCCGGAGAGGATCATCTGAACGGCATGAAAAATATTATTCTGATCATTGCATTTACTGACAAAACCGTTAGCACCAGCTTGTATCGCTCTGCCAGCATAAAAGCATTCTGATTTCGATGATAAAAATAACACTTTCACTGTGCTCTGGATTTGTTTGATCCTTTTCAGGAAGGTAAAACCGTCTGTTCCGGGCAAGTCTATATCCATAATGATTAAATCAACAGGACGGGTTCGGAGATAATCGATGGTTATGCGGTAATCATCCGTTTTCAGGACAATCTGCAATTCACTGTTTTTTTGCAACAGAACTTCAATAGACATTCTGATGATAGGATGAGTATCCATAATGATCACCGACGTTGGTTTCATAGTTACCAGTCTCATAGGAGCGGACAATTTTCCGTTAGGGCGGTAAATTGTACTTTGATACATGAAAATACGGGTTTTCTTGATTCAGACGCGCAGCGGTGTGTGTTTGTTTGCCGCTATAGCGAAATAAATCAGAAAATCAGACGCGGTCGTTCACTTGTTCAGCAACCAGATCAAAAGCCATTGACTCAGCAAGGGTTGACCGTATAATTCACGCGATTACACCGCATTGCGGTATCAACGCGCCCTTAGCTCAGTTGGATAGAGCAACGACCTTCTAAGTCGTGGGCCGCAGGTTCGAATCCTGCAGGGCGCGCCATTTCTTCTTCATTTAACCCCGTCTTATCCGTTCCGCTTTGCTCTTCACCACATCACTTTTTGTCGCTGTTTGGCGAGATAATTCAACGGTGTCAGGCCGTAAAACGCCTTAAAAACAGAGATAAAGTACGACGTGCTGCTATAGCCACATAATTGCGCCACCTGAGTGATATTTTTGTTATCCATCAATAACATCTGTACGGCGTAACGCATACGACACTCTGTGACAATCTGGCTATAGCTGGTATTTTCGTTTTTTAATTTCTTTTTGAGCAGGCTGGGGCTTAAACATGGCGAACTGGCGACAATTCGCAGATTCCAGTAGTGCTGAATATCGCTTTGAATAATGCGGCAGACGCTGTCGCGGACGCTGCTGCGTAAGATATACATCAGTAGGGCAATAAACCGCGATTGCTCAAGAAAGTTAGACAATACGGTAAAAAGCAATGCGCGCGTCAACTCCGCTTCGCAGGGTTTGCTGGGTTGCTGCTTGCTGTGGTTGGCGGCTAGCCGGAACACTTCCGGTGTACGGCTATGACAAGCGATAACCGGGGTAGCCAGCCGCGACCAGGGCTTTACACAGGTTAAGTTCTTATTTAAAAACAACAGATAATCGTTGATGATGTTACGGTTGATGTGGGTGATTAATACGTGATTTAACGTTGAGAGTTCAATGACGTTATTGTTGCACGCGAAGGCGGCCAGGTAGTTTTTCGGAAGGGTAAACGTAGCATGGTTATTGACGCTTACCTCTACCTCTTTTTCGGTCAGGATCACCACGCAAGGTTCACTGCTGCTCAATTGCATTTCGCACTCCTCAGATATCAGAAATTCCGCTCAAAGGATCTATGCTTCCTGCATGAGTGATCGGCCCGTTCGCCGATAACGATCTTCTTTCTTTAGCATGCTTTTTAGCAATTAATCTTGATGGAATTCTGACGAGAGCGAAAGAGGTAAGCCAGGTCGTACCCGACTTACCTGGAGGAGATTTAATACTCGAGAATGCCGTGCGCGACGGGCAAATAGCGCAGAGAGAAATAGAGCGTGTCTTTACCGCAAGAGGAACGTTTCGCTAACAGCGAGGCAATTTCTGCGTCCGGTTTCGGTTTCGCTGTAAAGGTTTTGCCTTTGCCGGCGACAAACAGTTCATAAACAATGCCGCTTGCTGGGGCGGAACTTTGGCAATCGGCGCTGGCCTGTAGATAACGTTCACGCTGTTCAGCGGTCAGTTTATCCACGCCGCTGCCATCCTGTACCCAAACATTAACGCCGGTTGCTTTAACGTGTTCCAGCAGTTGGCGATAGCCATCGGGCGACATGTTTCCGGCGAAAAAACTACTGATATAAACCGGTTTTGCTGAAACATCGCTAATCAGCCGCTGCGCGTTGTTTAACCATGTTAGCAAAGGCTGACGGGCAGCTTCGCTGCGCCAGTTCAGGTCGTCAATTTCCGCGCTGATGTACCAGCCATCCGGCGTTATGCCAGGCGCGGCGCTCCATAATCTGGCTTGCTGGAGATCGGCAGCCAGCAGGCGATTAAGATAGCTTTCCAGCGCTGCGGACGACTGTTTCTGGTGCATAAAAAATTCCGGATCGGCGTTCAGCCCGACAATCAGCTTCAGGCCAGCCTGTTGCGCAGCTGCGGCACGCTTAAACAATAACGTGCGCTGTTCTGGCTGGGTAAATGCATCGCCGTAACGGGTCCATTGCAAAACCAAGGTATCGAAGCCTTGCAAACGTAACTGACTCATCAGCCCCTGCCACTGGGTATCGGTAACCTGACTATCACGGTTTTGTGGTTGCCAGATAATACCTTTCATCGCAAAGGAAAAAGGGCTGACCAAAAGCAGTGTCAGCAATACGAAAATGAACTTACGCATTTACCAGTGCACTCCAATGGTGAGAAACGCGTTGTTGCGCTCTCCGTTACGTTGATTAATCGCCTTAAAGGTATGTTGATACTCGACGCCGAGACTGACTTTGTGCGGCCAGGCGTCGTAGTGCGTCTCGCCGGTCCAGATATTCCAGCGGACCCCGACTCCGCCAAGCTGCGCGCCCTGAGTGCCTTTATCACGATAGCCGTTGTCCTGAACGTGAGCGTAAGGCTCAATAGTCTGTACGCAATATGCTGCTGGAAGGCGACCTGCTCTCAGTTTATAGCCGCGTCTTTGCCGATACCGGAGAAAACGGGGTGATGATGCCGGTGAAAAATCCGATGTCCGGCACCGGTCTGCGCTGGAAGCCGCTGCGCGATCAGATCTTTTTCCTCGCCGTCGAACAGCAGTTGCCGCTGAACGGGCAAAATGGCGCATCCGATACCATGCTGCGCGCCAGCGCCTCATTCTTTAATGGCGGCAAATACAGCGACGAATGGCACCCGAACGGTTCAGGCTGGTTTGCCCAAAACCTGTACCTCGATGCGGCGCAATATATCCGCCAGGATATTCAGGCGTGGACGGCAGATTATCGCGTCAGCTGGCATCTGAAGGTAGCTAACGGACAGACTATTGAGCCTTACGCTCACGTTCAGGA
>OQWI01001351.1_pt1 | contig 10700 bp, 9 predicted proteins | sample 1691551 | NCBI WGS metagenome assembly OQWI01 (sample SAMN03418259, study PRJEB22391) | human gut metagenome | biome: human-gut; feature: organic feature; material: feces | host: Homo sapiens | place: Tanzania | collected 2013-01
TGGCTTACCAGTATACACACTCTGTATAGCCTTATTGATGATGCCATGACCTACGGCAAGCACCACCTTGTTGGGATATTCAGCCTTTAGCCATTCCATAAACTTGCTGGCTCGAGTCTTCATATCTGCCAACGTCTCTATATCATCTGGCCATGTTTTGTCCTTTAGGTCAGGAATAAACTTACCCGTAAAACTACCCCAATCTCGCTCACGAAGCAGAGGTGTGGTGCGAACTTGCATGCCATGTGGCTCTGCAATAATCTCGCAAGTCTCGATAGAGCGATGTAAGTCGCTCGAAACAAAAGCATCAATCTTTGCATCCTTCATACGCAAAGCCACCTCACGTGCCTGCTCCCTACCCTTATCATTGAGCATGCCAGGAGTTTGTCCTTGCAATATCTGATTCACATTGTCCACGGTCTCGCCATGGCGCACTAAATATAATTTTGTCATACCAAAAGTGTGTTTTTATCTTTCGAGAGGCAAAAGTACTAAAAATAATTGCTACTTTGCAAATAAGTTGTTATTTTTGCATCTGTCATACATTATTATATTATCACATACGTTATAATTAAGCTAAAATTACAAACTAAAATACACACACAATCATGAAAGTACTACAAGGTTCAGCATTCAGAGCCATCTGCTCCATTATAGTAGGAGCATTGTTGGTGAAATATAGAGAACAGACTGTGACATGGATAACCATAGCGATGGGAATATTGTTTTTCCTCTCTGGTTTAATTTCATGCCTAATATACTTTTCGCAGAAGCGTCATGCAGACGATCCTCAGCTCTTTGATGCCAATGGCAACCAAATTCTTGGCACAAAGCCACAATTCCCAATAGCAGGCATAGGTAGCATCATACTTGGTATTGTTCTCGCCATGATGCCTGCAACATTCATCACCGGACTGATGTATGTATTGGCAGCAATATTGATTGTTGGTGCCCTAAACCAATTCTTCACTCTTGCTTCTGCCACACGCTTTGCTCGTATTGGCCTGGTATGGTGGTTGATGCCTTCGTTGGTATTGCTTGTTGGCATAATAGCCGTAGTGCGACCTTCCACAATAGCCAGTGCTCCATTGTTCGTCATTGGTTGGTGTATGATGCTCTATGGTATGATAGAATGTATCAACGCCATAAAGATATATAGAGTAAAGAAGGCATTCGAAAAACTTGCCAAGGCTGCCGACGAAGCTATGACAACTGAAGCAGAAGACACATCAGCAGGCGAAGCTATAGAAGAGAAATAAGAAATAGAAATAATATAAAAGACAAGCACCATGCTATGGAGAGCAAATCTCGCATGCATGGTGCTTATTTTATTTATATCATTAACGAGCTGTTATTCTTTAGGAATAATGCCTTCGATATACTTACACAATATAGCAATACCCTTAGCATTCTCACCACCTTGTGGTATTATGAGGTCGGCATATCGCTTTGTAGGCTCAATAAACTGCTCGTGCATAGGCTTGAGCACTTCCAAGTAGCGGTCAACAACCATGCTGACTGTTCGTCCACGGTCTATAGTGTCGCGCTGTATGTTGCGTATCAGTCGCTCATCAGGATCGCAATCTACGAATATCTTTAAGTCCATAAGGTCGCGAAGCTTCTTATTGAGCAATGTCATGATACCCTCGATAATGATAACAGGCTTTGGCTCTACATGTATTGTCTCTGGCAAACGGTTGCACTTGAGATACGAATATGTAGGTTGCTCAATGGCTCTACCCTCTCGAAGTTCGTGCACCTGCTTGTGCAAGAGTTTCCAGTCGAAAGCATCAGGATGGTCGAAGTTGATGGCATGGCGTTCTTCATCGGTCATGCCTGTGGTATCGTTGTAATAAGAGTCGAGAGGCACAACGGCTACATAGTGAGGAGGCAAAGCCTCAACAATCTTTCTTACCACAGTTGTCTTGCCAGAGCCTGTACCTCCGGCAATACCTATTATTGTGATATCATCTTTGTTCATAGTGCATATATATAATATGGTGTAAATTTAAAATAGATAATCGAACATTGTTTGGTAAATCTCAGCCTTGCTTTCTGTCTTCATCGGATAAGCACGCGAGCTACTTGGCATGCGATATAGGCGAATGGTTCTGCCATCGAAACAGAACTCTGTATAGCTTCCTACCTTTGGCTCAGCGATACCATAGTGAGAAGCGAAGACAGAAGTTGCCAACTGTCCTGCCGTTACCACCGCCTTGCATTCAGGCAATGTGCGAAGCATAGCGTCGAAGTCAGTCTGCTCCACTATCTGCAGATCTTTATCAGAAGCTGTATTCTTGGTTCGTATCACCTTTGTTGCAGTATCATACATGGCGATACCCTTATCGTTGAGAAACTCTATTATCCGTTCAAGGTCAAAGCGCTTCTCCTCAGGCTTTATAAAAAAATCTTTCTTGCCAAAGAAGCAGATACCAAAGATGCGCCACATATCATTGGTGAAGTTAGGATAATAGAACTTCATGCTCCAACGTTTTTCCGCAGGTGGAAATGTGCCAAGCATCAGCAGTCGTGCATTCTTAGGCAAGAAAGGTTCGAAAGGATGACTTTCTGTTTGCATCATCAATATTTAATATTAGCGATGAGCTTACTTCTGCTCCTTAACAAGATATACGCAAACTGGCAAGTGGTCTGAATAACCATCGAGCCAAACACCGCCAGCAGTAGTACGCTTAGGTGTACCCTTATATTTTCCTTCTGTCTGGAACAGATATGGCATACGCTGAATGGCATGCTTCCAGAATGTGAGCTTAGAGAAATCTTTCTTTCCTGCGCGGTCAAGAAGGTTTGGTGTCATCACAATCTGGTCGAAGAGGTTCCATGCACCATTATAAGATAAGGTACCAACACCTTGCTTTGCCAACAGATTATACCATGGGTTATACATGTCGCCATCCTTAACCTTAGAAATCTCAGGCTTTGCACCCAAAACCTGATACATACTCTTGTCTACAGGGTCATCGTTCATATCTCCCATCACGAATATCTTTCTCTCAGGCTCTTTCTTCAACAAATCGTCCTTGATGGCTTTCACCTGGCGTGCAGCAGACTCACGATAGAAAGGACCGCTGAAACGGCTTGGCCAGTGACACACGATAACAGTCACAGGTTCGTCAGCCAATCTGCCATGAATGGTCAGGAAGCCACGAGTCTTAAATGCGCTATCTTTCTCAAGCTCCTGCACATATTGATACAAGGTGTCGCTTTCGAGTTTAAACAATGCAGGATTATAGAGCATAGCACAATCGATGCCTCGCTTGTCTGGACCTTCTATATGCACAAACTGCATGTTGCGAGCCTTGAGAGCAGGCTGATTAACAAGGTCGGTAAGCACCTTAGCATTCTCTACCTCAGACAAACCAATCATTGCGCAACCCACATTCGGCAACACATCAGTACCCATATCGGCAAGAGCGCGAGCCATGTTGTGGAGCTTGTGTGAATACTTCAGTCCGTCCCAATGATAAGAACCATTAGGCAAGAAGTCATAGTCTTTCTTTCCCTCGTCATGACATGTGTCGAAGAGGTTTTCCTGATTGTAGAATCCTACTGCATAAACAGAATATTTCTTCTGTGCAGATGCGAAAAAGGAAACGAGCAGCACAGCTGCAAAGGTCAAAAGTAGCTTTTTCATATAATTATAAATTTATCTGCTGCAAATATCGTAATTTTTATCTAATAAAATGCATGTTTAATGAAAAAATAATAAAAAAGACTCGTTATTGTCGAATATATTTATTTACTTTGCAGAATAATCATTTATTAATCCAAATTATCTCTTATGAAAAAAAAGCTAACTTTAGCTGTGATTGCTCTCAGCTCTACTTCTTTGGCTTTAGCCCAAAATGACTCTATAGGTCAGATGGGTGCCATTATGGGCGAACAGGCTTTCACTTTCACAGAGGCACAGTTGGGTGAGGAAGACAACTTTTCACAGAATGTCACCATCATCAACTCTAACTCAAATATCTATGCCTCTCAAGTGGGATATCTGTTCTCGCCAGTAAGGTTCAGGTATCGCGCCTTTAATCAGAAATACAATGATGTTTACATCAATGGCGCGCCAATGAACGATATGGAGACAGGTCAATTCCGCTATTCTCTTGTTGGTGGTTTGAATCAGCAGACAAGAAACATGGACTCTGCAATGCCTTTCGAAGAAAATGCATTCAACATGTCTAACATGGGTGGAAGTAACAACTACGACTTCCGTCCTGCCAACATGGCTGTAGGCCAGCGTATATCTCTCGCTGGTGCTAACCGCAACTATACTGTACGCGGTATGTACACCTATAACAGCGGACTCAACTCTAAGGGTTGGGCTGTTAGTGCCAACGTCACTTATCGTTGGGCAGAGAAGGGTTATGTAGAGGGAACATTCTATAATGCTCTTTCTTACTATCTCGGTGTGCAGAAACTCTTTGGTGAAAACAACAAACATTCTCTTACTTTCGCCACATGGGGCAACCCTACCGAACGTGCATCGCAGGGAGCTTCTACCGACGAAATGTATTGGATTGCTAATGACAACACTTACAACCCTTATTGGGGTTACCAAAACGGTAAGAAGAGAAACTCTCGTATCGTTAACGACTTCGCTCCTACAGCTTTGCTGACATGGGATTGGAAGATCAACGACGATATGAAGGTTACTACAACTCTTGCTGGTAAGTATGGTTGGTATAGCTCTACAAAGCTCAACTACAATAATTCAGACAACCCACATCCTGACTACTGGAAGATGTTGCCATCAAGCTATTATGATGTATGGGGCGACAACACACAGTTCCAGACTGATCAGGCTTTGTCTGATTGGAAGATGGCTTACGAATACTTGAGCTCAAGCAAGGCTAACCGCCAGATTAACTGGGATCGTCTATACCTTTCTAATAGAAATGCATCTGCTCAGGGTGCCGACGCTATGTACTATATCCAGGCTAAGCACAACGACAACCTCATGTTCTCGCTCGCTTCTACCTTCAACCACCAGATTGACAAGGACAAGAAGTTCAACGTAGGCGTGATAGCTGCCACAAACAAGGCTATGCACTACCAGACTATGGAGGACCTGCTCGGCGCTTCTCAGTTCCATAATATCAACACTTATATTATCTCTGACAAGTACACCGCAGCTTCGCCCGAGGCACAGTACGACCTCAACCATCCTAACGCTGTAGTGAAGGAAGGCGACCGCTTCGGCTACGACTACAACCTCTTTATCAACAAGGGCAAACTCTGGACATCGTACACCGAGAACTTCGGACCGCTCAACTATACCGTGGCTGCCCGACTCGGCTACACATCTATGCAGCGCGAAGGCAAGATGCGCAACGGTCTGGCTGCTAACAACTCGTTCGGCAAGAGCAAGACAGCGGAGTTCGTTGACGGCGGATTCAAGTTCGGCTCTAACCTCACGCTCGGACGCGGCAACGTGCTCACACTCGGCGTAGGCTACGAGCACCGCGCTCCTGAAGCACGTGCGGCATTCATGTCGCCGGAGGTGAACAACGACTTCGTTCAGGGTCTCAAGAACGAACGCATCTTCAGCACAGAGCTCGGCTATATGTACGAGAACTCTTGGCTCCACCTCAACCTCAAGGGCTACTACAGCCGCATGACCAACGTTTCCGACTGGCAGAACTTCTATAACGACGACACCAACTCGTTCATCTACGTGTCGATGACCGATATGAACAAGTCGTACTACGGTGCGGAGCTCGGCGCCAAGTTCAAGCTCACCAGCTTCCTCGACGTGAAGCTCATCGGTACAATCAGCGAGGCGAAGATCACGAACAACTCTAAGCTCTGCTACATGGAGTCGACAAGCGCTACGCTGCACGGCACAGGTCAGGAAGGCGAGAACTACGACTACGTACACAACAAGGGCATGCGCGACAGTGGCACACCGCTCACAGCGCTCAGCCTCGGCGTAAGCTACCACCAGAAGGGTTGGTTCATCGACCTCAACTGCAACTACTACGACCGCATCTATCTGTCGTACTCGCCCAACTACCGTTTCGACGAGAACATCAAGCGTCGTAACGACGTGATGAAGGCGCTCGACCGTCCTATCATCAACGACGTGACAGGCGAAATCATCCCCGGCGCACTCGACCAGGCTAAGGGACACGGCGGATTCATGCTCGACGGCTCAATCGGTCGCAGCATATATCTCAAGCACGGCTCATTGTCAATCAACCTCATGGTGCAGAACATCCTCAACAACCGCAACATCGTTACTGGCGGTTACGAGCAGAGCCGAAGCGGATACACACAGAGCGCTAACCTGCGCGGTTATTCGTTCGAGAAGAACCCGTTCAAGTTCTACGCTTTCGGTACAAACGGTATGCTGAACATTACTTATAAATTCTAAATCACAGAAAGAAGATGAAAAGTTTAAAATATCTGAAACTCGCGCTCTTCGCGCTTGTTATAGGTCTTTCGGCTACATCTTGTATGGATGACGACTGGACAGACCCTACTGGCGAGGTGGCACCGTTCGGCAACAACCAGCTTCAGGAGACCAACGTTGTTAATATCGCCGACTTGAAGTCGAAGTACAGCGCGCTGCTGAAGGACAAGGTGAACGACACCGTACGCATCGCCGACGGTGTGCAGATTAAGGCTCGCGTAACGGGCAACGATATCTCTGGCAATATCTACAACCAGATTATGCTCGAGGACGCTACCGGCGGCATCGTCATCAGCGTTGCTCAGGGCGGTATGTGCGGTCAGCTGCCTATCGGTCAGGAAGTGCTCATCGACCTCGGCGGACTCTACTACGGTGCTTACCGTACACAGCCGCAGATTGGCGTTCCGTACACCGATTTCAAGAAGAACCAGACTTACCCGAGCCGCATCAGCCGCACCGAATGGCAGACTCGCTTCAAGATTCTCGGCAAGGCAGACGCTTCGCTCGTCGTGCCTCATGTGTTCGAGACTTCAGAAATCAGCACTCTAAACAACGAGACCGTTGCACATAAGTACACAGGACAGATCGTAACGCTGAAGGGTGTTGAGTTCGACACCGCAGACGGCAAGGTTACATTCGCTCCCGAGGCAGAAGGTGCTTCTACAGGCTATGGCGTTACACGCTACTTCAAGGGCTACACCGCTCAGAAGAAGCAGATAGGCATCCGCACAAGCTGCTACGCCAAGTTCGCTGCAGAGACATTGCCGAAGGGCAAGCTCAACGTAACCGGTATTCTCACCGTCTACAAGACCAGCGCAACGTCGTCTTACGGCACAACCGTGCAGCTCGTTCTGCGCTCGCAGTCTGATATCGAGGTGCTCGAGCCGGAGAAGAACAAATAAAGCCTTTGCGATATAGCATTATTGGCAGCAAGGCTATCCACATTATTATTAATATACAACAAGCAAACAAACAAAAGAATATGAAAAAGATATTTTTCTCAATGCTCGTCGCAGCGATGACGGCATTCACATTCACAAGCTGTGAGGACGTTCCCGAGGCTTATGATATTCCTGGTGGCGGCAACGGCGGCGGTTCAACCGAAATGACAGGCAATGGTACCGCAGAAAGTCCTTACACTGTAGAGGACATCAAGAAGCATGGCGCCACTGGCAGCAATGTCTTCGTTAAGGCTTATATCGTTGGCTTCGTTCCCGACAAGTCTATCGACGAGGCTAAGTTCACAGCCGAGGGTTGTGAGGTTGCAAGCAACGTTCTCATCGCAGCTTCTGCTGACGAGACTTCTGTTGACAACGTAATGCCGGTACAGCTTCCTGTAGGTGATGTTCGCAACGCAATCAACCTCAAGGACAATCCTGCAAACTACAAGCAGGAAGTGGTTCTCTGTGGTAACATTGAGGCTTACTTCGGCAAGACCGGTCTGAAGTCGGTTGTTTGGGCTAAGCTCGGCGACAAGGAGTTCGGTGCAAAGCCTGGTACAGAGGCTGGCGGCGATACAGGAGTTGCTGGCACACCGAAGGGCACTGGTACAAAGAACGATCCGTTCAACAGCGTAGCTGCGAATGCTGAGGCAAACAAGCTGGCTGCAAACGCTGTGTCTGACCAGGGCTACTACATCAAGGGTAAGGTAGTATCTGTAAAGGAGGCTTTCTCTGCACAGTTCGGCAACGCTTCTTTCTACATCTCTGACGACGGCAAGGCAGACGGACAGTTCCTCGTGTTCCGTTCGCTCTATCTCGGCAACCAGAAGTGGACAGAGGGTCTGCCTAATATCGCTGAAGGCGACGAGGTTGTGGTTTACGGCAAGCTCACCAACTACTACGGCAATACTCCTGAGACTGCTCAGGGCACTACATACCTTGTGTCTGTAAACGGCAAGACAGAGGGTGGTTCTACTGGTGGCGAGGACAAGCCGGGCGAGGACAAGCCTGCAGGCAATGGCAATATCGCTATCAACGGCACAACACTCACACTCTCTAACCCGAGCGTTCAGGCTGGTGCAACAACAGTAGAGGTGGTTCCTGGCGACTTCTATACAGAGAATGGTACAGAGGTTACAACCATCACTCTTAAGGACGGCACAAAGATCGTCTTCGACGCAAACGGCGAGAAGAACGGTCCGAAGTATTACACAGGTGCTAACTACTCTAACATCCGTGTTTACAAGAACAACACTATTACTTTCGAGGGTCACAAGGCAATCGCTAAGATAGAGTTCAGCTGCGATGTAGACAAGAATAAGAATGTAAATTGCGTCGGCAACGAGACTGCTACTGTTGTTATCGACGGCAAGACAATGACTTATACAAACGTCTTCAAAGAGGCTTCTGGCGGTGGCGTTCAGTTGCGTATAAACAAGATCGTAATCACATACGCTAAGTAATAGGCTTATTTACTATCGTAAGTAATACGATTCTTTAATATTCCAAGCCGTTTCAAACATTGAAGCGGCTTGGAATTTTTGTTTTCAAAAATTTGTGGGTCTCATAAAAAAGTCGTAACTTTGCATCCGCTAAGCGTTTGAAAGCGAATTATTTATTTAACACTATAACAATTTAAACAAAATGAAGAAGGGAATTCATCCAGAAAACTATCGCCCCGTCGTATTCAAGGATATGTCCAACGGCGATATGTTCCTTACAAAGTCTACATGCAAGGCTACAGAGACAGTAGAGTTTGAAGGCGAAACTTACCCAGTAGTAAAAGTCGAAATTTCAAGCACATCTCACCCGTTCTATACTGGTAAGAGCAAGCTTGTCGATACTGCAGGTCGCGTAGATAAGTTCATGAACCGCTACGCAAAGGTTCGCAAGTAAGGAAAAGAACGAGATATATACTTCAGATAGACACGCTCTATTTTTGAATATGAATATTGAGGGTGTGTTCCATTCGTAGTTGCATATACGTATGGAACACACTCTCTTTTTATTTGTAAAAATGGACTTTTAAAAGTAAAAAAGTAAAAGAGTAAAAGAGTAAAAAGGACTTTTAAAAGTAAAAGAGTAAAAAGGCTTTTTAAAAGATATATTCAGATGAAGCAATATTATAAATACGCATTGCGCTGCGCAGCGATGGCTGTGCTGATGCTCTCTGCGCTCACCTTCAGCGCTTGTGGAGACGACGAGGAGGGCGGCAACGGCAGCCAGAGCGGACAGGTAGACAAGAAGAACAAGAACGCTAACGTGCCGTCGGCTGCCAACGGCTACAACAAGGCGATACAGCGCACCGAGTTCCCAGCTCTGAAGCAGGGCGGCAAGCAGAAGGTTATTGTCTATCGCATGACATCTACATCTTACGATAAAGACGGCGTAAACTTCTCGGTGGAGTGGGACTGCGACAAGCGTTCGCAGCGCTGGACGTGCTATCAGATGCACAAAGGCTACTCGGGCAAGTATTCGCGTGAGTCGGACTCCTTCTTCTTCGATGCTACGAACCTCAATAGCAACGAGTATTGGGGCGAGTACACTTACTTCCCTGGCTACGACCGTGGGCACATCTGTCCGAGCGGCGACCGCACTGCATCGAAGGAGATGAACGTACAGACTTTCGTTATGACGAATATGCAACCGCAGTATCATAAGTTTAATGGTTTCGACAAGAAAACAGGTGATAATGGCTTGTGGGTGCGTATGGAGAACCAGCTGCGCAAGTGGGCAGACAAGCTCTCTGCAACGGATACTATCTTCGTTTGCAAGGGTGGCACAATCGACAGCGAGGCTAACATCATAACGCGCATCGGGGGCAAGCTCATCGTGCCGAAATATTTCTACATGGCTATCCTGCGCAAGAGTTCGTTCGGATATGCGGGCATGGCGTTCTGGAGCGAACAGACAAATGCGTGGCGCATGAACGAGACGTTACGTTCACACGCCATTTCTATCAGCGAGCTTGAGAAGCGCACTGGCATCGACTTCTTCTGCAACCTCCCTGATGATGTGGAGGTGCAGGTCGAGAAGACGTTCAAACCGAGTGTTTGGTCAGGCTTGTAGAGAGTTCTCCGTACTGAGATAATCTCCCACAGATTTCACGGAACACACAGAAGTTGTGGTGCTTTTAGGGGGTGCACTTGTCTCAAGTGCACCAACACAACAAAATCTATATTCTCCCACAGATTTCACAGAATCTTCTGCAGAGAAAAACTCCCACAGATTTCACAGATTTACACAGATACTTTTAGCAAGAAGGTTCTGTGTAGATCTGCTTTCTATGTTAATATCCAAATGTTTTGACCATTATTTTCATTTTAAGC
>OQWI01001352.1_pt1 | contig 10685 bp, 7 predicted proteins | sample 1691551 | NCBI WGS metagenome assembly OQWI01 (sample SAMN03418259, study PRJEB22391) | human gut metagenome | biome: human-gut; feature: organic feature; material: feces | host: Homo sapiens | place: Tanzania | collected 2013-01
TAAAGATAAAAAAAATGAGAACTGTTTACGAATTTTCTGTTAAAGACAGAAAGGGAAAGGATGTTTCCCTCAAGGAGTATGCCAACGAAGTGCTGCTCATCGTCAACACCGCCACAAAGTGTGGTTTCACACCTCAGTATGAGGAACTGGAGAAACTTTATGAGACCTATCATTCTCAGGGTTTCGAAATTCTTGATTTTCCTTGCAACCAGTTTGGCCAGCAAGCACCTGGTACAGATGAAAGCATTCATCAGTTCTGCAAGCTTACATACGGCACAGAGTTCCAGCGCTACAAGAAGATCAAGGTGAATGGAGACGATGCAGCCCCTCTTTTCAAATTCCTGAAAGAATGTAAGGGTTTCGCTGGTTGGGACGAGAGCCATCCTCTCTACCCTGTTCTCGACAAGATGTTGAGTGAGGCTGATCCTAACTACAAGGAGAGTGCCGATATCAAGTGGAACTTTACCAAGTTCCTCGTTAACAAGAAGGGTCAGGTTGTAGCCCGTTTCGAGCCTACCACAAGTTTCGATGTCATCGCTAAGGCTATCGAAGAGTGGTTGAACTTCTAATGAAAGATAGAACCCTCGAATAAAGAATAGATTTTCTAATTCTAAAATAACAGAGAATAGAATTTCAAGAATAAAAGAGAATAGAATCTCTAAATAAAAAGCCAGGTTGCTTTTCGCAGCCTGGCTTCTTTTATATGTGATATCGTTATTTCAATATATCTCAAAGAATAATTGTCAACTGTTTGCTATAAACTATAAACTATTAACTATTAACTATTAGTCAACCTTTGGCACATCCTTGAGGAACTGCTGGATTTCTTCATCACTTACTGAATAATTGTGCAAATCGCCATTGATAAAGCTATCGTAAGACGGCATATCGATAAGTCCATGACCTGAGAGACAGAACAGGATAACCTTCTCCTTGCCCTCTTCCTTAGCCTTCAGAGCCTCACGTATAGTGGCTGCAATCGCATGACAGCTCTCTGGAGCAGGAATGATACCCTCGGTCTGTGCAAAGAGCATACCCGCCTTGAATGACTCCAGCTGAGGGATATCTACACCATGCAGGTAACCATCCTTCAGAAGCTGGGAGATAATCATGCCAGCACCATGATAACGGAGACCACCGGCATGAATGTTGGCTGGCTTGAAATCATGACCCAAAGTATACATTGGCAGCAATGGAGTATAACCTGCCTCATCACCGAAATCATACTCAAACTTACCGCGAGTCAGTTTAGGACAGCTCTCTGGCTCTGCAGCAATAAACTCTGTATGGCGCTCGCCTGTAAAGTTGTGACGGAGGAATGGGAAGGCAATACCACCGAAGTTACTACCACCACCAAAACAAGCAATCACCTGATCAGGATACTCACCTGCCATCTCCATCTGCTTCTCTGCCTCAAGACCGATAATGGTCTGATGAAGCGCCACATGATTGAGCACGGAACCCAGAGTATACTTACAGCCTGGTGTTGTGGTAGCCAGCTCAACAGCCTCACTGATAGCTGTACCGAGCGAACCTGGATGATGAGGATCGCGTGTGATGATATTCTTACCGGCACGTGTACTCATGGAAGGAGAACCCTCTACAGTGGCTCCAAACGTACGCATGATGCTGGAACGGTATGGTTTCTGCTGCATGGTAATCTTTACCTGATAAACCGCTGCCTCCAAACCGTAGAGCTTAGCTGCATAAGAAAGGGCTGCACCCCACTGACCTGCACCTGTCTCTGTAGTGACGTTGGTATCACCCTCCTGCTTACAGTAGTAGCACTGAGGAATCGCTGAATTGATTTTATGAGAACCTAACGGGTTGGTACTCTCATTCTTGAAGTAGATATGCGCTGGTGTACCAAGTGCCTCCTCAAGGGCATAAGCACGTACAAGAGGTGTTGAACGGTAGAAGGTGTACTTCTCCAACACATCTTCTGGAATGTCGATCCAGGCATGCTCTGTATCAAGTTCCTGCTTTGAGCACTCCTTATTAAATACGTGTGACAAGTCATCAGCACTCATTGGCTGGTGAGTCTGAGGGTTCAACGGTGGCAAAGGCTTGTTAGGCATTTCTGCCTGAATGTTGTACCACTGAGTAGGAAGTTCCTGCTCGCTTAAGATGTACTTTTTCTGTCTCATGTCTATATATATGTTTAAAATTGTTGTATGCCTGAACAAAGGTACAAATAAAAAATGAAATAAAAAACTTTTTTATCTGATTTTCCACTATTTTTTTATTTTTGTCCAACAAATCAGTTTATCCTATAGGTATTATTTGTTACAAAAGTATACATTCAGTGTTATTTTTGTGATTTTAATCAAATATTACCCCCTAAAATATCAAATATTACCCCACTATTATAACAGAAAATCGTATCTTTGCAACAGAAAAATTCAACATGCGTTGTGAAACGCTTATCATCATCTTTTACTTATACAAAAAATAAAACATTGGAGCTCAATAGGGGTATTGAGATTCCAATGTTTTTTTTATGCATTAAACTGAAACAAATATTAACGCATGTAGTCTTATTTATTTTCTTTTCAGTCTAAATCAGTCGTCTGTTTTATTGCCTGAATCAATCTGCGATATCTGATTCAGCAGGTTTATAGCCTGACCTACAGTCTTCACATCATTGATGCGAAGCATTCGCTTGTTGAATTTTTCTTTCAGAACACAGTCTTGAATATGACTGGTGACGTAAGCGAGGATGCGGTTAAACATCTGACTTCTGTAGAACGGACTGTTTACATTGCTCACAAACTGCATCTGCATATAGCCCTGCTTGAGAATAATCTTCTCACAGCCCAGTTTCTTGCCTACCCTACGCAGACCTACCACATGCATCAGTTCGTCTGCTTCATGAGGCACAGGACCGAAACGGTCTATCATACGTTTGCGGTAAGCTTCTACCTCCTCGTCGCTCTCCAGGCGGTCCAGTTCACGATAAAGGAGCATACGCTCGCTGTCGCCCGGCACATAAGTCTGAGGGAAATACATCTCCAGATCGCTCTCTATGCCACAATCGTCAACGAAATCATCACCCGTAAGCTGGGCGCCTTCATCCATCTTTTCCTGATAAAGGTCACAGAACTCCTCGTTCTTCAACTCCGTTACAGCCTGAGAGAGAATCTTCTGGTAGGTTTCATAGCCGAGATCTTCCATAAAACCGCTCTGCTCAGAACCCAGCAGATTACCCGCACCGCGGATATCCAGGTCCTGCATGGCGAGATTGAAGCCGCTACCCAGTTCACTGAACGTCTCCAGCGCCTCCAGACGGCGACGCGCCTCAGGAGTAAGTACACTCTTAGGTGGCGCCATCAGATAGCAGAAAGCCTTCTTGTTGCTTCTTCCTACGCGTCCACGCATCTGATGCAGGTCACTCAATCCGAAGTGATGAGCATCGCTCACGATAATCGTATTGGCATTGGAAATGTCGATGCCGTTCTCTACGATGGTGGTAGAAAGCAGTACATCATAATCGTAATTGATAAAGCCCATGATGATTTTCTCCAGATCCTCAGGCTTCATCTGTCCGTGACCGATTGCTACCCTACAGTCTGGAATATGCTTCTCGATGAGCATCTTGAGCTCCGGAAGCTTGGATATTCTGTCGCATACAAAATAAACCTGTCCGTTTCGGCTCATCTCGAAGTTGATGGCATCGCAGATGACCTCACTACTAAACGTCACCAGTTCGGTATGAATCGGATATCGGTTAGGTGGCGGAGTGCGCATGATGCTCATATCCCGGGCGCCCATCAGAGAGAACTGGAGGGTACGCGGAATCGGAGTGGCACTCATCGTAAGTGTATCGACATTCACCTTGAGCTGACGGAGTTTCTCTTTGGTAGACACGCCGAACTTCTGCTCTTCATCGATGATGAGCAGTCCCAGGTCATGCCATTTCACGGTCTTTGATATCAGCTTATGTGTACCTATCAGGATGTCTATCTTACCCTCTTTCAGGTCGTCAAGCACCTCTCTGGTTTCCTTCGTTGTACGGGCTCTACTGAGATAGTCTACCCTTACAGGCATGCCTTCCAGACGTTTCTTGAAGGTCTGATAGTGCTGGAAAGCCAGAACGGTAGTTGGCACCAGCACCGCAACCTGCTTGCTGTCGCACGCCGCCTTGAAGGCTGCACGGATGGCAACTTCAGTCTTACCGAAGCCCACATCGCCACAAACCAGACGGTCCATCGGTCTGCCGCTCTCCATATCCTTCTTTACCTCCTGGGTAGCCTTATTCTGGTCTGGCGTATCTTCATAGAGGAAGGAAGCCTCCAGCGTATGCTGCAGATAATTGTCGGCACTGAAGGCGAATCCCTTCTCGCGCCGGCGCTGGGCATAGAGTTTGATGAGATCGCGCGCAATGTCTTTGATTCGCTTCTTAGCCTTGTCCTTGAGCTTATCCCAGGCTCCTGTGCCCAGTGTAGACAGGCGAGGCGGAGTACCGGTATCGCTGCGGCGGTATTTGCTGATTTTATAAAGCGAGTGGATAGAAACATCCACCTTGTCATTGTTCGTATAAACGATGCGGATCATTTCCTGATAGCTGTTGCCCGCAGGAACCCTTACCAGACCGCCAAATTTACCGATACCGAAGTCTACATGCACGATAAAATCGCCCACTTCCATCTCCTGCAGTTCCTTCATGGTGAGTGCCATCTTGCCGGTTCTCGCCTTATCTGAGCGCAGGTTATACTTGTGGAAACGGTCGAAAATCTGATGATCGGTAAAGAAACAGCACTTCTTGTCGTGATCAGTAAAGCCTTCATGAAGCGTCTTGTCTACCGGCGTAAAACGGATAGCGTAACGCTTCAGTTCTTCGCTTTCAAAGATATCCTTCAGGCGCTGTTGCTGCTTCTGGCTATCTGCCAATATATATAAGGTGTAACCCTGGAGCTGGAAATCCTCCAGAGTCTGGCAAAGCAAATCGAAATTCTTATGGAAAAGAGGCTGTGGAGCGATATTGAAAGGTATCACTGCCGAACTCTCTGACGGAGCAACCTTACCGAACTCGATGCGGAGATGAGCCGCTACAGCCTTCTTGAAATCGAGCTGAGAAACGAGATTAAGCTCGGTCTTCATCTCATGTCTGATGCGCTCTGCCTCCACCTCAGTGGCTCCCTCCAACTGCTCGGTAAGGCTCTGCGATGAGAAGCCTTCGGTATAAATCTGACCGATGCGGTCGCAAACGAAAGAGAGGTCTTTCGCTACAACTGGCGTACTTTCAGAGAGAAAATTGAGGAAACACTGTTTGTTGCTCTCGATATGGGCGAGTTCGGGCACGATTTCTATCTCTGTGCGCTTCACCTGCGAGAGCTGGGTCTCTACATCAAAGGTACGGATGGTGTCAATTTCATCGCCGAAGAAGTCGATACGGAACGGATATTCGCAACTGTAGGAATAGACATCGAGGATGCTTCCACGCACGGCAAACTGGCCCGGTTCATAGACATAATCGGTTTCTTTGAGTTCGAAATCGCGCAGGGTATGAACCACATCGGTCTGAGCAATCTGCTGACCTACAGCCAGTTTCAGAATCCGTTCATCCAGGTTCTGCTTAGCCACAACGAGTTCTGCCAGTGCATCGGGATAAGTGACAATCAAGAAATGCCCTCCCGAAGAGAGGCGCGCCAGTACCTCGGTACGCAGGATTTCATTTGCAGCATCACGCTGCCCGTATTTCACGGCACGCCGATAACTGGAAGGGAAGAAGAAGACCTTCTCCTGCCCAATCATCTGAGTGAGATCGTGATAAAAATAGCCTGCTTCATCGGCATCATCCAGTACGAAGAGCACCGAACGTCTCATCTTTCCCTGCAGAGAAGCAAAGAACATCGGAGCCGAAGAGCACAGCAAGCCTTGGAGAAAAATGGAATGAACCGACTTCTTCCCCATCAAATCAAAGAGGGCATCCGCCTGTGGCGAACGCCCGTATGTTTTTTCTATCTTTTGGATTTCCATCCAAGTACTGATTAGTGATTACTGATTATTAATCTTTCTTCGGATATTTCTTGAACCAGCCATCCAGGCGCAGTCGCATCACACCAAAGAAAGCCTCACCGAAGATGCCACCACTCATCTTGCTCACACCTTCACGACGGTTGACAAAGATGACAGGCACCTCCTTGATTTTGAAACCAATGCGATGAGCGGTATACTTCATCTCTATCTGGAAAGCATAGCCCTTAAAGCGGATTGCATCCAAATCAATGGTTTCCAACACCTTACGGCGATAGCAGACGAATCCGGCTGTAGTATCATGCACCTTGAAACCGGTTACGATACGCACGTATTTAGAAGCGAAATAGCTCATCAATACACGTCCGATAGGCCAGTTGACCACATTCACACCCGAAATATATCTTGAACCTACAGCTACATCATAGCCCTCATCGTGAGTTGCCGCATAGAGACGTGGCAAATCATTAGGATCATGGCTGAAGTCGGCATCCATCTCAAAGATGAAGTCATAGCCCTGCTTCAATGACCATTTGAAGCCCATGATATAGGCAGTACCCAAACCGAGCTTACCAGAACGCTCCAGAATATGCAGACGACCGGCAAACTCTTTAGCCATCAAGCCCTTGACGATGGCAGCAGTCCCGTCAGGACTTCCGTCATCGATAACGAGGATATCAAACTGCTTTTCGAGACCGAAGACAGCACGGATGATTTTTTCGATGTTTTCCTTCTCATTATATGTAGGAATGATTACTATGCTATCACTCATAACTTCTTCTAATTTTAATGATTCTGATACTAAATAATGTAATACAGATGCAAAATTACAACTTATTTCTGAAATAACAAGCGAAAAACCGAAATTATTGGTCCGGATTCTCTACAAAGCCCTGATATTTCTTGTCAAGTCCGTTCATTATCGCCTCATAGCTCTTATTCATCTGGTTCTTGATATTGTCAGCTCCCTTGCCAATCGGCTCGATAGGCTCATGAATGGTGAGTTTCAAAGGATGCCAGAAAGCCCAGTAGATGTCCTTCATGCGAGGCTTCACATCGAAACTACCATTGATGGTAAGCGGACATACAGGCAACTGCAGTTCATCAGCAAGCATGAAAGCGCCACGGCGAAACACGCCCATGTGACCCGTAAACGTGCGGGCACCTTCAGGGAATACCACCAGCGACATACCCTCTTTGAGCACCTCGCGAGCACGGTCATAAGAAGCGCGGATCTTCGAAGGTCCGCTCTTGTCTACAAAGATGTGATGCGCATACTCACAGGCAATACCGATGAGAGGCACTTTGCGCAAGCCCTTCTTCATCATCCACTTGAAGTTTCTACCCAGGAAGCCGTAAATCAGGAAGATATCGAAAGCACCCTGATGATTGGCCACGAAAACATAACTCTGGTTCTTCTTGAGATGCTCACGTCCCTCTACTTTTACAGGCAGAAGGAGGATGCGGACCCAAAGCCAAGCCCAATACTTGCCAGGATAATAGCCCCAGAAATGACCATTACCCAGCATGCATCCCAAAACAGTTGTTAAACTGGTTAAAACGCTAGCCAACAAGAGGATAGGCAAGCATATCACAAGCTGATACAGACGATATAAGTACTTCATTTTCTAATTAAGAATTAATTAAGAATGAATAATTTAACATTCAACATTTAACATTTAACATTCAACACTTCTTATTTTCTCTTCAGTGTGATGACCACGATTTCTGCCGTAGCCCCGATACGGATTGGAACGGTACCGCCCAGACCCGATGTAGTATAGAGCTGGCAACCTTCCTCTTCGAAGAGGCCGTAATCATAAGGAGTGAACATCGACGGACGCAAGCCCAGTACGCTGACCTGACCCGCATGCGTATGACCGCTCAATGTAAGCTGCGGTGCTACAACCAGCGAATCCTTCCTGTCCGGTCCAATCACATCGCCATCCTCATCCTTCTCCTTATTAATAGTAGAAGGCCAGGTCTCGCGCCATTGCTTCGGAATATGCTGCAGCATCAGCACGAAAGAGCCCGGTCTGATGCCATACAGCGCCTTCCTCACGTTGGTTCGCTTTGGCTTGTCATAGTTCTCAGTACCAGCCACATAGATGCTGTCAGCGCCTCTATGCACCGCCACATGTTCATTCATCAGCAGGCGCCATCCGCAACTCCGCTGGAAGTCCTGCATCCGCTTCTCGAGCGCAGCTATCTCCTGCTCGTCATCTACATCCATATAATAGGTGTAATCGTGATTGCCCAGCACACTCATCACGCCGTCTCTGGCTTTCAGACTGCTGAGCAGTGCCTGATACTTAGGCAGTTCATCGGGCGTAACATTCTGTAAATCACCCGTAAAGCAAATCAGATCAGGCTTCTCGGCATTGATGCTGTCGATATCGCGCTGAGGCAGATGACCACGCCAGCCATAGTATGACCCGAGATGGATGTCGCTGAACTGAACGATGCGATAGCCCTCGAAAGACTTCGGCAGATTGGGTACAGAGATGGTGATTCGCTTGACCTGCATCTTAGGAAATCCTTCGGTAAATCCGTAGATAAAGCAGAAGAACGCCACCGCTCCCACTACCAGACCGAGGAGCTTGCCCCAGTTGCGATGGCCGTGGAGAAGCCTCATACAGCACCAGCCGAAGACACTGAACAGACTGAAGACAAACTGCGGCACCGCACATACTGCCATCATTACAAACCAGATGTCGACGAGCACCGGATTGCGGGGCAGGAAGTTGGGCAGCATCGTGATATACGCGCTGTAGGCGATAACCACAAAAGCCGGCAACCAGAAGAGCACCCGCTGCCAGAGGCTCTTCAGCCGTAACTTGCCATACCTTTTATATATCCACAGATACGGCAACAGGGTGAATACCACTACGGGTATCAATATTCTTGCTATCATTTCTTGATCAAACTTGATTGAAGATACGTTTTCATTGCCTGCACGGGCACTCCTCTGCGCTGTGCATAGTCGCGAAGCTGGTCGTCTCCTATCCGTCCCAGTTCAAAATACCGTGCCTTGGGATGTGCAAACATCAGCCCCGAAACACTGGCATGAGGCGTCATCATACCGCTTGTGGTGAGCCGGATGCCCACCTGACTCATATCAATGAGCTGGTCGATGATGAAGTTGGCACTGGTATCGGGCAGCGAAGGATATCCGATAGCCGGACGGATGCCCTGATAGCGCTCCTGATGCTGGTCTTCTATGCTCAACTGCTCGTCGGGAGCATAGCCCCAGATGCTGCGTCTCACCTCTTCGTGCAACTTCTCTGCCGTGGCTTCAGCCAACCGGTCGCAGAGTGTCTGTGCCATCATATTGAGGTAGTCGTCCGTGCGATATTTCTTCTCCAGACCGCCATCTACCGTCGTACAGAAGATACCCAGCCGGTCTGTTATTCCGCTGCCCAGAGGGCGTATGAAATCAGCCAGACAGAGATTGGGTTCTCCCTGAGCCGCCGGATGCTGCTGACGGAGCATCGGGAAGCGGACTTTCTGCCCTTCCAGCCAGATATCATCCCCCTCGCTGTTCGCCTCGAAGAGTCCGAAGACGGCATAGGTGTGATATTCGCCTTCCCATGAATGGAGCATATCGAGCGCCTCTGCCTTCAGTTTTTCCTTTTCCTCACGAGGTTTGCCGCTCAATCCCCAGGCATGATAGAAGTATAACCAGTTGATATATGGCTCAATTTCGCTTATATTGCATACTATTTTTCGCATCTGATACGATATTTTATTTTACAATCCCCGTAAGATTTTCCTTTTTCAGGAATTGTTTCTGAACTCCAGTTCCTCTCCTCTACTGGCGGCATCAAACACGCCTTTGTCGTAGATAAGGCGACCGTTACAGAAAGTCTGTTCCACTTTCCATGCAAACTCGTCACCCTCTACAGGGCTCCATTTACACTTGCTCTGAATCACCTCTTCGGTCACCTTCCAAGGCTCTCCCTTGCGCACCACAACGACATCTGCCTTATAACCCGGACGCAGGAAACCGCGCTGACAGATATGGAACAGACGGGCTGGATTATGGCACATCAGTTCAACCAGACGCTCAATACTGATTACCTTTTCGTCAACAAGTTTCAGCATGCTTACCAGTGAGAACTGTACCATCGGCATACCTGATGCAGCCTTGGCACAACCACCCTGCTTATCCTTCAGCTGATGAGGAGCATGATCGGTACCTACTACAGTTATCTTGCCATTACTCAGCGCATTACGCAAAGCATCGCGGTCAGCAACGGTCTTTACAGCAGGGTTGCATTTGATGCGCGCGCCCTTCACATCATAGTCTTTATCCGAGAACATGAGATGAGCCACAACCGCCTCGCCTGTAATATTTTCATCCTTACCGAAGAACTCCAGTTCCTTAGCCGTGGTAACGTGGGCGATATGGAGATGCGCCCCGCTTTCCTTAGCCAGCTGCACCGCCAAACGACTGCTTTCATAGCAAGCCTCCTCGCTGCGGATTTCCGGATGATGCTCTACGGCAGGGTCCTCACCCCATTTCTGCTTAGCGAACTGCATGTTGCGGTTGATGATTTCTGTATCCTCGCAGTGGGTCATCACCGGCAGATTCAGCTCTTTCGCCTTCTTGAAGATAGCCTGCAGAGCCTCATATTTATCCACCAGCATATTACCCGTACTGGAGCCCATAAAGAGCTTGATTCCCGGAACACGATGCGCATCGAGCT
>OQWI01001354.1_pt1 | contig 10683 bp, 10 predicted proteins | sample 1691551 | NCBI WGS metagenome assembly OQWI01 (sample SAMN03418259, study PRJEB22391) | human gut metagenome | biome: human-gut; feature: organic feature; material: feces | host: Homo sapiens | place: Tanzania | collected 2013-01
GCGCAGCAAGAGCTGGCAGAGCGTTTTGGCTGCCATGGCTGCGGTGTAAGCAAGGCATCGTTATTTCAGTATAGTTTACATAAAAAGGCGAGCGCAATGGCAAAACCGTGTACTCGCCTTTTTTCATATTGTCGAACAGCAAAAAAGCACCCCGCCAGCCGTTTCCGGTCAGCGGGGTGCTTGGTGCTTATGGTTTACGGTTCAGCTTACGCTGCACAGCACAGGGAGGAGATCACTCCTCGATGTAGCCGTACTGCAGGTACCAGTAGCCGTAGGGGCTGTGCCAGGTGCCCTTCAGAGAAGAGGTCTGCAACCAGAAGTCGTTGTAGTAAGCAACGGGGATGCAGCCCATATCCTCCATCAGGATGTCCTCAGCCTTGTGCAGCTGTGCAAAGTGCTCGGCGGCATCAGCAACGCGGGAAGCCTCGACAGCAGCATCGAAGTCAGCGTTGGAGTACTTACCATCGTTGTTGCCGTTGCCGGTGCAGAACAGCTCGACCATGTTGGAAGGATCGTTGTAGTCCATGACCCAGCCGTTACGGGCAACATCGTACTCGCCTGCACGGCGAGCAGCGGTGAAGGCAGACCACTCCATCTTGCTGATGGTCAAAGTGATGCCCAGATCGCCCCAGACCTGCTGCAGGTACTCTGCCAGAGGTACATGGTAGCCGGAATCGTTGGTGCTGTACTCGATGGTGGGGTAGCCCTCGCCATTGGGGTAGCCAGCCTCCTCCAGCAGCTTCTTAGCCTCGGCCATATTTGCCTCGTAGTCAGCTGCAATGTAGGGAGAACCGCCGTTTGCGTTGTCGTAGAAGTAACCGTTCTCGTCCACGATGCCGGGGCCAACCAGGTTGGAAGCAGCAGTGTAGGTGCCCTGCATGATGGTGTTGGCAACATAGTCGCGGTCGATGGCCAGAGCCAGAGCCTTGCGGACCTTGGCATCCTTGAAGGCATCGTGCTGCAGGTTCAGGCTGACGTAGTAGGTGCCCAGAATGGTGTCAACATAGAAGTCGCCGCCGTCCTCTGCCTTGGTCAGGCTGGGGATCTCGTCGGTGGGCACGTCCTTGATCATGACAGCCTCGCCGCTGTTGTAAGCAGCGTAGGAAGCGGAAGAGTCCTCCAGCAGCAGCAGGGTGATGCTGTCGGAAACGATCTTGGAGCTATCCCAGCCGCCAACGTAGTTGGGGTTCTTGGTCAGGACGATACGCTCGGAGGGGGTCCACTCGGTGATCATGTAGGGGCCGTTGGAGACGAAGGTCTCAGCGGAGGTGCACCATGCATCGCCGTTGGCCTCAACGGTAGCCTGCTGCACAGGGCTCATAGCTGCGAATGCGGCCATCTTGTCGAAGTAGGAGCAGGGGTAGGACAGCACGATGGTCAGGGTCTTGCCGTCGTCGCTTGCCTTGACATTCAGAGCGTCGGTATCACCAGCCTGAGCTGCCTCAAAGCCATCGATCATGCCCAGGCAGGTCTCTGCGTAGGGAGCTGCGGTGTCGGGGTTGAGCATACGCTTGAAGGTGTACTCAAAGTCCTTAGCGGTCAGGTCAGTACCATCGCTCCACTTCAGACCGTCACGCATGGTGAAGGTCCAGGTCAGGCCGTCCTCGCTTGCTTCCCAGCTCTCAGCCTGGCCGCCAACAACTTCGTTGTTCTCGTTGATGATCAGCAGGGGCTCGAAGATGGTGATGATGGTGTTGGCGCCATCAACAGCGCTGTTCAAAGAGGGATCCAGAGTCTCGGGGTTGGGGCCGTACTGGACGGTGAAGCCAGCGGTGTTGACACTGCCGGTAGAAGAACCAGCAGCGGAAGAAGCAGTACCGGAGGTTGCGGTAGAGCTGGAGCTGCTGCCGCCACAGGCTGCCAGACCCATAGCAGCGGCACCCACGCCTGCAACCTTGAGGAAATTACGACGAGAAATGCGTTTCATAATAATATCCTTCCCTTATATCAAATTTGAGTGTGCCAGGTTGCCCCAGCCGCCTCTATATTCGATCCGGTGCAAATTGTACACCGGAGGAACACGAATGATTATAATGCGTTCTCACGCCGGTTACAAGCCCAAAATCTGGACTGTAACCATTTTGTGACAACATTTCAGCGCTAAGTTGAATTACTTTCACTTCTTACCAGTGTGAGGTGCTCTTACTTCACGCGGTCAAGGTGATGGCAGGCTGCCCAGTGGCCGGTGGAGACTTCCTTGAACTCGGGCACCTCGTTTGCGCACTGCTCGTCTGCATAGGGGCAGCGGGTGCGGAAACGGCAGCCGGACGGCGGGTTCAGGGGGCTGGGCACATCGCCCTGCAGCACGATACGCTTGGACTGGCGGGCCGTAATGGGGTCTGCCACCGGAATTGCGGAGATCAGGCTGCGGGTGTAGGGGTGGATGCTGTGGGCGATCAGCTCGTAGCTGTCGGCCAGCTCCACCATCTTGCCCAGATACATGACACCGATGCGGTTGGAGATGTGCTTGACAACGCTCAGGTCATGGGCGATGAACAGGTAGGTCAGGCCCATCTCCTGCTGCAGATCCTCGAACATATTGACGACCTGTGCCTGAATGGAAACGTCCAGTGCGGAAACAGGCTCGTCACAAACGATGAACTCGGGGTTCACAGCCAGTGCACGGGCAATGCCCACGCGCTGACGCTGACCGCCGGAGAACTCGTGGCAGTAGCGGTTTGCGTGCTCGCTGTTCAGACCAACGCGCTCCAGCAGAGCAATGATCTTATCGTGACGATCCTTTTCGTTCTCGGCCAGATGATGGATATCAATGCCCTCGCCCACGATGTCGCCAATGGTCATACGGGGGTCCAGACTTGCGTAGGGATCCTGAAAAACGATCTGCATCCGGCGGCGGTAGGGCAGCATATCCACTGCGATCTTGTTGTCCTTATCAAACAGCAGGTTGCCGTCATAGTAGATCTTGCCGCCGGTGGGCTCGTACAGGCGCAGCAGGGTGCGGCCGGTAGTGGTCTTACCACAGCCGGACTCGCCTACCAAACCAAGGGTCTCGCCCTTGCGGATGGCAAAGCTTACGTCATCCACAGCCTGAACGTACTTGCGGTTCTTGCCCACACCGCCGGCGGGGAAATACTGCTGCAGGTGCTGGACTTCGACCAGCGTCTTGTGTTCACTCATTCTGCCTTTTCCCCTTTCTCAAATGCAGCCTTCTGCTGCAGCCAGCAGTAGGTATAGTGGGTATCGCTGAGCTCGGTGCGCGGGGGCATCTTGCTCAGACAGATCTTCATGCAGTTCTTGCAGCGGGGCGCAAAGGGGCAGCCGGCCGGCGGATTCAGCAGGTCCACAGGGGTGCCCTCGATGGGCACAAGGCGCTCGTGCTCTGCGGTGTTCAGCTTGGGGATGGAGTTGATCAGACCCTTGGTGTACTCGTGACCCGGCTGGTAGAAGATCTCGTCGGTGGTGCCGTATTCCACGATGTGGCCGGCGTACATGACGGCGATCTTCTCGCACATGGAAGCCACAACACCCAGATCGTGGGTGATCATGATGATGCTCATGCCCAGCTTCTTGCGCAGATCCTGCATCAGCTCAAGGATCTGCGCCTGAATGGTCACGTCCAGTGCGGTGGTGGGCTCATCGGCGATCAGCAGCTTGGGTTCACAGGCCAGTGCAATCGCGATCATCACGCGCTGACGCATACCGCCGGACAGCTCGTGGGGGTACTGCTTCAGGCGCTTTTCGGGCTCGTTGATGCCAACCAGCTCCAGCAGCTCCTTGGCGCGTGCCCATGCATCGGCCTTGTTCTTATCGGTGTGCAGGCGGATGACCTCCACGATCTGGTTGCCGATGGTGTACACCGGGTTCAAGCTGGTCATGGGATCCTGGAAGATGATGGAGACCTCGTTGCCGCGGATCTTGCGGAAATCCTTCTCTTTCATGTTCTCGATCTCGTGGCCGTTGAACCACACCTTGCCGCCCACCAGCTTGCCGGGGTATGCGGTCAGGCCCATAACGGAGTAGGCGGTGACCGACTTACCGGAACCGGACTCGCCCACAACGCCCAGAACATCGCCCTGATTCATGGTAAAGGAAACGCCGTTCAGTGCCTTTACTTCGCCCGCAGGGGTGAAGAAAGAAAGGCGTTCTTCTTTGATATCAAGAATTTTCTCGCTCATTTCTGTTCACCTCATCAATTCTTCAGCTTCGGGTCAAAGGCATCGCGCAGGCCGTCGCCGAACAGGTTGAACACAAGGATCATCACGCTGATCATCAGTGCGGGGGCGATCAGCAGATGGGGGTAGGTGTTCATACCCTTGACGGCATCGGTAGCCAGAGAACCCAGAGAAGGCAGCGGGGCCGCAACACCCAGACCGATGAAGCTCAGGTAGCTCTCGGTAAAGATGGAAGCCGGGATCTGCAGGGTGGTGGTAACGATCAGGGTACCAATGCAGTTGGTGAGCAGATGCTTTTTGATAATACGGCCGCTGGAAGCGCCCAGTGCGCGGGCAGCGGTAACGTACTCGCTCTCCTTCAGGATCAGGATCTGGCTGCGGACGATACGCGCCATGCCTACCCAGTACAGCAGAGCAAAGATGATGAAGATGGAGATCATGTTGGGGCCAAGGGTCTGCATCCACTTGAAGCCGGGCTTGGAAGCCAGTGCATCCAGCGGATCCTTCAACGCCATGCCCAACAGGATGATCAGCAGGATATCGGGGATGGTGTACAAAATATCTGTAATACGCATCATGATATTATCCACCCAGCCGCCGGCAAAGGCCGAAATAGCACCGTAGGTGGCGCCGATGATCAGCACCAGCACAGAAGCGATCAGACCGACGGACAGGCTGACGCGGGTGCCCATCATGATACGCACAGCAAAGTCACGGCCCATACGGTCGGTGCCCAGAATGTGCGGGAACACCTTTTCGCCTGCGTCGATACGCGCCTGCTCGGAGGCAGAGTACTCAAAGGGCTTCAGGTTGTTGCTGCCTTTCATCTGCTCGGAATAGCTGTAAGGCCAGACGGCGGGCAGCAGGTAGGCAAAGATGGCAATGGCAATGATGAACACAAAGCTGACCATGGCGATCTTGTTCTTCTTCAGGCGGCGGATACCGTCCTTCCAGAAGTTGACGCTTTCGCGCATGACCACTAGGCTCTGCTTTTCCTCATTGCTGGCGGGCAGAAAATCCTCCGCGTTGAGCTGCAGGCTGAGCGGATTCTTTTTAATGTTTTCCATGAAAATCGCTCCTTTCTCTTACTGCAGCTTGATGCGCGGGTCGATGATCTTATAAAGGATATCCACGATCACGTTTGCAATGATGACCATGCTGGACAGCAGGATGGTGGTGCCCATGATCATGGTGTAGTCACGGTTGGTGATGGCAGACACGAAGTCGCGACCCAGACCGGGCACGGAGAAGATCTTTTCCACCACGAAAGAACCGGTCATCAGGCTGGCCAGCATGGGGCCGACGTAGGTGATGACAGGCAGAATGGCGTTGCGCAGTGCGTGCTTGAACAGGATCATGAACTGGGACACGCCCTTTGCGCGGGCAGTGCGCATATAGTCCTGACCCATAACGTCCAGCAGGCTGGAGCGCATCAGACGGGTGATATAAGCCGAAGGATAGATGGCCAGTGCGGTGACCGGCATGATATAAGCTGCTGCACTGTTCAGACCAACCGTAGGCAGCACCTTCATGTTCATACCAAACTGGTATAGCAGCAGCACGCTGGAGATAAAGCTGGGGATCGCGATGCCACAGGTTGCAAACACGATAATAACGTTATCCAGCCACTTGCCGCGGTTGTAAGCGGAAATGCAGCCCAGCGGGATGCCCACGCACAGAGCCACAACCACCGCAATACCTGCCAGACGGCAGGAGACCGGCAGCTTGCTGGCGATGATCTGGTTCACGGTACGGCCGCGCTGACGCAGGCTCAGACCCAGATCGCCGTGCAAAAGGCTCTTCATGTAGTTGACGTACTGCACACCCAGCGGCTTATCCAGGCCATACTTTTCGGCCAGAGCCTGCTGAGCAGCGGCGCTGATGGACTTTTCTGCCACGAACGGGCCACCGGGGACCAGGTTCATGACAAAAAAGGTAACCGTAGCCACAATGAAGATACTGAAGATACCCATTGCGACACGCTTGATGATGTACTTTGCCATCGTTTGATGCCACTCCAATCCTATCAATGAATTACTGTTTTTGCTCTCAGGCCGAGCCACACTTTCCCGCAGTCTGCCAGCCTCACACATAGCAGATGTCTGTCCTTGGCACGTGGACAGAAAAGCGAATAATAAAACGATGGCATCTTGCGGTTGCACAAACACCATCGTCCATACCCGAGAAACACTCTATCTATTATAAAGATAACCACGTTTTTTGTCAATTTACATGAAAAAAATTCACTTTATTTCAGCAAAGCATGAGTGAAATCTTATACTTTATACAAATTTCCTGTATATTTGTAGGTAAAAGTGCTACTTTTTCGGTCTTTTGGGTGATTGTTTCGTTGGCGCGTACAATCTGCCCTCCCCTGTCGGTGCAAAAGGCAGTGTCTTTGCCCCGGAACCATCCATCCATGCTGTCAGCATTTTTCTCCATATTACAGCAAAACCGGCAAAACAAAGCCACCCGCAGCCCTTTTCCGGCACGGTCAGTGCACGGTAGAAGGGCTGCGGGTGGTCATAGGTCGTTTCAGTCAGTCAGGAGTACAGTTTTGAAGTAAGCTGGGAGTACATAGCACTCTTTTGTGCCTTATAGGAGGCCATTGCCTGATCGGCCAGTGCGGTGCTCTGGCCGTTAGCGGTCAGCACGGCGCGCATCTGGCTGACGATGCTCTCCACTTCCTTGTCATAAGATGCCTGCATCGCATACAGTCTGCCGCTTCTTGCCAGCACGATGGAGACCTTGCGCGCCTGCGTCTGCTGAGACTCCGGCAGCGCCTTGTACTCTGCCTTTGCCCCGGCAATGCAGCTGTTCAGTTCTGCCTCGGCACGCGCCTTGACGCTGTACAGCTGCTGCAGCAGCGCCTTGACCTCTTTTTCGTATGCAGCTTCCTGTTTACTGGAAGAGGACGCCGGCTTTTCGGCAGCAGATGCCGTACTGGAACTGGATGTGCCGGTAGTGTCCTCCTTCTTGCTGGAAGAGGACACGCTGCTGCTCTCCGTCCGGGAGGCAGAGCTTGCCGAGGATGCAGTGGAGCTTCCCGAAGAGGCTGCCGTGCTCTCCGTGGAGGATGCAGAGTCTGCCTCCTCCTGCGGAACACTGGCGGACGCCTCCTGTTCCCCGCTGCTGGACGCAGCCGTTTCGCCGGTCAGCTCCTCCAGCGTGATATCGCCGCTGAGCAGCTTATCCAGATCATCATCCGTCAGGATGAGCTGTGTGCTGTCGGCCGGGGCATCCGGAAGGGTTTCCGGAATACCGGCTGCCATGCTGCGGACATACAGCACCACACAAAGGGCAGCCAGGGCCAGCAATACCAGCAGCACCCACAGCACGGTCAATACGATTTTCAGGACCTTATTTTTCTTCATACTAAAATCCGCTGCCCGGGCAGAGTGCTCCTCCGCCCGGGCAGTTTTCTCCTTACTACTAGGATCAGACCCACATACCCAAAAGTTTTTTGGGCTGATGCAGGGTCGCAGCGTCCAGCTCCTGATCGTGGAACAGCTCATCGCCGTTATGCACGATGCGGGCAGCAGTTTCCTTACCCAGCTGTTTTTCCAGCTGCTGCACGCCCTGTGCCATGCGGGGCGGGCGCTTGTCCGGGGAATGGGTGTCGGTGGAGATGACGTGGACCAATCCCCACTGGATGAACTTACACAGCTTTTTGCAGAGCTTGGGTTCCAGCAGTGCTCCGGCATTGATCTGCGCATAGGCTCCGGCGGCCACCCAGTCGTACAGCAGGGTGGGATCCTCCAGCACATAGGGGTAACGCTCGATATGCGCGATCAGCGGAACGATGCCCTGCTGCTGCAGATTGTACAGGGTCTGCCGGATAAAGTGCGGCTTGTGTGTGGTGGGGAATTCCAGCAGCAGATAAGCGGTATCCCCCATGCACAGCGCCCGGGTATCCAGCTCGCACAGACCGGGAGAGAAGAATACCTCCGCACCCAGCTTGAAGTCAAACTGCATGGGCTGCCCTTCCAGCGCGGCGGTCAGCTGCTCAAAGGCAGCCTGCCGTTTTGCCGTAAAGGCTTCCACCGTGGTGCGTTCACTGTTGAAGTGGCTGGTGAACGCGATATTGCGCACACCGTCCTCGTATTCCCTGCGCAGCAGCTCCAGCGAGACTGCTGTATCCTTTGCGCCGTCGTCAATGCCGGGCAGAATGTGACAATGCAGATCCGTCATATACATCGACTCCCTTTATTCTTCTGCATCCGCACTCTGGGAATTGGCGTAGTTGTAATTATAGCTGTAACTGTACGCATAAGCCGAGCCCTTGAGTGCCTTCTTCATGTCGAAGCGGGTCAGCACACTGCCCAGCACCCGGACGCCGGCGTCCTGCAGCTTTTTCACTGCGCCGCGCACTGCATCGGCGGGGGCAAAATCAGAGCGCACAACGAAAACTGCGCCGTCCACATAGCGGCCGATAACCGCTGCATCGGTGACCACAGACACCGGGGGTGCATCAAAGATGACCACATCGAACTTTTCCCGCAGGGCGTTGACCATGGCCTGCATCTGCGGCTGGCTCAGCATCTCAGAGGGGTTCGGCGGCGGGGTGCCGGCGGGCAGGAAGGTCATGTTCATATCCTTCAGCTCGTGCAGCGCCTCGTCCAGCGTGCACTGGTTGGACAGCACGTTGGAAACGCCCTTTACGTTGTGGCCAGCCTTCAGGTAGCGGTGCAGCACCGGCTTGCGCAGGTCACAGTCCACCAGAGCCACCTTTTTGCCGCTTTCAGCCATCGTCAGCGAAAGATTGACTGCCACGTTGCTCTTGGATTCCTCCGGCACAGTACTGGTGATGACCAGTGTGTGCACGTCCATGGAGCCTGCCATAAAATCCAGATTGGTACGCAGAGACTTGTAGGCCTCCACATAGCCAAAGGGCATCTTTTTATCGGTGATCAGCTGCAGGGTACGGTGTTCACCGTCAGTTTTGTTCTTTTTGTTAAACAGATTCCACATCGTCTTACACCTCCGGGATCAGGCCCAGCACGGGCAGGCCGAGTTTCTTCTGAACATCTTCATCGTCCACAACGGTATCATGCAGCAGGTGTGTCAGGATCAGAACGCCGCACACCAGCACAGCACCCAGCAGGCCGGCCAGCACAACGTACTTCGTGGTCTGGGGGAACACCTTGTCCGGGTCGATCTCGATATCGCTCACCGTCTTGCAGGAGCCGGCATCCACCTTCTCCACCAGCACGTCGGGCACGATCTCGGAAATCGTCTGGGCGATCTTGCCTGCACGCTCTGCATCCGTATCGGTAACGGTGATCTGCATGATCTGGGTGGAGTCCACACTGGTCACCTCCACCATGTCGTACAGCTCGGTGTAGGTCATATCCAGATCCAGCTTGTCGATCACCTCGTTCAGCACAGTGTTGCCCTTGATGATGACTGCATAGGTGCTGATCAGGTTTTTAGCCGTGTTGAAGTTATCACTGGTAAAGGTGGAGGAACTATCCTGCCGGGTGTTCACGATCATGTTGATGGATGCCTGATACTTGGGGGTAAGCACAAACACACACACCAGCAGGCAGAGCAGCGCTGCGGCCACGGCTGCGGCCACGATCTGCACAGCATGCGCCCACAGCAGGCGAGCCAGTTCCATCAGATCGATGGTCTCCTCATCCTCCGTGCTCAGGAGCTGTTGTCCCATAGTTGCTTTTTCGTCCATAGTAAAGAAACTCACCTTTCTTGTTGTTCCGCAGTGCAAGAAATGTACACCGGGTTCCCATAGATATACACTCGTATTTTACATAATAACACATCTTGTTGTATTTTACAAGCAGAAAATGCCATTTTTCTACCGGCAAATATATGGATAAAATGTGCCCTGTCCCGTACAAAAAAAGCATCCGCAGTCCATTGATCGCTGCGGATGCCCTGATTTTATGGAATTTTAGCGAAACCGCTTAACGGGAGCCCTTGTCGTAGGGAATACCCTCGGCCTTGGGGGCCATGCTGTTCTTGGAGGTGAAGGCCAGAATGACCATGGAGGCCACAAAGGGCATCATATTATAGATGTTGCTGGACCAGTGCAGCTGCGCCAGGAAGGTGGAGTCTGCAATGTTGGCAAGGCTCTTGAACACAGCAAAGAACATGGCTGCGCCAAAAATGTGGAAGGGTTTCCACTGACCAAAGATCATAACTGCCAGCGCCAGAAAACCTGCACCGGCCACGCCGACTTCAAAGTTCCATGTCTGCACCGGGGGCACGATATAAGCCAGACCGCCGATAGCGCCCAGCGCACCGGAAAGGATGACACCGGCATAGCGCATCTTGTAAACGTTGATGCCCACCGAGTCCGCAGCCTGCGGATGCTCGCCGCAGGCACGCAGCCGCATGGTCATCTCCAAGTATTTCAGCGAGAGCGGCAGCGCCAAGCTGAACTATTCCAACAAGCCCTTCCTGTTCAGCATCGGCGGGCTGGAGCTGAGCATTTTTGTGCCGCTGGGCATCATTCTGCTGATCATCAGCTATGTGGTGCTGTACAAGACCCGCTTCGGCCTGCGTCTGCGGGCCTGCGGTGAGCACCCCC